>Ga0334884_1002550_pt1 | contig 22840 bp, 18 predicted proteins | sample GraSluR1_MG_7_FD_207215 | JGI IMG/M metagenome (GOLD analysis project Ga0334884, IMG submission 207215) | Sludge microbial communities from methane-producing bioreactor in Wageningen University, Netherlands - Granular Sludge_12_05 R1 | ecosystem: Engineered > Bioreactor > Anaerobic >...
CCGAGAGCGAAGCGGCCGTGCGAGCCGCGCTGAAATGGCTGGCCGAAAACCAGGCCGCCGACGGCCACTGGGACGCGAGAACCCACGGCGCCGGACGGGAACAATTCGTCGCCGGTCGCGACCGCCAAGGTGCGGGAAGCGACGCCGACACCGGGATCACCGGCCTGGCCCTGCTGGCCTTCCTCGCCGCCGGCAACACCCATCGCGACGGGCAGTACCAGACCCAAGTCCGCGCCGGGCTCGAGTACCTTCTCAAGGTCCAGGCGCGCGATGGAAACCTGGGGGGGCAGGCGGCCACCTACTCGTTCATGTACTGCCACGCCATGGCAACTTTCGCGATGAGCGAGGCCTATGGCCTGACCGGCGACGAGCGATTGCGGGTTCCCGTCGAGTCGGCCGTGGGCTATACGCTCCGCGCGCAAGACCCATCGGGAGGGGGGTGGCGGTATCGGCCCGGAGACCCAGGCGACACGAGCCAGTTGGGTTGGCAACTGATGGCCCTGAAAAGTGCCGAACTCGCGGGGCTCGCCATCCCCGACCCGTGTTGGCGCGGTGCCTCGCGTTACCTGAAAAGCGCCTCGTCGGGTCGATTCGGGGGCCTGGCGTCGTACCGTCCGGTCGAGCCGGTCAGCCGGGCCATGACGGCCGAGGCCCTCGTCTGCCGCGTGTTTCTCGGCATGAATCCCATGGAGGCGACCGCCCGCGAGGCGGGCGATTATCTCCTGGGCGAGCTGCCCGGTCAGGGGCCGAAAAACTACTACTACTGGTACTATGCAACCCTAGGGATGTACCAGCTTCAGGGGCCCCACTGGCAGCGGTGGAACTACGCAATGCAGACGACGCTCGTCGCGTCGCAGCAGAAGTCGGGGCCACTCGCCGGGAGTTGGGCCCCGGACACAGTTTGGGGGGGGTATGGTGGGCGGGTCTATACGACCGCGCTGGCGACCCTGTGCCTGGAAGTCTACTACCGGTTCCTGCCGTCGTACTTGCAGGCTTCCGTGGCGCACGCGCCGGACCCTCGGTGAGGAACCGCGAGGGTGGGCCGATAAGCGTTTGACACCGCTCCCGGGCCCAGTAGAATGATAGGTGTGGCCGTGTGGAGCGCTTCCCACCCGGGGCCGTTGCGGTTGCCCTGTGGCGCCAGCGAACCCGACGCGTTTGGTCCCCCGAATCGACACGGCCGCCCCGCCGGGATCGCCGCCTCGTTTTTCATTCTGCGAGGAACCTATGATGTCTCCCCTATTGGGCTACTTTTTGGGTACGCCGGGACCGATGGAGTTGATGATTCTCGGGGTCATCATCCTCCTGTTCTTCGGCAACCGCCTCCCCAGCGTGATGCGGTCCCTGGGTAAGGGGATCGTCGAGTTCAAGAAGGGAGTGCAGGGAATCGAGGACGAGGTCGACAAGGCCGCCGCCAAGGATGAATGACCCCACGGTCGACCGCGGCAAGTCGACGCATACGGCTGTACATGGTGAGGCTGATGGACGTTCCGTTTGCTTTCGGATTCTCGCCGGGCCCGGCTGAGATGCTGATTCTTCTGATCGTGGCCGTCCTGCTGTTCGGCAAACGCCTGCCCGAAGTGGGACGGTCGTTGGGCAAGGGGCTCGTCGAGTTCAAGAAGGGAATTCGCGGCATCGAGGACGAAATCCACTCGGCCACGTCGACGACGACCACCACGGGCGCCGAGCCGGCCAAGCAGGAGGTCGACGACCACGACGAAGCCACGGCCCCCAAGTTCGAGCCGCCCCAGGCCGAGCCCCAGGCAGAACCCGTAACGTCGTCGGCCGAACCGGCCCAGCCCAAGGCCGACTCGCCGGAAGCGTGACGCCGAGTCTGGGACCGGGGCGGCAAACGACGCGGCAAGGGGGTCCCAGCGACCAGGGCGTGTTGCTTTGTTCGAGTTCAGCCGCCTCTCCGCGTCATGTCGCCAACCAACGTGAGTGACCCGGGCTCGTTGGAGTGCTTCCATCCGGTCCTCCGCCGTTGGTTCGCTCAGTCGTTTTCGGCCCCCACGCCGGCCCAGGCCAAGGCTTGGCCGGTCGTTGCCGAGGGCCGAAGCACTCTGCTGTTGGCCCCGACCGGGTCGGGCAAGACCCTGGCCGCCTTTCTCGTGGCCATCGACCGGATCCTGTTCGGCCCGCCGGCCGAGCCGCGACCCGGCGTTCGCGTGTTGTACGTCTCGCCGATCAAGGCCCTGGCCGTCGACGTCGAGCGCAACCTGCGCGCTCCGCTGGCCGGCGTACGGGCCATTGCCGATCGCGAGGGCATCGCTTATCGCGCGGTAAGCGTCGGGGTGCGCACCGGCGACACACCCTCGGCCGACCGGCAGCGGCTCCATCGCCGGCCGCCCGACATGCTCATCACCACCCCCGAGTCGCTCTACCTGATCCTCACCTCCCAGGCCCGCAAGATCCTGGCCACGGTCGAGACGGTCATCGTCGACGAGATCCACTACCTGGTCGGCAGCAAGCGGGGCGCCCACCTGTTCGTGTCGCTCGAACGACTCGAGAGCCTGCGTCGCCGGGAAGCCCCGGATCGCCCGTCGATGCAGCGGATCGGGCTGTCGGCCACGCAACGCCCCCTCGAGGAAGTCGCCCGCCTGCTCGGCGGCGCCGAGTTGGACGGTCCCGACGCCGAGCCGCGTGCGCGACCGATCGAGATCATCGACGCCGGGTACGGTCGGCCCCTGGAACTGCGGATCGAGGTTCCGGTCGAAGACATGGGTCGGTTGGCCGAGCCCGACGACGTGCCGTCGGGCCCCGCGGCGGCCGGCCCTTCGGCCCCGTCGATTTGGCCCTCGATTCATCCGCGCCTCGTCGAGCTGATCGGCGGGCACCGGTCGACCATGATCTTCGTGAACAGCCGCCGACTGGCCGAGCGCCTGGCGGCCGCAATCAACGAGCTGGCCGGCAAGGAACTCGCTTTGGCCCATCACGGCTCGATCGCCCGGCCGACGCGCCTGCGCATCGAAGACCGCCTCAAGCGGGGGCAACTGCCGGCGATCGTGGCCACCTCGTCGCTCGAGTTGGGCATCGACATGGGCGCGGTCGACCTGGTCATCCAGATCGAGGCCCCGCCCTCGGTCGCCTCGGGCGTGCAGCGGATCGGCCGGTCGAGCCATCACGTGGGCGGGCGCTCGTCGGGCGTCATTTTCCCCAAGTATCGCGGCGACCTCGTGGCCTGCGCGGCGGCCGGCCGGAAGATGCTCGAAGGGGAAGTCGAGGCCACGTACTATCCCCGCAATCCCCTCGACGTGCTGGCCCAGCAGGTGGCCGCCATGGTCGCCTTGGAGCCCGTCGCGGTCGATGCGCTTTATGCCACGGTGCGCCGGGCCGCCCCGTTTCACGACCTGCCGCGGACCGCGTTCGAGGGCGTGCTCGATTTGCTCGCGGGACGCTACCCTTCCGACGAGTTTGCGGAATTGCGTCCCCGCGTCACTTGGGATCGGATCACGGGCCAGGTCGCCCCGCGCAGGGGCACCCAGCGAACGGCCGTGCTCAACGGCGGGACCATTCCCGACCGGGGCTTGTACGGCGTCTACCTGGCCGACGGGAGCCCCGGCGGCGGGCGCGTGGGCGAACTCGACGAGGAGATGGTCTTCGAGACCTACGCGGGCGACGTCTTTCTGCTCGGGGCTTCGTCGTGGCGCGTCGTCGAGATCACCCACGACCGCGTGCTCGTGGCCCCGGCCCCGGGCGAGCCGGGCAAGATGCCCTTCTGGCGCGGCGACGGGCCGGGACGCCCCCTGGCCTTCGGCCGCGCCGTCGGCGCCCTCGTGCGCGAAATGGCCGGGCTTCCCGACGACGAAGCCCGAACGCGGCTTACGGAGGAGCACGGGCTCGACGAGCGCGCGGCGCGGAACCTGCTGAGCTATTTGCACCAACAGGTCGAGGCGACCGGCGAGGTGCCCAGCGACGCGACCCTGGTGGTCGAGAGCTTCCTGGACGAAGTGGGCGACTGGCGCATCGTGGTCCTGTCGCCGTTCGGCGCCCGCGTCCACGTCCCCTGGGCCATGGCCGTCGGGCGCCGGCTCCGCGAGTCGACGCCGGGCGAGGTCGACATGATGTGGACCGACGACGGCATGGTCTTCCGGCTGCCCGAGTCCGACGAGCCGCCGCCGATCGACTTGTTCGTTCCGCCCTCCGACGAGATCGAAGACCTCGTGGTTCGCGAGCTGGGTTCGACGGCCTTGTTTGCCGCCCGATTCCGCGAGAATGCCGCGCGGGCGCTGCTGCTGCCGCGACGCCGGCCCGGGCATCGCACGCCCCTGTGGCTCAAGCGTCGCAAGTCGGCCGACCTGCTGGCCGTGGCTTCGCGCTATCCGAGCTTTCCCATCATGCTCGAGACGTATCGCGAGTGCCTTCGCGACGTGTTCGACGTGGCGGGACTTCGGACCATCCTGCGGGGCGTCGAGCAGCGCACGATTCGCGTCCACGCCGTGCGCACGAACGTTCCCTCGCCCTTCGCCGCGTCGTTGTTGTTCAACTACGCGGCCAATTTCCTCTACGAGGGCGACGCCCCGCTGGCCGAACGCCGCGCCCAAACCCTGGCGCTCGACCACACCCAGTTGCGCGAGCTGCTGGGCGACGCCGAACTGCGCGAGCTGCTCGACCCCGAGGTCGTCGAGGCGGTTTCGCTCGAGCTTCAGCGGCTCGACGAACGGTACCGGCTGCGCGACGCCGACGCGCTGCACGAGCTGCTGCAGCTCGTGGGCGACTTGAGCCGCGACGAGCTGGCGGCGCGGTGCGACGACGGGGACGTCCGCAGCGGCCGGATGCGGCGATGGATCGACGAGCTGGCCGCGCGGCGTCGTATCATCGAGGTCACCGTGGCCGGCGAGGCGCGGTTCGCGGCGGCCGAGGACGCGGCCCGGCTGCGCGACGCCCTGGGCATCGTGCCGCCGCCGGGGCTGCCCGACGCCTTCCTCGAGGAGGTCGCCGATCCGCTGGGCGACCTGGTTTCGCGGTTCGCGCGGACTCATGGGCCGTTCACCCTTGAACAGGTCGCGGGGCGTTTCGGTTTGGGCAGGGCGCCGGTCGGGGCGGCCCTGGCGCGCCTGGCGGCCCGCGACCGCGTGCTCGAAGGCGAATTCTTGCCGGGTGGGCGGGGGCGCGAGTGGTGCGGCGCCGAGGTGCTCCGCCTGCTGAAGCGGCGCTCGCTGGCCCGGCTGCGCCGACAGGTCGAGCCGGTCGAGCCCGAGGCCCTCGCCCGCTTCCTGCCGCGTTGGCAGGGTGTGCTGCGCCCGCGGCGAGGACTCGACGGCGTGCTCGACGCGGTCGAGCAGTTGCAGGGAATGCCTCTTCCGGCCTCGGCGCTCGAGCAGTCGATCCTGCCGTCCCGTGTCCACGGATACTGCCCAAGCGACCTCGACGAATTGTGCGCCGCCGGCGAGGTCGTGTGGCGCGGGTTCGAGAGCCTGGGCATGAGCGACGGGCGGATCGCCCTGTACCTGACCGACCATCTACTCGCGCTGGCCCCGCCGGCCTCGCCGGTCGACGGCGACCTGCCCTGGCGAATCCGCCGGCTGCTCGCCGACCGGGGGGCCCTGTTTTTCGACGACGTGGCGCGGGCGATCGGCGGATTTCCGAACGACGTGCTGGCCGCGCTATGGCAGTTGGTGTGGTCGGGCGAGGCGACCAACGACACCCTGGCCCCGCTGCGGTCGTTGGCGCGGGCCCAGCAGCCGGGGCGCGGGCGGTCGCGGCGCCGGGGACGCGGCTTCCGCTCGCGGCGCGCGGCGAAAACGCCGGGCTCGGAAGGCCGATGGTCGCTGCTCCTCCGCCCCGGAGCCCCCCTGCCCACGCCCACCGAGCGGCAGGCTGCGACGGCTGGGCAGCTCATCCGGCGTTATGGCGTGTTGACCCGGGAGACGGTCCTCGGCGAGGGCGTGCCCGGCGGGTTCGCCGGCCTGTATCCGGTGCTCAAGGCGATGGAGGAGTCGGGCAAGATCCGCCGCGGCTACTTCGTCGCCGGATTGGGGGCAGCCCAGTTCGCCTCGCCGGGGGCCGAGGAGTTGATCCGCGATCGCGGTCGCGCGCCCGGCGACGCGCCCGAGGTCGTCGTGCTGGCCGCGACCGATCCAGCCAATCCCTACGGGGCGGCCTTGCCGTGGCCCAAGCAGTCGCCGTCGGGCGCCCGGCCCCAGCGCGTGGCCGGGGCCAGGGTGATCGTCGGCGATGGGGCACTGCTCGGGTATCTCGGGCGCGGCGGGCAGCAGTTGATGACCTTTCTGCCCGACGCCGAGCCGCAACGAACCGCGGCGCGCGCGGCGCTGGTCGAGGGCCTGGCCAAGATGTCGGCGTTCGGGCCCGTCTTCGTGGCCGGCGTCGACGGGCGTCCGACGGGCCAGTCGGAGTTGGCCGAGCCCCTGCGCGCCGCCGGGTTTTCGCCATCAAGCCGAGGGTTCCTGCATCGCGGGGTCGAGGCGAGCCAGACCGATCATGCCTGAAGGCGACACGATCTATCGCACGGCCGGCCGGCTTCGTTCGGCCCTCGGGGGAAAGCCGATCGACGCGGCCGAGAGCCGCCTTCCCCGCCTCGACGCCGGCGCGTTGGGCGGCCGCCGCGTGACCTCGGTCGAAGCGCGGGGAAAGCACCTGCTGATCCACCTCGACGACGGCGGCGCGATCCACAGCCACCTGGGCATGACCGGGGCCTGGCACGTGTATCGCGCCGGCGAACCCTGGCGCAAGCCGCGACACCGCGCGCAACTCGTGCTGCAATGCGGCGATTGCACGGCCGTGTGCTTCACCCCCAAGACGCTCGAGCGGCTCAGCCCCGACCGGCTGCGCCGCCACGACGCCCTGCGCCAATTGGGCCCCGATCTGCTCGGGCGATCGTTCGACGCGGCCGAGGTCGTGCGCCGCTTTCGCCTGCACAACGCGACGCCCATCGGCGAGGCCGTCCTGAATCAGTCGATCGCCTCGGGCGTCGGGAACGTCTACAAGTCGGAGGTCCTCTTCCTCACCCGAACCGATCCCTTCGTCCCCGTCGGCGACCTCACCGACGACCAGATCGCCGACGTCGTCGACCGGGCGCGCAGGCTGATGGCCAGGAACCTCGACGGCTTCGCGCGGCGCACCCGCTTCGGTCGCGACGGCGGCCGGCTCTGGGTGTACGGGCGGAGCGGCAAACCGTGCTACGTGTGCGGCACGCCGATCCGCATCCGGCGCCAAGGCGACCAGGGACGCACGACCTATTGGTGCCCCGAATGCCAGCAATCGGCTGATTGAACGATCCCGAGCGCAACGGGTGTCCCGAGCGGGGGACGTCAGTCCCCTGAGTATCTCCACCGTCAGCCCGCACCGTCGTCACCGACCCGCGCGGATCGCCCGGAGGCCACGTGCCGTACGTGGTCGACGAAATCAACCAGTATCGCGAGGCGGAGTTCATTGGGGTGCCTCTTGGGTTGGGAGTGGGGTTGGAGATTCAGGCCTCAGGGGACTGTCCGCGAGGCGCCTCAGGGGACTGACGTCCCCCGCTCGGGATGGCAACAGTGTCCCAGACCCTTGGCCCCATTTCCACGCGCCTTGGCACCATCGCGCGACAGGGCGCGCTTGCGTTGAGCGTGGCCCTTGGCTACAACGGCAGACAAGCACGGCGACCGGCCCGCACCGATTCCTGTATCGTTCCCGCGAGGAGAAATCCGCTTGAGCATCCTCGTCATCAACGCCGGTTCGAGCAGCGTCAAGTTTGGGCTGTTCGACTTCGACACGCTCGAGCCCGCGGCGCGGGGGCTGCTCGACTTGCAGGGGCCGGCCGGACGAGCCATCGTCACGCTTCGGGCGCGCGAGCAACCCGCGACCGACAGGGAGCTCGACGTGCGCGACTATCGCACCGGCGTGGTCCGGGCGCTCGAGTTGCTTCGGCGTTTGGAGGCGTCTTCTGCGTCCGCCGAGATTCGGGTCGTGGGCCATCGGTTGATCCACGGCGGCGACGAAATCCGCGAGCCGGTGCGGATCGACGCGGCCGTCAAGAGGACGATCGCTCGGTACGCGCACCTTGCCCCGTTGCACATCCCGGCCGGGCTCGAGGCGATCGAGGCCACCGAGGCCGCGCTGCCCGGCACGCCTCAGGTCGGACTGTTCGACACCGCGTTCTTCGCCGACATTCCGGCGTGCGCGTTCCTGTATCCGGTCCCCTACGAATGGTACGAGCAGTGGGGGATCCGGCGATTCGGGTTCCACGGCACGAGCCACGCCTACTGCACGGAGCGGGCGGCTGAGCTGCTCGGCCGCGACGTGCGCCAGTTGCGCCTCGTGATCTGCCACCTGGGCCAAGGCAGCTCGGCCACGGCGGTCGACGGGGGCGTGGCCGTCACGAACACGATGGGTTTCACGCCGCTGGAAGGCTTCATGATGGGCTCGCGCTCGGGCACGGTCGACCCCGGCATCCTCATCCACGTGCAGCGCGAGCACGGCCTGACGGTCGACGAGCTGGACGAGATCTTGCATAAGAGGTCGGGGCTGTTGGGCGTGTCGGGGCTGTCGTCCGATTTCCGCCGGGTCGAAGCGGCCGCCCGAGTGGGGCACGAGCGGGCCCGGCTGGCCCTGGACATCTACGCCTACCGGGTTCGGACGATGATCGGCGCCCTGGCCGTCACGCTCGGGCGCGTCGACGCCCTGGTCTTTACCGGGGGCATCGGCGAGAACTCCGTCTGGCTGCGCAGCGAGGTCGCCAAGGGCCTCGAGGTGATCGGCGTTCGCCTCGATCCCGAGCGGAACGCCCGCTGCCGCCCCGACGGCGACCTGGCCGCCGCCGATTCGCCGGCCCGCGTCTTGCTCATCCATACCCGGGAAGACTATCTGATCGCCCGAGAGGCCCGGCGCTTGTTGACGGCGCAGCAGGTACGCGCCAGGGGGGTGTGATCGGGTCCAACCGCCCGCCGGATCGTCGCGGGGCGTCGCCGAAGCGCGTTCGCGCATTCGAAACACCGCCAATCCGCTCTGGCCACGGGCGGGACCATTTGCTAGACTCCCGCCCTCATTCGCCCAACGTCGCGACCGCGACGATTTGTCCCCCCATTGCGCAAGGAGTGAGTCATGAGGGAACAACGGCGGCTCTGCGTCCTTGGTGTCGGCATTTTCCTGGCCGTCGGGCTGGCGGCGGTGGTCCAGGCGGCGCCGTGGGCGCCCTGGGAGAAACTGCTGACGCTCAGGCGGGTCGAAGCCGACCCCGACAAGACGTACGCGGTCACGGGCGACAACGGCCCTTGGATGATCCTGGCGTGCAGCTTTTCGGGCGACCATGCCGAAGAGCAGGCCCGCGAGCTGGTGCTCGAGCTCCGCAAGCGCTACAAGCTCGAGGCGTTCGTGTGTCGCGAGAAGTTCGAATTCGGCGCCGAGACCCAGGGGCGGGGCATCGACCGGTTCGGCGAGCCCCTGAGAATGCGGTACCAGCGAGGCTCGGAGCACGAGGAAGTGGCGGTCATGGTCGGCAACTACCCTGCCATTGACGACCCCGAGGCCCAGGAGACCCTGCGCAAGCTCAAATACTTCCGCCCCAAGTGCCTGGAGCTCGATCCGTCGCGGCCGACCAACCGCAACCTGGCTTTGTGGCGACTGTATTCGAGCTTTGCCGATCGGGAGAATGAGGCGAAGGGGCCGATGCGCCAGGCGTTCATCACCACGAACCCCAAGCTCCCCAAGGAGTATTTCGTGCCCAATGGGCTCGATCCCCTCGTCATCGAGGCAAATGAGGGGGTCGAGCACTGCCTGCTCGACTGTCCGGGCAAGTACACGGTGCAGGTCGCGACGTTCCGCGGGCGCGCGGTTCTCAAGCCGAAAGAGATCAACGCGATTGCGGCCGGCCAGAAGAAATGGAAGAGCCAACTGGTCGAGGCCGCCGAAAACGCCCACAAGCTGACCGAAGCCCTTCGCCTGAAAGGCTACGAGGCCTATGAGTTCCACGACCGCTACGCGAGCATCGTCACGGTGGGCAGCTTCGATTGGGTCACGCGCGAGTTGCCCGACGGCCGCAGCGAGGTCAATCAGGCCATCCAGGCGATCGTCGAGCAGTTCGAGGCCAAGCAGACCGACTGCATCGGCGGAGGCGGGGCTCAGACGTTCCACACGGGCGGGCTGGCCCAGCAGACCCTGGTCGGCATTCCCTTCGACCTGAAGCCCACGGTCGTCCACGTGCCGCGCCGGGAAATCACCGGGCGCCGAAGCCGGGAGTTCACGGGCCTCTTCTAAGGCGCCGCCCCCGTTCTCGAAGGCCCGCGATGCCCCAACTGGTGCTCGGAACGACCAACTCCAAGAAGGCCCTCGAACTAGCCGACGTACTGCGCCCGGTCGGAATGGACTTGGCGACGTTGGCCGATTTTGCCGATCCGCTTCGGGTCGTCGAGGACGGCCGGACCTTCGCCGAGAATGCGGCGTTGAAGGCGACCCGGCAGGCCCGCCATCTGGGCGTCTGGGTGCTGGCCGAGGACAGCGGTCTGATGGTCGACGCCCTCCAGGGGGCCCCGGGCGTCTTGTCCGCCCGCTACTCGGGGCCCGGCGCCACCGACGCATCGAACAACCAGAAGCTGTTGCAGGCCCTCGGCCCGACCCCCCTCGACCAGCGCACGGCCCGCTACCTCTGCCACATGACCCTGGCCGACCCTTCCGGAGCGATCCGGGCCGAGAGCCAAGGGTCGTGCGCGGGCAGGATCGTATTCGAGCCCCGCGGTTCCCACGGTTTCGGATACGATCCCCTGTTCGAGATCATCGAGTATCATCGCACCCTGGGCTTGCTTGGCCCCGTGGTAAAAAGGGCCCTCAGCCACCGCGCCCGGGCAGCACGTCGGATGATCCCCGCGCTGGTCCGGTTGGCCGATTCGGGTGGGTTCGACTGAAGCGGCTGGTCCATCCCCCCTGGCAGACCCGGTCGGGAAGATCCGAGGAATCGCGTCGGCAGGGGATGGTGCCTTTTTTGGCGGGCGGTCTCCGCTTCGGCGACTTATACTGGCAGGGGGCAGGCGCCTGGGATAAGAGGAGCCGCCCTTCGCCAACCACCGAGCGATCTGTTACGACCCCATGAGTTCCGCTTCTGGGCAATCCGCCGCCAAGCCCGGAGAACCGCCCCGCCCGATCCAGTGGCGTAGCTGGCCGCTCCGCGACAACCTCGCGACGGCCGCGGCGGTCGCGGTGGGAGCAAGCGGCGTCGCCGCCGGAGTGTACTGGGTGACCGCCCAATTGCACCTGGCTTCGCTCGCTGCCGTCGTCCTGCTGGTCTCCTTGTGGCGGTGTCTCGTGCCCATCCAGTTCGAGCTGAACGTTCACGGTGTCCACCAATGGGTGTTTGGGCGATACCGCCGCATCCCCTGGAGGGAGGTGCGAAGCTATCGCGTCTGTTCGTCAGGTGTGCTGTTGCTCCCCACTGAAGCACCGTGCCCGATCGACTCCGCGCGTGGCCTGTTCGTGCCTTGGGGCAACCGGCGCGAGGAAGTTCTTGCCCATGTGCGGTACTTCCTCCACGGGCCGCCTGCCGACGGATGAGCGGTGCGTTCACCACCTTCCTTCGGCACGAGCGGAACCGCGGTTCTCGCCGCGATCGCCAGGCCCACTGCGGGGAGTCGATCGTCACGGTGCGGGTCAGTACGACTGCCTTCTCTTCCGTTCCGGCCCCACTCGAACCTCAGAATCCGATCGAGAAGCCGAAGCCCTTGCCGTAGTAGTGGAAGCCGCCGTGAGTGCCCGGGTAGTACGGGTACGCGGGGTACCGGTAGTACCTGTAGGAGCTGTAGATCGGCGGATGCACAACGACCGGCGGGTGAACGACCACCCCGCCATACCCGCGCGGCCGATCGTGGTGCGGCGAGTGGCGGTGCCCGGGGTGGCCGTGGTAACTCGGACGACCGTGGTAGCCCGGACCGCCGTGGTGCTTGACCAACATCGCCTCGACGTGGGCATCGGCCGGGGGACCTGCCGAGACCGCCTCGGCGCCCACCGCGACCAGGGCGACCGTTGCCAGGATCAATGCAACTCGTCTCATGGGTTTCTCCTTAAAGCTCCGGAAAAGGGCGGGATACCTTGTGGCGACCGGCTCGGCCGCTTTCGTTCGCACTTCTTAAGCATATCCTGTGCCAAAAACCAGGCGAAACTCTGCAAGTATTTGTTTTCAAACGATTTGCGACGGGACAAGTCCGATCGTCCCAAGCCTGTGGCGGCGGACAAGAATTCAAAGTGACGACAGATCCGTCGCCACCGAGTCACACCAGCCGGACGGGGGAAGCGGTCGTGCCGCCACTGGACAGCACACGGGGAATCTGGGATTCTGGACCCGGCGAAGGCAACCCGTCGAACGCTTGCGATCCATACGACAACCGTGCGACAAAGGAGGGACGATGCGACTGGTCAAGGTCTTCAAGGGAGTGGAGAACGACATTGCCACGCTCGAAGGGGAGGTTAACGCCTGGATCCGCCAGACTGGGGTCTGGGTGGTGAGCGTGACCGGAAACATCGCCCCCCAATCGATCCAACCCGGCGCCAAAGGCAACGTCGGATTGAGTCAGAGCGTCTTTGCCCCCTCCGACGTGATCCTCATCGTCTTATACGAAGAGCCGGAAGAGGAATAGCCATTTTCGGGTGGCTATCTACCAGCCTGTGGCGGCAAGACGCTCCGCCCGGCCCGGTTGCAGACGGCTAAGACCCTCGCAATTTGGCCAGTTGCGATTCGGCCTCGGCGATCTGGCGTTCGAGGGTATCGAGTTCCCGCGGGTCGTCGGCCTGCTTTTTCGAGCCGGCCAACTGCTGCCGGAGCTGCTGAAGCCGCTGGTTGAGGGTCTGGATTCTCTTTTTTGTCTTCTTGTCCATCGCGACGACTCCACCCGACCAAACGTCCGGGCCGACCAGCCCCAACAACCCCTCGCCATTGTAGCACCTAAGACCCGCGCCGTGCCAACGAATCCCCGTTAGAGTGGTATAGCACGCAACCTTCGAGCTGTATTTGCCGAACCTCCCCCTCCACGGCAGGACGGCTCTGGAATCGCGCCCTCCAGGGGACCAGCCAAGCCTGCCGGGGTGACGCCGAGGCGATCTTCGATCACAATGGTTGGTGGAAGGGACGAACGCCATGCAACCGAAGTCCGCCATCCTGGCCGTGCTGGGGTTCCGCACGCTGAAGCGGATCGTCGACAAGTCGGGGATCGACGCGAGCCGTCGCAGCATCGAGGCAATGCGTTCGGCATTGGCCCGCTCCCGCAAGGTGACCGTGGACGAGTTGTTGCGCCACATGCGCAAGGACGAGATCAAGGCGGCGTGCGAGAGGATGGGGCTTTCGACGGCCGGTCGCCGCGACGAGCTTCTCGATCGCATGAAGCGTGTCTACGACTCGGTCACGGTGGGTCTTCCGGACGGGAGCCGGATCAAGTCGTACAAGAAGGGCTGGGCCGTCGTCGACCGCCACGGACTCGTGCTCGCCGATCCGGAGAGCGCCACCTGGGTGATGCCTTCCCAGAATCAGGACGCACCTCCCGCGATCTATCCCACGGCCGCGGCCGCTTACCTGGCATGGATGCGATCGCAACAGGTGGCCGGCGTCAAGACCACCTAGGCCGGAGAGAGAGGAAGACGCTGTCGCGTTGGTTCGTTGCCTGCCATTCGATTGTCGCGCCGAGGAGACCTTTGATGACGACGATTCGCCCGGCATACCTCGTGCTCGCCCTGATCTGCGGGGCGATGTTCTTCAACCCGGCCTCGGGCCGAGCCCTCGAAGGCGACCCGCCCGCGCCAAAACGCCGCGTGCTGCTCGTCACCGGCGAAGACTACCCCGGGCACAAGTGGAGGCAAACGGCGCCGGCCCTCTTGGCCGAGCTGTTGAAAGACCCGCGCCTTGTGGTCGACGTGCTCGCCGACCTCGAGTCGCTGGGCACGGCCCGGCTCGACGACTACCATGCGGTCGTCGTGCACTTCAAGAACTACGACCCCCACGTGCCCGGGCGCCGGGGCTATGAGAACCTGGCGGGGTTCGTCGAGCGAGGCGGCGGGCTGATGCTCGTCCATTTCGCCTGCGGGGCCTTCGAGGAGTTCAAGGACGATTTCGTTCACCTGGCCGGGCGCGTCTGGTTCGGCATGAAGCCCCCACCGGGCAAGCGCCAGCACGATCCCCACGGCCCGTTCACGGTCCGTATCACCGAGCTCGACCACCCGATCACCCGGGGGCTGGCCGACTTCGAGACGGTCGACGAGCTGTACACGTGCCTCGAAGGCGATCCGGCCGTCACGACGCTGGCGTCCGCCACCTCGAAGGTCGACGGCCGGTCGTACCCCATGGCGTTCGTGCACGAGCACGGCAAAGGCCGCGTGTTCCACACGGTGCTCGGCCACGACGTCGCGGCGTTCACGGCGCAGGGCCCCGCCGAATTGCACCGCCGCGGATGCGCCTGGGTCGCCGGGCTGGACCCCGCGGCGCCCTGAACGACCGTGCGCTTCACTCATTCCCACGCTTCCGCGTGGGAACGCCTCTTCGGACGCTTTGCGTCCCCCTCGGTTACTCTCACGCGCCACGGCTCCGACGAAGGAACGCGAAGCGTTGAACACCTCGGTTCCCACGCGGAAGCGTGGGAACCAGAAGATCCCGCGTGGACACCAGGGCGCTTCCGGTGTCGGCGTTGTGGAGATGGCGTGGTCGTGATCGGTTCGATCCCAACCCACAAAGCGCGCTGAAGGGCCAAGGGCGAGTTGGCGCGGAGTGTCATTCAGATTTCAGCCGTGTGCACTCCTTACGGTCGGCTTTCGCCTTCTCTGGATCGCCTGGTTCCTCCCGCACAGTGCCACGGCCATGTGCTGCCACGGCGAAGTCGGAAGCGCGCGGTTCGCATGGCTTCCATCCGTCAGGCGCCGTGTTGGGCGTGAGGGGCCCGCTTGGGAATCCGGCATTCGAGAGTCCCGGCAGGAGAAGCCGCAACGTCAATAACTTGCGTGGTGGAGCACGGGCACGACGGCAAGACGGGAAATCATGCCACCCGAGATGCCCCCCCGCGACTGTCGACCCGGCGCGTCGCGATTTCACGTCCCAGGATGCCGATCGCCGAGTGGGACGGGCCGGCGGCGGGGTGTCGAACGTCGGGCAGTGCGAGTAGACTCTGGTGATGGGAGCGGGCGGACCGCGGCGCTCTACGGTCCGCCGGCCCAGCGTGGGCTTTCTGGAAGTCCGGACGCGCCCCTGACACCACCCCCCCTTGCCACGGTCGACAGGCCCATGAACGTGATCCTGCTTTCCGTCCCCGGGCTGCGAGAAAAGGACGTGGCCGTCATGCGACGCCTGAGGGACCTGATGGCCGGCGGCGAAATCGCCGACCTGACCCCCAGCTTCCCCTGCGTGACCTGTCCCGTGCAGGCCAATTTGACCACGGGCAAGCTCCCGCGCGAGCACGGGGTCGTTGCCAACGGTTTCTACTGGCGCGACCGCCGGTCGGTCGAGATGTGGACCGCGCCGAACGACTGTATCCAGCGGCCCCAAATCTGGGAGGTGTTGTCCGAGCGCGGCCGGGGGATCACGTCGGCGGTTTGGTTTCCGCTGCACAGCAAGCAGTGTCGGGCCGACTACGTGTGCACGCCGGCCCCGATCCACAATCCCGACGGCAGCGAGTCGCTCTGGTGCTACACGCGACCCGAGGCGTTGTACGGCACGCTCCGCGATGCACTGGGCCACTTCCCGCTCCGGCACTACTGGGGGCCCCTGGCCGACGTGCGCTCGACCGCGTGGATCGTCGACTCGGCGATCCATGCGGCCAAAACGTGGCGGCCCGGCTTCTTCTACCTCTATCTCCAGCACCTCGATTACGCGGCCCAGCGGAGCGGACCCGACAGTGCGGCCGCCGACCAAGCCCTGGCCGACCTCGACGAGCAGATCGGCAGACTGGCCGAGGGGTTCGGCGCGGCCTACGGCGGCGAGTTGCTCTGGATCGTGGCGGGCGAGTACGCCATCACCCGGGTCGATCACGTGGCGTATCCCAACCGCCGCTTGCGCGAGGCGGGATGGTTGAAAGTCCGCGAAGAAGACGACGGCGAGCACCTCGATCTGGCGGCGAGCCGGGCCTGGGCGCTGGTCGACCATCAGTTCTCGCACGTTTTCGTGGCCGACACCGACCCGACCGTGGCGCCCCGCGTGGCCGAGCTGTTCCGCGACGAGCCCGGCATCGCCGAGGTGCTGGTGGGCGACGATCTGGCCCGCTACGGCCTCGATCACCCCCGAAGCGGATCGGTCGTGCTCGTCTCCGAGCCCGAGAGCTGGCAGGCCTACTACTGGTGGCTCGAGGACGGCCGGGCACCGGCCTTTGCGCGAACGGTCGACATCCACCGCAAGCCGGGGTATGATCCGGTGGAGTTGCATTGGGATCGCGCCAGCAAGACCATCCCCCTCGATGCGACGCTCGTGAAGGGATCGCACGGAGCCCCCGCCCTCGATGCCCGCCAGAAGACCGTGTTGCTCGCCTCGCAGCCGGCCCTGTTTCCCGGCCCCGAGGTGGCCGACACCGACGTGTTCGACATCGTGCTCGGGCAGTTCGGGCGGCCTGGAGGCTGAACTCCAACGGAGCTTGCTGTCGGCACGCGGAGCCGGCGAACCCGATCACGACAATCCTCGGCAGAACCGCCCCCACCCTTCCATAGGAGACGCCCCCATGCCATGCCGTCGCCGCGGCCTCGGGTCGAGTTCGCTCGCTGCCCTGCTGATCCTCTTGTCGGTGTTGCCGCTTGCCTCCGCTACGGGCGCCCAGGGGCCTCCCGAACCGGCCCGGGTGAAGGCGCTGGCCGCGATGCTCCCCGAATCGCCTTGCGGCGTGGGGCGTCCGATCGGCGACCGCGGGGCATGGCAGGCCGTGGCCGACGCGCCGCCGTTTCGAGAGGTCGTGGCCAGGGCCGAGCGCCTCATGGAGAGCCCGCTTCCCGAGGCCGACGACGACCTCTATCTCGACTTTTCCCGCACCGGCAACCGCCGCCGCTACGAGCGCGTGCGCTCTCAGCGTCATGCGCGCTTCGCCGAGTTGACCCTGGCCGAGTGCATCGAGAACCGGGGGCGTTTTCTGCCGGCCATCGAAGACTCGATCGCCGCGGTGTGCGCCGAGAAGTCGTGGGTGTATCCCGCCCACGACGCCGGTTTGGGCAACTTCAAGGGCACCTCGATCACCATCGACCTGGGTTCGTCGGCCACGTCGTGGAATCTGGCCACGGCCGACTACTGGCTGGGCGAGCGCCTCAGCCCGGCAACGCGGACGCGCATCCGCGACGAACTCCAGCGACGCACCTTCGAGCCGTTCGAAAGCTACGTCGAAACCGGCCGGCCCCGCCTGTGGTGGGCGACGGGCACGAACAACTGGAACTCGGTGTGCCTGGCGGGCGTGACCGGTTCGGCCCTGGCCGCGATCGACGACCGCGATCGGCGGGCCTTCTACGCGGCCGCCGCCGAAAAGTTCGTCGAGAACTTCCTGGCCGGATTCACGCCCGACGGGTATTGTTCCGAGGGACTGGGGTACTGGAACTATGGGTTCGGCCACTACGTGCTGTTGTCGGAAACGCTTTACCAGGCGACGGGGGGCCGGGTCGATCTCATGGAAGCCCCGCCGATCCGGGCCATCGCCCGCTTCGCCGTGCGCATGGAGGTCGTTCCCGGCGTGTATCCGCCCTTTGCCGACTGCCACGTGGGCTCGCGCCCCGACGCGCGCCTGATGGCCTTCCTCAGCCGCCGCTTCGGCTGGGGCCTCGAGGACTACGAACGGCAGGCCCTGCTTCTGGCGGGCGGCCCCTCGAGCAGCCTGTTCACGATGGGCGTGTACGGCTTCCCGAATTCCGCCGCCAAACGCCCGGCCGCCGCGCGAGCGGCCGAGACCCCGCTTCGCGAATGGTTTGCCGACGCGGGCATCCTCATCTGCCGTCCCGCGCCCGGCAATCGCCGGGCGCTCGCCGTCGCCCTCAAGGGCGGCCATAACGCCGAGCACCACAACCACAACGACGTGGGCTCGTTCCTCGTGGCGCTGGAAGGGCACACGCCCCTGGTCGACCCGGGCTCCGAAGTCTACACCGCCCGCACCTTCAGCCGCGACCGCTACACGAGCGGCGTGCTCAACTCGTTCGGACATCCCGTGCCGGTCGTCGCCGGCAAGCTCCAGAAGACCGGGCGCTCGGCGGCGGCCCAGGTGCTCGAAACCGAGTTCACCGACGCCGCCGATTCGATCGCCCTCGACTTGCGCGCGGCCTACGACGTCGGCGACCTCGAAACGCTCACGCGCCGGTTCAACTTCTCGCGCGAAGGCACCAGCCGACTCACGGTGACCGACGAGGTGGCCTTCGCCTCGCCCCAGCGATTCGGCACGGCCCTGATCACCTTTTCGAAGTGGCGCAAGCAGGGCGACGACGCTCTGGTCGTCGGCGAGGGCCCCGGCGCGGTGCAAGTCGACGTCGACACCGGCGCCGAGCCCTGGGAACTCAAGGCCGAGAAGATCGACGAAGACCTGCCCGGCGGCCGGGTTCCCATCCGCCTGGGCATCGACCTGAGCCGGCCGGTCGAAAAGGCCGTCGTGCGTTTGACCGTGGTGCCCGCCGATCAGTAGGGTTTCGCCTTGCGTGACGACCCATCCCAAGACGAAACGCCCCAATCGACCGGCGAGCAAGACGTCGATGCGCCCGGCGCAATGACCGCCGGCGAGCTGGCCGAGGCCAGGCGGTACGGGCGGCAGAGCCTGGCCTGCTCTCTGATCGACCGGGCCCTCGACCTGGCGTATCTGGCCGTGATGGCGATGCTGCTGGCGCGGCCGATCGACGCTTGGCTGACCGAATTCCCGGCCTTGGCAGCGTACCGGTCGCTGCGTTTGACGGTCCTGTTCGCCGTGGTGTTCGCGCTGCACGCCGTCGTGTCGTTCCCACTTTCGTGTTACGCGGGCCACGTCCTCGAACACCGCTTCGGCCTGAGCAGGCAGTCCTTGGCCGCCTGGCTGTGGCGCTATGGCAAGACCCTCGTCCTGGGCGGATTGTTCGGCATGCTGATGCTGCTCGGGCTCTTCTGGCTCATCTGGACGACCGGCCCCTGGTGGTGGCTCGTTGCCGCGGGGGCCTTCTATCTGGTCGGCGTCGTGCTTGGACGCCTCGTGCCCGTGCTGATCCTTCCGCTCTTCTACAAGATCGAGCGGCTCGATGCGCCGGAACTCGTCGAGCGCCTGGCCGGGGTCGCGGTCGGCACGGGCCTGACCGTCGAGGGCGTGTATCGCATCGCCCTGAGCGACGAGACCGTCAAGGCCAACGCCATGCTGGCCGGGCTCGGGCGCACGCGCCGGGTGCTGCTGGGCGATACGCTGCTCGATCGCTTCACCCCCGACGAAATCGAGGTGATCTTCGCCCACGAGATCGGCCACCACGTGTGCGGCCACCTGGGGAAAGTCCTTCTCGCCGGAATCGTCTCCAGCGCGGCCGGGTTCTGGGTTTGCGACCGCCTGCTGGCCTGGTGGACGGGCGGACCGTCGGGGCTCGACTACGCCGCCCTGCCCGTGGCAACGCTCCCCCTGGTCATGTTGCTGCTGACCGCCTTCGTTACGCTGATCGAGCCGGTGCAGAACGCCATCAGTCGCCGCCACGAGAAGCAGGCCGACCGCTACGCCCTTTCGCGCACCGGCGCGCGGGCGGCCTACGCGTCGGCGTTTCGCAAGCTCGCGCGGCTCAATAAGGCCGACCCCGATCCTCCCTGGCTGGAAGTCGTCTTGTTCCACGGCCATCCGCCCATCGCCCAGCGCGTCGCGCTGGCCGAGGAGCAGTAGGAGTGAAAAGGGAGTGAAAAGAGTGAAAAGGTGTCAGGAACCTTTAAGGCGGGTTTCTCGCACAAACCCGCCGGATTTCGCTCCGACCAAGATCAAACACTAGAAAAAGGTTCCTGACACCTTTTTTATTCCCGGTTCCCTCAGCGGGGGGGCATTGCATTGTCTCCCGATTCTGCTATGTTCACATGTTCACTGAGGCGCTCCCTCCACTTTCTTTCATCCTGGACGAGGAGAAGCCCGTGTCGCTACCGGCTTCGGCGGGCGGATCTGGTTACCTGGCGCACAGCCCCAACGACGACGGCGCCGGCGTGGCGGAACTCCTCGGCGACCACTTGCGTCGAGTCGCGGAGCGCGCCGCAGGGTTCGCCGCGGCGTTCGGAGCCGGGCAACAGGCCCGGGCCGCGGGCCTGCTGCACGATCTGGGCAAATACGGCGACCAGTTCCAGCGCCGCTTGCGCGACCCCGCGGAGCGCGGACGCGATCACTGGACCGTCGGGGCGCTGGCCGCGTTGACCTCGCGCGATTTCGGCCTGCTGCCGGCCCTGGCCATTGCGGGGCACCACGCGGGGCTTGACGTGCTCTTGGAACTGCGCAGGGCGTGCCGGCAAATGCTCGACGCGCTGAAGAGCCATCCCGAGAAGTTCACGAGCGCGGATCGCCAGATGCTGCTCAAGCGATTCACCGCCGACGGCTTGGGGCTTCCCCAGCTCGACCAAGGCCTGGTGCCGACCGGGCAGTTCGCGGCCGACATGCTCGACGTGCGCATGCTCTTCTCCGCGCTGGTCGACGCGGACTTCCTCGAAACCGAGGCTCACTTCAACGGCGACGCCCGAACGCCCCGGCGCCCTCGTCGCGAAGGCCCTTCGCTCGACGCCGGCCGCGCCATCCTGGCCTTCCAGCGGCACCTGGGCGCCGTTCGCCACACGCATCGCGATGCCCCAATGGCCGACGCCCGCGAGGCCTTGTACTCGGCGTGCGTCGCTGCCGCGGCCCGGCCCCAGGGCCTCTATACGCTCTCGGCGCCGACCGGCGCGGGCAAGACGTTGGCCATGCTGGCGTTCGCGCTGCATCACGCCAAGGCCCGCGGCCTGCGCCGCATCGTCGTGGTGATGCCCTTTCTGAACATCCTGGACCAGACGGCCGACGTGTATCGCGCCGTGTTCAGCCCGGCAAACGGATTCGTCCCTCACACCGTCCTCGAACACCACAGCCTTGCCGACCAAGGTGCCCGTCCCCCGGACGGTGCGACGGAAGACGGCGCCTGGAACATGTCCCGGTTGCTCGTGGAGAACTGGGACGCCCCGGTGATTCTGACCACGACGGTCCAATTCTTCGAGTCGCTCCTCTCCGCCCGCCCATCCCGCTGCCGCAAGCTGCATCGGCTTGCGCGGAGCGTGATCGTCTTCGATGAAGTCCAGACTTTGGCGCCGGCCTTGACGGTTGCCACCCTGGCCACGCTTTCGCGCCTGTGCGACCCGGCGGGGCCGTATCGCTCGACGATCGTCTTCGCTACGGCGACCCAACCTGCGTTCGACGCGTTCGAACCTCGGCTGCGCCCGCACTTTTCCCGGGCGGGTTGGCAACCAGGCGAAATCGTCCCTCCGGACCAGGCCGACCGGCTTTACGCCGCGGCCGCGGGTCGTGTTCGGGTGGATTGGCGTCATCGCTCGCCCGTGGACTTGGGCGACCTCGCTTCCGAACTCCAGGAGCACGACCAGGTTCTGTGCGTCGTCAACCTCAAGCGTCATGCCGCGTGGCTTGCCCAGACGCTCCGCGACGGGGGGACTGAGGGACTGCTGCACCTGTCCACGAATATGTGTCCGGCCCATCGGGTGAAGGTCTTGGAGGCGGTCAACGCGCGCCTCGCACAAGGGATGCCCGTGTGCCTGGTGGCCACACAGTGCGTGGAGGCGGGCGTCGACCTCGATTTCCCGGTGGTCTACCGCGCGCTGGCCCCGTTGGAGGCAATCGCCCAGGCCGCCGGGCGCTGCAACCGCCATGGTGCCCGCGAGCCCGGCCGCGTGGTCGTCTTCAAGCCGCAGGACGATCGCCGACCGTATCCGCCGGGCTACGGCGAGGCGGTCGACGCCACGGAGTCCTTTCTAACGTGGTTGTCACAGCAGGGCGACCTCGACGCCGTGGAGATCCTCAACAGCCCGGAAAGGCTCCGCGCCTACTTCCGCCACTTCTACGTGCTTTCGGGCTGGACCTCCTCGGAGCGTGACGAGGAACGGCCGCTGCTGGGGGCGATTCGCGCGGGCGACTTTTCCGAGGTCGCCGACCTGTATCGGCTAATCAACAAGGACACGATTCGCGTCTTGGTGCCCTACGACCGGGGCGTATTCGAGCGGTTACGCACCGAGATTCGCGACACGCCGCGCCTGACTCCCCAGTTCAATCGCGATTGGTGCCGGCGGGCGTCGCCCTACGCGGTGAGCCTGTTCCGCCCGCGCGACCGCGATCCGATCGTTGCCCACCTGGAGCCCGTCCAATTCAGCCGCCGCCACGAGGTCGAGACATGGACCGCCGACTGGCTCGTCGCCCTACCGGGTGTTGAGTATGACCCCATTCTTGGTATTTCAGCCGAGGCTCAGGAGTTGTGGATCGCATAAAAGTGCCGTGGTCCAACAAGGGTAACATGACCCCGCGAAGCGGGTGCATGTGCGAACAACACATCCTTGTCGTACAGGCGGCCCCCTTGTTGGGCCACGCCGTGAAAGGCCCTGCAATGACCTCGTAAATCATTGCAGAGAAACATCTTGAGACCGACGTGAAGATCTACAAAGGTGTTTCAATCCACGCCCGCTCGCGAGCGGGCGACGCTTCGACTGGTGGCGCACGCCGCAACTCAAGGTGTTCTACAGAACAACTATTGAGGATGGCATTGATCCACCCATTGGTGTTCCAATGAGAGAACGCGGGCAAATCGGAGGCCAGCTCACTTGACCGAAAAGGCCGTCCAGTTACGATTAGATGTTACCTTAGTAGAACTTCAAAAGCCGTGCGATTTCTCCTCAAACAGCTCGCCCGTCCGCCACCAGCAACCGCCCTTCAGCGAAGCAATCGGTGCCGCGGCCGGTGTTTGCCCGCAGCCGCGGCCCGCCCCTTCT
>Ga0334884_1002559_pt1 | contig 22766 bp, 17 predicted proteins | sample GraSluR1_MG_7_FD_207215 | JGI IMG/M metagenome (GOLD analysis project Ga0334884, IMG submission 207215) | Sludge microbial communities from methane-producing bioreactor in Wageningen University, Netherlands - Granular Sludge_12_05 R1 | ecosystem: Engineered > Bioreactor > Anaerobic >...
GAAAAGTTTCGTTTTTTGATTGAAAATATAGATGATGTCATCTGGCTTTTAGATGAAAATTTAAAAACTGAATATGTTAGTCCTTCTGTCGCCAGAGTTCTGGGTTATACCCCTGAAGAATGGAGTCAGAAGCTGATAAACGATAAAGTAACTCCCAGTTCATTTGAAATGCTGCTCAGCGCATTAAAGGAAGATTTAAGAATGAATGGAAATGCAAGGGAAATTAATGATCGTTTCTTCTCCGGAGAAATTGAATATTTACATAAAGATGGAAGCATAGTATGGATGGATTGCAGAATCAGGGTTATCAGGGACGAAGCCGGTACAATAAATAATTTTTACGGGGTTGCCAGGGATATTACCGAGCAGAAGAAAGCAAGAGAGAAAATTACCCATATGAATTATCACGATCGGTTAACTGATTTATATAACCGTTATTATATAGAAGAAAAAATGAGCAAATATGAGGACAGCAGTTATTTCCCGATTAGTGTAGTAATGGCTGATTTGAACGGTTTGAAACTGGTCAATGATACCTTTGGACACGAGAAGGGTGACGAGATGTTGATCGGTATGGTCAACATATTGAAAGGCATATGTAAAAGTAAAGATGTTTTGGCTCGCTGGGGTGGCGATGAATTTGTAATCATCATGCCGTGTACTTCAACAGAAGAAGCGGATGCAGTTATCAAGGAAGTTTCATCTCAGTGTGTTAATTCAAAGCTTGGCCGGCATTCGGTTTCCGTTTCACTGGGTTATGCCTGCAAGGATAATCATAGTGTTAGCCTGGTCAATGTTATTCGCGAAGCTGAAGACGATATGTATAAACAAAAGTTAACCGAAAGCCGCAGCACTAAAAATGCCGTTCTGCAGGCTTTATTGAACATTCTTGCTGAAAAGAGTTATGAAACGGAGGCACATACAAGAAGAATGCAGGCGATGGCCAGAGAAATTGGGATCAGGGTTGATCTGGCCGATAAGGAGCTGAACCGCTTAAATCTGTTAATTACCCTTCATGACATCGGAAAGATAAATATATCTGAAGAAATATTAACCAAAAGAGATTCTTTGACAGCTGATGAGTGGGAGCAGATAAAAAGACATCCGGAGATAGGTTACAGAATTGCGAAGGCAACAGAGGAATTTGAGCATGTAGCTGAGGAAATACTGGCCCATCACGAAAAGTGGGATGGAACGGGTTATCCTCGGGGGCTAAAGAAGGAAGAAATTCCTCTCCTGGCCAGGATAACCGCCATTGCTGACGCCTATGAAGTCATGAGTAACGGAAGGCCTTATAAGAAAGCTATGAGTTCGGAAGAAATAATGAAAGAATTCATCAGGTGTTCAGGAACCCATTTTGATCCTGCTTTAATTGCTATAACTCGAACTTTACTCGATCGATAAGTGACTACTTAAACACAAAGGTAGTTATTAGTATTTACTCAATTGGTTGTTCATCTATTTCAGATAACAGCCTCAAAATGTCTTGTTCTTCCAAACCAATTTCCTGTCCCCAGCGTTTACTTATTTTTCTTATCCGGGATCTGGTAATACTGCTTTTTAAATCCTTTAAATTTAACAATTTGAAGATTGCTTTAACCAGATCAAGGCGGTTTTCTTTGTTGCGCCTTGTCTTGTCTTCATACATTGCGCTATCGGCTGATCTGAATGTATCCTCAAACGACTGGTTTCGGTTTTTACATACGGACAAGCCGATTGAAAGGCCTATTGGTAATTCGGGCAGGTCCCGGTTGTAATTATCAACGGCCAGGCGAATGCGATCGGCCAGCATTGTTGCTTTTTTTCTGCCGCTCCGGGGTAAAACAATAACGAATTCATCTCCCCCGATCCGGGCCAGTAAATCGCTGTCGCGAAGGTTATTTTCAATCAGGGCGGCGCTTGCTTTTAAGTAGCGGTCACCGGCATCGTGACCTAAACTGTCGTTAACCAGTTTTAAATCATCAATGTCAATCAGAATCAGGGCAGTGGGATACTCTTCCTTATTCTTTATTTTTTCTATTTCCTTTTCATAGTAAGTACGGTTATGTACACCAGTTAAAGTGTCGTGATAACTCAAATAACGGAGCATTTTTTCGCTTTCCCGCAGTTCAGTTTCTGCCTTTTTACGGGCGCTTATATCAAGGGCAATAATTACAATGCCTGTCACGGCACCGTTATAATCGCGCATTGGGGCCAGGAACATGCTAATATGAACGAGACTTTCATCTTTTCGCCGGCAGGTAATTTCAAGATCATTGGTTATTTTACCCTGGACTGCTTTATTGCAGTATTCTTTTAAAAGGTTTCTCCTGTCATCAAAAAAAAGAAATAGCTTTTTGTCAAGAACGTTGCTTTCTGTCCAGCCAAGGAGTTTTTCTGCAGCTGAACTCCAGCTGGTTATTTTATAGGCAGTATCGACCGTAATAACCGAGACGGGGGAAACATGAATGATTGTTCGGTATTTTTCACTGATTTCACGAAGAGCTTTATTTGTTTCCTCATAGTTGGTTAGATTTATACCGGTTAAAACATAATAAATAACGCCTGATTCTGTTTCTTCAAGGGTGCTGTATTTCCATGAAACCGTGTAATTACTGTTTGATTTACCGGAGATCTGGGCCTTTATATTCAGGGGATACTGTGATGAGTCGAGGCTGAAAAAAAAGGCTTTATATAGTTCTTTTTCTTCGGGGCGACAAAAAATATCCCAGTAATACTGCCCGCATGCTGTTTCAAGAGGAATACCCGTAATGTTTTCAGCATAGCGGTTATAATATTTCAGCTTTCCCTCAGTATCCAGTATAACTATCAGGCAGTCGACAAAGCTGTTGATAATTGGGAATAAATTGCTGTTTTTCTTGATCTCGGACAGCAAGTTATTACTATTATCGCTACCTTTTTTACCACTATCCATCAATAACCCTCCGGTGTAAATGGCCTGATTAGTCTATAATTTTTTTAATTACAATATCCAAAGAACTGGACAGGTCAAGGTCGTATGGTGAAGGATGCGGAGCCAGATCTTCCCCGGTATATAGAACACGAATAATGGGGCGAAGGGTAAAACCGGGGTTTGTTCCGATGACCAGCCCGCTTTCGTCGTTGCTCAGCAGTACATGAAAACCAACCGGATAAGCAGCGATGACTGATAGGAATTTTGCTAAAATGTCCGGGTTAAAAATACCTTCACCCTGTGAAATAAGCATTTCAACTGCTTCATGGGGGTAAAATGCCGGACGATAAGGTCTGACTGATGTTAAAGCGTCGTAAGTGTCAACTATGCCAACTATCTGGGCAACGGTATTGATTTCTTCATTGACAAGGCTGTATGGGTAACCTTTTCCGTTTATTCGTTCATGATGCTGAAGAATAATAGCTCCGGAAAGGCCATGAAAGAGCGGGCTTTTCTTAAACATTTCATACCCGTACAAGGGGTGGTTCATGATAGTAGCCCGTTCATCATTGGTTAGCTCGCCCGGTTTGTTTATTATGCTTTCCGGAACGGCGGCCATACCGATATCGTGCAGCAAGGCTCCGAGAGCAATGTACTGCATAGTTTTTTTGTCGTAATCCATTTTGGCAGCAACCAGTGAGGCCAAGATGCTGCAGTTAACACTGTGAGCGAAAAGATAATCGCCGACGGTCCTGATATCGGAAAGCTGCATGATTGCTGCATCGTTTTCCAGCAGTTCCTCCACGATTTTTGAAACAGTTTTAATTATCTGCTGGTCCAATTTAATTCCCCTTTTTGATGCAGCGGGGGAATGAGAGTTTTTAATTAGCTCTTTAACCAGAATACGGGCGTTGTGTCTGGTTTCATCGCTGATGATATCATCAATTTCTATGTCTGAAATTCTCTCATCCTGGATATAAAGGTGATTAATCCCCAATTTTTTAAGGTAGAGGAGGTACTGCGATTTCAACTCGGTGCCGGCCTTAAGAAGTATCTGACCTGAACTGCCCAGAATTGATTTGGCAACCACCATCCCAGGTTGAACCATTTCCAGTGATAAACGTCGCAACTATATTTTCTCTCCCGGCCAAGCAAGAATAGCCATGTATTTTTAATTCTCAATAACAGCCAAAGCCTTATCAAAAATGGCGGCCTCAGTAGCTGACATAACAATACTTTTATATTCAGAAAGTTAGGAATCTATATTAACTAATGGCAATAATATCAAATAAACTGCAGTCAAGTCAAATTAATAAACATTATATATGTAACAGTGCTTTACTTCAATAACCTGCCAAAATAATATAGCAATTGTTGTAAACTGTATTTTTATTCGATGGTATACAATATTTTTTCTTAAATAATGGATCCCCGATAAACGTGCATAATGGCATTTTATTGTATATAATGTATTGTCGATAGTAACGTTTTAAGGAGAGTAATGCTGTGACAATAAGCGTCGATCGGAAAGTGATCAGGTTTTATCCTGATCCGAGAAGAGTAATTGCCCGGTTTTATATGCCTGGTGGCGAAGAACGGGCAGAAAAAATTATTAAAAAAGTTTTAGCTCTCTCTGAAGATGAGACCAGGTTTACTTTGAACCAGGTTCTGACAAATTTTTCTCAAAGACATCGGAACATATCCAAAATTTTTCAAAAACATTATGAGCAGGTTGAAAGAATAACAAAATATATAAATGCTAACCATGAGTTATTACCTGAAGCCACAAAATTACTGATCGGCGCCTATTTTACCATGGAATATTCAATTGAATCCGCGGCATTTTTCAATCCTTCCATTATTGAAGATCCTGACCAAACTACCCTTTGTGAAGGAGAAAAAAGGGTTATTGTTAGTTTCAGGGCTACTGGTGAGGGGCACATATCGTCTATTGTTTTTAGAAGTGGTGTTATCGATAAAGATAGCAATCTTATTTTTAAAGATCCCGGCGATCTTGTAGATATTCCTGAAGCCATAAAGAGGCATGTTTACAATAAGCCGGTATTTATAGAGAAACTAACTGAAATGCAGATTCAGAAAGACCTGATCGGGATGGTTATGGAACATCTCGACGAGAAATTTACTTATGGTGAGCTGCAGTTAAGCATTGACAAGGCAATAGAAAAAAATAATCTTGACTCAATTCAACGCAAAGTGGTCAAGGATATCAACTGGTTGGCTAACTCTCACTACGAGATATCGTTCTCTCTCGATACAGCACTTTCGGAAAGAGTAATTTTCCCCATATCGGATACAGAAAGAAACGGAATCGAAGATGCTCGTTTTGTCCGCTTTACTGATGATGACGGGTCGGTTACTTACTATGCTACTTACACTGCATACAGCGGTTTTACTATTATGCCGAAGATAATTGAAACCAGGGATTTCTATAATTTTAAAGTATTGCCAATAAACGGCGATTATGCACAAAACAAGGGAATGGCGCTTTTCCCAAGGAGAATATATAACAAATATGCCATGGTTTCGCGGGTTGATGGTGTTAACAACTATATCATGTTTTCAGAAGATATCCATTTTTGGCAGGATGCCCATAAAATACAGGAACCGCAGTTTCCCTGGCAATTTATCCAGATTGGGAACTGTGGTTCACCGATTGAAACAGAAAAGGGGTGGCTTCTTCTCACTCATGGCGTGGGGCCGATGCGTCGCTATTCGCTCGGTGTAACCCTGCTTGACCTGGAAGATCCCACCAAGGTTATCGGTCAGACCCTGGAGCCGATCTTAATTCCCAATGAAGAGGAACGGGAAGGTTATGTGCCAAACGTTGTTTATTCGTGTGGAGCAATGCTACATAATGGATCATTGGTAATTCCTTATGCTATGGCTGATTATGCTTCTACATTTGCTACCGTATCTCTTGATGAGTTGTTTGACAAGCTGATTTATTATCGGTAATAGAGAGCCATTACAGATAAGATGGAGATGTAGAAAATGTCTGTTTCAACGGGTGATATTAGAAGAACATTGGAAGCAATCGACAGCTTGGTTCTATACAGGGTGGTATTTGAAGATCCAATACTGGGCGACTTTAAAAGAGTTTTAGAGAGCTGTTTATACGACGATACAGTTTCTAAAGGGCTATTTTACGGTGTGCTTGAAAAACTGATCAGCCAGGAAAACAGTTGTGATTCCGCAGATATTGATATTTTTAAAAATCACCTGCTCAATACAGTTTTGGCAACTGAAAATTCTTTCAGCCTGTTCAGTGAGAAAAACCCCTATCAAAACATTGAAGATCTACTGGTCAGAGCTGTTGAACGCGATTTGCATCTATTGAAAATAGTTTATGATTTTGACCTAAAACAACTGGAAGGTTTTATAACTGTTCTGGATACTAAGCATAATAGTTATCCCCCTCTGGGTAACTTGATTATGAAGCAAAAGGTTAATCTTCCATACCCCGAATACTACTTCCAGAAGAGAGCAAGCCTTAAGGGAGCATTAATATATTCGACAAACTGGAGTGAAAACGTCAGGGATTTCTATAACTATTACAGGGAAACAGGCAGTGGAAAGTTTGCCCGCTATTGGGCCTTTAAATGGAGTAGTTATCGTGATAGCCAGTGGTTACAGGGAATTGCCAATCCCGATCCGGTGAAAATGGATAACCTTGTTGGATATGAAGAACAAAAAAAAGAAGTTCTCCGGAATACCCGGCAGTTTGTATGTAACACGGGAGCAAACAACATGCTGCTTTACGGTGACAGAGGGACGGGAAAATCATCAACTGTAAAAAGTCTGGTCCATATATTCGGAGCTGAAGGGTTAAGGATTATAGAAATATCAAAGCACGATCTGCTCAGTCTTCATAAACTGGTTGCGGAGGTCCAGGGCCGCGCTCAGAAGTTTATTATCTTTATCGATGATCTTTCATTTGAGGAAGATGAAACAGAATATAAAGATTTAAAAGCCCTGTTGGAAGGTAGCATTGCCAGTCCTCCGGATAATGTCCTGGTTTACGCCACCTCAAACCGCAGAAACCTGGTTAGGGAGTACTTTAACGACCGTGAGAGTGATGAGGTCGGCAGGCAGGATACATACCAGGAAAAACTATCACTTGCTGATCGATTTGGCATTAAACTGGTATACTCTGCACCGGACAAAGAAGAGTATTTACGCACTGTGGACGACATGGCAGAAAAAAGCGGTATTAAAATAAATAAAAATGAACTTCATGAACTGGCTTTACGCTGGGTCCTCTGGCATAATGCCCGATCAGGACGCACCGCGCACCAGTTTATTAATGATTTAAAAGGTCAAATGAATCAAGAAGAATAAAAAATTTATTGACAGTATAACATATGTTATATATAATAACTTATGCTATATAATATAACATATGTTATAGGAGGTGAAATAATGAGGCACCTTTCCGTTTACAGCAGGGAAGATATTGCGGAGGCGGCATATGAACTGGTTCGTGAAAAAAGATGAGCAGTCCTTTACCACAAGGGCTATCGCCATGGAAATAGGTTCATCCACTAAACTGGAATATTTAAAGATACGTCAGATCAGGCAATTCTTAAATACCTGATGAATGGCGGGGATGCATTTTGTAACTGGGGAATAAGTAAAGGAGGAAAATGAATGACATTAAAAAGTAAAGTTAATATATGGAGTTACCTGATCAGGTTTACAGCGGTTTATATTTTAACTGTTTTGGCTGTAACAGTTTTATTTATTCTGGTCAAAAACGCTATTCCAGCTGAGAGCCGGGTAGCGCTTGACTTTTTTGAACCCTACAAACTTGGGTTTTCTGAAACTGTTGTTATTGCGATACGAGGGTTGGTTATAGCCCTGGTTTTGTATCCGTTCTATGACCTTATTGTCAGGCATTCTGTTGGTGTCAGGTATTTATTTGCAGCTTTGTGGGGACTTGTGCTGTTTGCATCAATGGAGCCTGCACCCGGTACTATTGAGGGTTTTATTTACACGAAAACTACCATTCCTGAGCACCTCCTTGTTATGGCGGCTGCTGCTTTACAAGTTGCCATTTTCTGCAAACTGTACCTCTACCTGGAGAAAGTATACGGTCAGCAAGTTCTTACCGTTGCTGGCCGGCCGGGCAGACCTGAGTCGGTAAGACATGGTTTTTTTGTGGGGAATGGTTACCTGTTTCGTTTTGCCATTATGCATTTACTGGTTTATATTGCTGTCGGGTCACTTTTCTACCAGGTTGCCGGTTATGAAGAAGCCCTGGCCAGCATGGAGGAATTTACCCTCTGGAGGGATCTTGAAAGCATGGGTATGGTTGCAGCAGTTTTCTTCGGTCAGGTATTCCGGGGACTGTTTATAGCCATTATGGTTGCCCCGTTTTATGAGTCATATTTAAAAAAGAGATCAGGCTGGTTTTTGCTTTTTGCCCTGCTTTTTGGTTTAAAAGTTTTAGTTATTCTTATCCAGGTTCCGGAGTTACCGATCAAGTGGAGTGAACTGATTATTGGTATACCGGAAATTACTGTGCAGACCTTTGTTTTTTCAATTCTTTTCTTCGGGTGGGAGAGAAGGAGAGAACGAAAGCGTTTAACTGCAGCTGTCCAGCAGTAATTGTCTACAATGAATCAAGAGTATCGTGAAGCGGGAGTAGCTTAAAGTTATTCCCGCTTTGTTTCCCTGTGCAGATCAAAAAGGTTGGCGGGATTGATTTTAGTTATTTCCCGATCTGAAGTAAGAAGGCCGTTGACTTCATTTTCCACATCTGTGAGCTGGGTGTATACAACACCGGAAAGTCCCTTTTTAATCAGGGGTTTAACCTGTTTCTCAAAAAGTTTGCAGTAGGCTGTTTCCAGTTCTTTCATAGTTTTAACAGTTTTGTAACCAAAATTATTTTTTTCTCGCCACAAGTGTCCCTTTACCTGCAGCGAATAGCCACCGTATTCGGAAATAATGACTGCTCTTTCCCTGACATTTTTGGGCCACTTCAATTTTCGAAAATAGGTATGAATACTTTTTATGTGCCCTGCACCCTGGTCGAACCATCCGCTCGTGCTGTCAATGTACCTTGAAGAATCATAAGTGGCGAGCCATTTATAAATTTGTTTTGCATCAAACTGGCCCCAGCTTTCATTAAAAATAACCCACATCCCAATGGAAGGATGATTATACAGGGCATCAACCGTTTCTTTTACTTCTTTTAGAAAATTGTTTCGGCTACCTGGATCCGATCTTCCGAACAGTTTATATCGCCTGTCCGAAACGGTTAAAGAAGGTAATATGTTAGGCAGCAGCGCCTGAAAAATTTTTTTCAGGTTGCCTCCCCCGCTGGGCATGTCCTGCCAGACAATCAGGCCAATCCGGTCGCAGTGATAATACCAGCGGGCAGGTTCCAGTTTGACGTGTTTGCGGATCATGTTAAAGCCCATCTTTTTGGCTACCTGCAGATCATAACAGAGCGCGCTGTCTGTCGGTGCGGTATAAAGCCCGTCAGGCCAGTAACCCTGGTCCAGGGGACCATTCTGAAAGAGGGGTTTATTGTTTAAAAAAAGCCTTTTAAAGCCCTTATCGTCTTTTTCAATACTGAACTTTCGCATGCCAAAGTAGCTGTCAATTTCATCTGTAACGGTATCATATTCATGAAGCCTGATATTGATCTTATACAGGAATGGGTCATCGGGACTCCAGAGCCTTTGATTTTTAATTGGAATAGTTATATTCTGGTTGTTAATGGTGTTAACTCTTGTTACCATTTCGGTGCCTTCAAAAACTGCTGCCTCGATTCTATTATTGCTGTTTCTGCCTTTTATGTTGACCTCTAGTTTTAATAACTCGTTGTCTGTATCCGGCAGCATACGGATGTTTTCAATGAAGACCCGGGAAACAGGTTCAAGCCAGACTGTTTGCCAGATGCCTGAAACTGCTGAATAAAAAATCCATCCCGGTTTAAGGCTCTGTTTGCCCCTTTCCTGGGTGCCGCGGTCGGTAGGATCCCAGGCGGAAACTGTTATTTCATTACTTCCTGAATTTACAAAATCAGTAATATCAAAGCTGAAAGGGCAAAAGCCTCCCTGGTGTTCCCCAAGCGTTACTCCGTTAATTATGACCCGTGCGAGCCAATCTACTGCACCGAAATGCAGTATCAATCTTTTACCTATCCATTCCCCCGGGAGCTGAAAAAAACGGCGATATACTATTTTTTCGTCAGGATGCAGGTTTCTCTGTACACCAGATAAAGCTGACTCTAGTGGGAAAGGAACGAGGATCTTCCCTTCATAATGCCGGCAATCATTCTGATTTCTTGGCAGCACAGCGTAATCCCATAAACCATTCAGGTTGAGCCATTCTTTTCGTTTCATCTGGGGGCGGGGATATTCAGAAAGGACATTCTCCCGGTCAATACCTGATGACCACCTGGTAGACATTATATTATCTATCTTTTTTGAGTTGTTTTCCATTTAAAACCCCTGTGCTGAAAAGATGCATATGCTGTTCTAATGTGCGTAATCCCAGATACCTTTATTTTCCCTGTTCAGGGATATCCCAGTTGATATCAATACTCCTGAGTAAAAAAACCAGGCGCAAGGTGTTGATTAACCCGGTCAGGTTTTCCATCTCTTTGGCCAGGCCCAGGTCAGCCGGTGATATTTTCAGATTCATCGGTATGTTTAAGGGTATTTCTTTGTCGATTGTTATTATATTATCAGATGTTCCGAAAACTGAAGGATCTATCTCTACCGTTGTAGAGATAGGTATATTCTGCCTGATTGGAACGCTGGTATTTATCGGCACATCAACCATAACTGTTCCGCCAAAAGGAAGAGTAACAGGAACCTTTATCAACTCGTCGATATATACCGTAGTATTAATGGGGACATTTGTATCAATCGGTATTTCTGAGGGGATGATACTGCTGATACCAACAAGGTCTTCCAGGGGCAGATCAAAGTTTATTGGAACTGTTTCATCCAACACAACCTGGACATTTAGATAGTCATGATAAATATTTTCCATATCTCCGGCTATTCTACGTGTTTGTTCATCAATCCGGTTTCTTGCAATTAAAAAAACAATGATTCCGGAAATGATTAATAATAATAAAAGCAGTCCGGCGATTTTATTCAGGTTTTTATAAGTTTTATTCAAGGCTGCTTTTAATTCTCCCTTATTCATTGGCATCCTCCATTTTATTTGTCTCAGTTTCACCGACTTTATCACTTACTAAGTTTATTCTTAACCGGTTGACAAAGCAAGAGAACTTTAACCTTAATTGCCATAAATATAAGCTTATATTGTATAATAAGGCCAATTAAGAAATCTGACGAATTTACTTTTAAATAAGCTGCCGGGAGTATGAAGATGAAAAAAATATATCTGTTTTTAAGCATTATGCATTTATTTATCGGAGTCGGAGCAGTTTTTGGCGGTCTTGCAGGAATTATTAGCCCCAGTGGGCCTCTTGGCATGCCTGTGGAACTCCTGGAAGGATCAATTTTCAGCAGTTACCTGGTGCCGGGGATCATTCTTTTTGCATTTATTGGGCTGGGCAATGTTTTCAGTTCAATTACAGCCTGGAAAGAATCAATACTCCAGGGATATATCAGCTCAATTTTTTCCTGGGGGATGATGATTTTTATCATAGTTCAATGCCTGATTATTGAAAGTGTTGTCTTTCCTCATGTTTTTTACTTTCTGCTTGGTTTAATTGGCGCTATGCTGGCCGGGTTTATACTATATCATAATAACCAGTTTCCCATGAATATCCTGAGGAGGAAAAATAATGTCACTTAAGTATGTAAGTACGGAAAAAGCGCCTGCAGCTGTAGGTCCCTATAGCCAGGCGGTCAGAACAGGAAATTTGATTTTTATATCGGGCCAGCTGCCCCTGGATCCACAGACGGGTGAAATGGTTGGCAAGGATGCTGCCAGGCAGGCATCCCAATGTATGAAGAACATACTGGCTGTATTAGAAAGTGAAGGGGTGGATGCTTCCAATATGGTTAAAGTTACCATATACCTGCAGGATATGAAAGATTTTGGTCCGGTGAATGAGGTGTATTCTAACTTTTTCAATCAAAAATATCCGGCTCGTGTATGTATTGAAGTGGCCGGCCTGCCTAAAAATGCCCTGGTTGAAATTGATGCAATAGCAGCGAGCTGAATTGCTATTTCTTTTTTAACCGATTGGCCTGAAAGATTACTTCACTTCCATATTTTAAATGAAGCGAGTCACGGGTCTCAGTTAAGATTTTTTCTTTTTTTTCAATATCACTCGGCTGAAGAAGCGATAATTGCCTGCCTCTCTCCAGGGTTGAAGCCTGAAGGCCGATTAACCTCCAGGGGGGAAGCCCTTTGTGTTTGTTGAATAGCTGTGAGGCGCATTGGTAAATTTGGTTGTCACTATCAATTGGATCCGGAAATGTTTTTGCCCTGGTTATCGTTCGGAAATCGCTGTAACGGAGTTTAAGTGTTATGGTTCTGCTCAGAAAATTCGACCTGCGCAGGCGATAACCCACCCCGCAGGCCAGTTCCATTAAGACCGCTTTGATTGTTTCATTATCATAAATGTCCTGGGGGAAAGTTGTTTCTTCAGAGATAGACTTTGCCTCTGTGTCATGTTCAATAGGGCGGTTATCAATACCATTGGCATAACCATGGATAACAGACGCATGCTGCCCTATAACCCGGACCAGGGTTTGCAGTGGGAAAACAGCCAGTTCTCCAACAGTTTTTATGCCTAATTGATTGAGGTTAGACTCCGTAGCCGGCCCGATCCCGGGAAGCGACCGGATCGACTTTGGCCACAGCAGCTGAATAACATCTTCAGGGAAGAGGGTCCCTATGTTGTCCGGTTTAGCCATTTCACAGGATATTTTAGCAAGTAATTTGTTGGTGGACACACCGATGCTGATTGGCAAAGCCAATTCTTCTTTAATGATTTGGCGAATATTCTGCGCAGTTTTAAGTCCATTACCCGAAGGTACGGCCAGGTAAGCCTCATCTATTGATACCACTTCAATTAGAGGGGTGAACATTTCAAGAGTCTTCATCACTCTATCTGCCATTTCCTTGTAACGCCACATCCGTCCCCTTACAATAGTGGCATGCGGGCATAAAGAAACAGCTTTTTTCATCGGCATAGCCGAACGCACCCCATACTTCCTGGCCTCATATGAACATGTAGAAACAACTCCCCTGCCTTCAGGGCTACCACCGATTATAACCGGCTTGCCCCTCAGCCCGGGATCGTCGAGCTGCTCAACAGATGCAAAAAAAGCATCAAGATCACATAGTAAAATGTCATAATTGTTGCTCATATCCAGATCGTATTTCTTTTCCACCGCTGTGTCAATTTAAAGAAGCGAGGTAAATTTATGCTTGAGTATTAGTGGATTTTGATTCAGTGGCATGCAGATTCGATTAGATCACATTGCCGAAGTAAGCAGGTAAAATTATTAACCCGGATTTAACCTTTAATACACTGATAATTCTCTGGTTATTATTGTATAAATTGATATAATGGTAATTGCAGTGAACCTGGTTGCTAACCGTAATGCAATCTCCGGGGTAAATGTCCTGGTAGTGTTATCGGTTTTGTATTAAGCCGGGTTATCAGAAATTTTGTTGTTTAGAAAGGAGTCTTGGTTATGGCTGATTTTGAAACTTTGGCAGGAGCGATTATTGAATGCAATGCAGCGAAAGCGGGCGAGCTGACCCAGAAGCTGGTTGATGACGGAGTGAAGCCGGTGGAAATTATCAACCAGGGTTTGATCAGCGGGATGAACGTGGTTGGCGACCGTTTTAAGAAAGGGGATATGTATGTTCCCGAGGTGATGATGGCGGCGAAGGCGATGCACGCCGGGATGAGCATAGTCAAGCCGTTGCTGGTGGAAGGAGAATCATCGACCACCGGCAAGGTTATTGTCGGCACGGTAGCCGGCGACTTGCACGATATAGGCAAGAACCTGGTTGGCATGATGATGGAATCAGGCGGCATGGAAGTGGTTGACCTGGGAGTTGATGTGAGCCCGGAGAAATTTGCCGAGGCTGTTCGTGAGCATAAACCGCAGGTGCTGGGCTTGAGCGCGCTGTTAACAACCACAATGCTGGCGATGAAAGATACAGTAGAGATTTTAAAAGAAGAAGGGCTGCGCGATTCGGTCAAGGTTATAGTAGGAGGAGCGCCGGTGACCCAGGATTTTGCCGATGAAATTGGGGCAGACGGCTGGGCGCCTGATGCTGCTTCGGCCAAGGACCTGGCCGTAAGCCTGGCCGGTTAATGCCGGCTGCCTTAACCCAAGCAGAGAAAGGAGAGGGATATTGTGGATAAATACATTAGGGCAAGATATGCAGTTAACGGCACCCCTAATTACCGGATGCTCAGTGAAGATCAGCAGAGAGACATTTATCAGGCTGCCCTGGAAATACTAGAAAGAACCGGTGCCAAGATTCATGATAAAGAAGCGCTGGAGCTATTTGAGAAAGCCGGCTGTTGGATGGAGGGCGAGAGGGTGCGTTTTCCGGCCGGTTTAACTGAGTGGGCTGTTAAAGCGGCTCCTTCCCGGATTATGCTCTATGACCGCGAAGGTAACCCCGGTATGGTTTTGGAAGGAAGGAACACTTATTATGGACCAGGACCGACCAATACTTACCATCGTGATCCTGAAACGGGTGAAAGAAGGCGGCCGGTTATTACAGACTGCGAAAATGCCGGCAAAGTATGTGATGCCCTGCCCAATATTGATTACACCATGGACCTGGGAACTCCGACCGGGGTAACCGATAACCTGGCCGATGTTTATGCTTTTAAAGCTATGTTAACCAATTGCCGTAAACCGATAGTTCACTGGGGTTTTGATATTGAACAGTATGAAGATATTATTGAAATAGCTGCAGTTGTTGCAGGCGGTCTGGAGAATCTTCAGAAAAAACCCTTCATCTGCCTGTATTCCGAACCAACATCACCCCTGGTCCATTCGCGTGAAGCTATTGCCAAGGCTATTTTTGCAGCCAGGAAAAGAATTCCGATAGTCTATACGCCATGTGTTATGCTCGGTGGAACAACTCCGGCCACCATGGCTGCCACTATTGCCCTTGGTGTTGCAGAAAGTCTGGTTGGCATAATCGCTTCGCAGTTGATTCGTGAAGGTTCGCCCATAATTATGGGTGGTGTTTATGCGATTATGGATATGAAAACCACCGTTTACAGTTATGGCAGCCCTGAATTTCACATGATGCAGGCCGGCATTGCCGAGGTAGCACACTATATGAATATCCCGGTCTTTGGAACAGCAGGATGCACAGATTCGCATACACTTGACGGTCAGGCTGCCGGTGAGGCTACGATGAGTATCCTGATGGCTGCACTTTCAGGAGCCAACCTGGTACATGATGTTGGTTATACCGGGTCAGGTTCCCAGGGTTCAATTTATCAATTAGTGATGTGTGATGAAATTATTGCTATGGTGAAAAGGTTCATGAGAGGAATTAAGGTTGATGATGAAACCCTGGCAGTTAATGTTATCGAACGGGTAGGTCCTGGTGGGCATTATCTTGGCGACGAGCACACCATGAAACATTTTAAAACCGAGACCTGGTTTCCAACGCTGATTAACAGAATGCGCTACGACGAATGGAAGAATACTACAGATAAGTCTACTATGGGCGATCGGGTCAAGAAAAAAATGCTCGATATTCTTAAGCACCATGAAGTTCCCGCTCTTCCTGATGATATGTTGAAGAAAATAGATGAAATCATTCAGAAAGCTGAAGCAAGGGAAGCGGCCAAAAAGAAAAAGAAGTAAATTTAAAAGACTACCATTTTATTTCTGAAGTTAATGTGAAGGAGGAGTCAAGTTATGGCTGATTTTGAAGCTTTAGCAGGAGCGATTATTGAATGCAACGCGGGGAAAGCGGGCGAGCTGACCCAGAAGCTGGTTGATGACGGAGTGAAGCCGGTGGAAATTATCAATCAGGGTTTGATCAGCGGGATGAACGTGGTTGGCGACCGTTTTAAGAAAGGGGATATGTATGTTCCCGAGGTGATGATGGCGGCGAAGGCGATGCACGCCGGGATGAGCATAGTCAAGCCGCTGCTGGTGGAAGGAGAATCATCGACCACCGGCAAGGTTATAGTCGGCACGGTAGCCGGCGACCTGCACGATATAGGCAAGAACCTGGTTGGCATGATGATGGAATCAGGCGGCATGGAAGTGGTTGACCTGGGAGTTGATGTGAGCCCGGAGAAATTTGCCGAGGCAGTTCGTGAGCATAAACCGCAGGTGCTGGGCTTGAGCGCGCTGTTAACAACCACGATGCTGGCGATGAAAGATACAGTAGAGATTTTAAAAGAAGAAGGGCTGCGCGATTCGGTCAAGGTTATAGTAGGAGGAGCGCCGGTGACCCAGGATTTTGCCGATGAAATTGGGGCAGATGGCTGGGCGCCTGATGCTGCTTCGGCCAAGGATCTGGCCGTAAGCCTGGCCGGTTAATGCCGGCTGCCTTAACCCAAGCAGAGAAAGGAGAGTATGAAAAATGAAGAGCAGTTACCAGGAACAGGGGTCAAATTACCTCCAGGTTCTTTCCAACGACCAGTGCCGCAGGCTGATCGGGGCGGCAATGGAAGTGTTGGAGAGAACTGGGGTTGTATATCTTGATGATGAAGCGGTTGACAGAATGAAAAAGGCAGGCTGTTATGTTGACGGCCACAGGGTGCGCATACCTTTCCGTTTGGTGGAAAAAGCCCTGAATTCAGTTCCACGCAAAGTATCTCTCTGTAACAGCAGAACGGGAAAAAGGGTTATGGAAATGGAAGGAGGTAACGCCTATTTTGGTACAGGTTCGGATACCCCGAACTTTATCGACCCATATACCCAGGAAAGAATAAAAGCAAGCCGTGAAACGGTTCAAATGGCGGCCAAAGTCATTGATGCCCTTCCCAACCTTGATTTTGTAATGTCGCTCGGTATAGTCCAGGATGTGCACCAACTGGTTTATGATCGATACCAGTTTGAAGCGATGGTATTGAACACTTCCAAACCAATTGTTATTACAGCTATTGACGAACCGGGTTATTCTGATATCATTCAAATGTGTGAAATCATTGCCGGCGGAGAGGAAGAACTAAGAAAAAATCCATTTCTAACTCTTTACGCTGAACCGATTTCACCGCTCCAGCATCCCAACGACTCGGCCCGTAAATTAATGCTGGCGGCTAAAAAAGGGCTGCCTGTGGTTTATACACCGTGCATTATGGCCGGAGGCACAGTGCCGGCAACTCTGGCTGGAGCAATGACTAACGGTTTGGCTGAAAGCCTGAGCGGTTTGGTTTTAAACCAGGTGACATCCGAGGGAAGCCCCTTTATTATGGGCGGAGTTTTCACTGTGATGGACATGCAGACGACGATTTTTTCCTATGGATCGCCTGAATTTGACCTGATGATGGCCGGACTGGCAGATATCTCGAATTACCTTGATCTGCCCATGTTCGGAACATGCGGCTGCACTGATTCCAAGGCAGTTGATGAACAGGCATTAATAGAAGGGGCAATGTCTATTCTGCTTACAGCCCAGGGCGGTGCCAATCTCAATCATGATGTCGGCTATATAGAACATGGAAACACCGCTTCGCTTGAATATCTTACCATATGTGATGACCTGATCGGTATGGCCCGTAAGATAGTCAGCGGTATTGAAGTAAGCAAGGAAACACTGGCTCTTGATGTTATCGACAAGGTGGGCCCGGGCGGTCATTTCTTGGGTGAAGAGCACACGATGAAGCATTTCCGTGAAGAAACCTGGTACCCGCGCCTTTTCGAACGACAAATATATGAAAACTGGGCGGCCGATGGTTTTCCAACTCTTTTTGATAAGGCTAATAAAAAAGTAATTGATATTCTGGAAAACTATGAACCCGAGCCCCTGCCGCAAAATGTGCAGCAGAAAATTAAAGATATAATTACCAGTGCTGAGTCTAAACTAAACAGGTAATAGTAACTAACTAAACGGTGGTGGAACCTGATGCCGAACCTGGCTTTGGGGATCGATACCGGCGGAACATTCACCGACGGTGTTCTATTCGATCTTGACAAGAAAACAGTTGCAGCAAAAACCAAAGTAGAAACAACCAGGCACAATCTGACCCTGGCAATCAATCAATGTATTGATAATCTTGCTGCTGATTTAAAAAGCGGCAATCAGGAATTTTCAGATTTCGGGCAGATCAGAATGGTTTGTTTATCCACTACCCTGGCAACAAATGCAATAGTAGAAGGACAGGGGGCGGAGGTGGGCCTGATCCAGATCGGGTTTGAGCCCCGGGAAGGCCTGCCCACTCCCTATTATGCCGTGGTCTCCGGGGGTTGCACCATAAAGGGCAAGATTCGGGAAGAACTGAACCCGGAAGAGATAAAACAGGCGATCTTTGATATGAAGGATCAGGTTGATGCTTTTGCTGTCTCCGGATATCTCAGTATCCGCAATCCTATCCAGGAACTGGAAGTTGCCGCGTTAATCAGAGATTTAACCGGGTATCCGGTTGTTGCCGCTCACCACTTAAGTTCCGACCTTGGTATGCATGAGCGAACAGTGACGGCAATTCTAAATGCACGATTGATGCCTCTAATCACAGACTTAATAAATTCGGTTAAGAAGGGCATGCAGCGACTTGGCATTGCAGCGCCCTTGATGGTAGTTCGTGGTGACGGAAGCCTGATTAGCGAAAAAAAAGCGAGAGAAAAGCCGATCGAAACAATATTGTCAGGGCCGGCAGCCAGTATTATCGGTGCTCTAACCCTGACAGGCATTGAAAAAGGGATAGTTTTCGATATGGGTGGTACTACAACTGACGTTGCTGTCTTGCATGACGGAAGGCCTTCTTTGAATCTTGAGGGAGCCGAGGTTGGCGGTTGGCTGACCAGGGTAAAAGCGGCCAATATAACCACAATCGGGCTTGGCGGTGACAGCCTGATCCAGGTTTCGAAAAACAGTCTTCTATCAGTAGGACCCCAGAGGGTTTTTCCACTTTCCTGGATCGCTACCGGGTATCCTTATTTAATCGATGAACTTGAGGATATTGATCCCGTGGATTATCTCGGCATGGATACTCCACCGACAACTATTCTTAACTTTATCAGGGATCCTCTCAACATGAAGCTTACCGATACGGAAAAAGAGATTCTCGATGTGATCAGGGGCGAACCGCACACCCTGCACTTTATCAGCAAGAAACTGAGAAAAGAAATTGATATAATGCCCTGGCGGCGCCTTGTCAATATAGCCTCAGTCCACAGGGCATCGCTTACACCAACTGATATTTTGCATGTTAACGGTAAAATGAAACTGTGGGATACAAGAGCTGCCGAACTGGGCAGCGCCATGATGGCCTCACGGTATGGAGTGGAAACAAAGGAATTTGTTGAAGTAATAATGGAAGAGATTCTTTATAAACTTACTGCTTTAACAATAGATCGCCTTTTAACCGAAGAAGGAATTGCTGTTGCTTTTTCCAGGGAAGAAAGCGGCAAAATCATTCTGAAAAAAGCGCTAAACAGAAGTGATGAAAAAATGAACAGGCAAGTTTCGTTTTCTGTAGAGTTACAAAATCCGATGGTAGCCGTTGGCGCTCCTGTTGAAGCATATTTCCCGGAGCTCTCCAACAGGCTCCGGGCTGAGCTTTACCTGCCACAGCATGCTGAAGTTGCCAATGCAATAGGTACAGTCAGCGGAAAAGCGGTTGAAAGAGCAACTATATTAATCAAGCCAGGAGAAGGAGGAGGCTTTCTTGTCCATACTCCGACCAGGCGGGAATATTTCATGATCTTTGATCAAGCCGTTGACTATGCCTGCAGAGAAGGTGAAAGATATGTTTATGAACAGGCTGCAGAAGGTGGTGCGGTTAACATTAAAACCCTGGTTGAAAGGCAGGATCATTACAGCAGTCTCGTCGGTTCAACCGGTAATAACAATGACAGTCAGAGAATTTTTATTGAGAGTGTGATTGAAATATCTGCTGTTGGCAGGCCCTGGAGCTAATGACATAATCAAAATAATTGTATATGATAGGATTACATTTATTATGAAGGAGGTTTGGTTGCCGGTTTTTAACCCGGCAAAAAAACTATGATTATCATCGGAGAATTAATTAACTCAACCCGCAAGGCGATCAAGAAAGCAATTGATGAGCAGGATGTAGCTTACATCCAGGATCTTGCTAAAAAACAGGAAGAGGCAGGTGCAGATTACATTGATGTAAATGCAGGTGCCTATGTGCATGATGAAGCTAAGCATCTTGTCTGGCTGGTAGAAAATGTTCAGGCTGTTGTAACAAAACCCCTGGCCCTTGACAGTCCTGACCCCAAGGTTCTTGATGCGGCTTTGAAAGTTCACCAGGGTGTACCCATGATCAATTCAATCTCTCTTGAAAAGGAACGATATGATCAACTGGTGCCGCTGGTTAAAGAGTCAGGTTCCCAGGTAGTGGCTCTTTGCATGAGCGACGAGGGTATGCCCGAATCGGCAGAAGACAGATTCGAACTTGCCAAAACCCTTTTGGACAAGCTGGATAAAGACGGAGTTGATTTAACCAAAGTATTCTTGGATCCTCTTATTAAACCGGTTAGCGTAAACGGGGAATATGGTCCGCAGGCTCTTGATGCAATTGAAATGATCAGGAAGCTTGACTCTGGAGCCCACATAACCAGTGGTTTAAGCAACATATCTTTTGGGCTGCCGAACAGGGCCCTTTTAAACCAGGCTTTTATTGTTTTGGCCATGGGTAAAGGAATGGATTCAGCCATTGTAGACCCGCTTGACAAAAAGAAAATGAGTCTTGTTTTAGCGGCTGAAGTTATTCTAAACCTTGATCCCTATGCTATGAACTACCTGAAAGCAATGCGCGCCGGTAAGCTGGTCTAAAAACCAGCAAAAAATCACGTCTTCAGGAAGGATGTTTTAAGTGATAAAACGTAAACTTGAAGCGATTGATTACCTTAGCCGGAACGACTTGGAAAAAATCCACCAGGCAAGCCTGGGGATACTTGAAAAAAACGGTATAGAATTTTTCTCGGCAGAAGCGAGAGACATATTAAAAAAAGGTGGAGCCAGGGTGGAAGGAGAAAAAGTATTTTTCCCTCCCCAACTTGTAATGGAACAGCTTGCCCTGGCTCCATCACAATTTACACTTCATGCCAGGAATCCGAATAATGATCTGACTATTGGCGGTGACTGTACAGTCACCGCTCCCGGATACGGCTCACCCTATGTTATGGATTATGAAAGCAACACCCGCCGTAATGCCACCTATGACGATTACATCACTTTCACTAAACTGGCCGGCCACAGCGACAATATTGACGTGGTCGGAGGTGTTCTAGTTGAGCCCAATAATGTAGAGGATAAACTGAGACATGCTAAAATGCTCCAGGCTGCGGTAACTTATACGGATAAATGCCTGATGGGTAGCGCGATGGGTGAAAAAAAGGCCAGGGAAACGGTAGAAATGGCTTCGATAGTATACGGCGGCATTGATAAAATTCGTGATAAACCTGTTCTAATATCACTGATTAACACAAACAGCCCGTTGGAGTTTGATGCCAGGATGCTTGACGCTCTAATGGTTTATGCCCGCAATAAGCAGCCTGTGATCATTGCAGCCCTGGCCATGACTGGAACCACCTCGCCGGTTACCCTTGCTGGCTCGCTGGTTCAGCAGTGTGCAGAAATATTATCAGGTATCGTATTTGCCCAGATGGTTAACCCGGGGACCCCGGTAGTATTTGGTTCGGCATCTAGCATTGTAGATCTGCGAACGGGTAACCTGGCTATCGGCAGTCCGGAAGCAGTACAAATGTTTTCTGTAATTGCCCAAATGGCTCGGTTTTATGACATACCTTCACGTGGAGGTGGAGCGCTTACCGACGCGATCCTTATTGACAACCAGAGTGGCTTTGAGTCAATGATGGTGTTAATGAATACCGTCCTTTCGGGAACCCATTTTATTCTGCACTCTGCCGGCTTGCTGGAAAATTACATGACCATGTCGTTTGAGAAGTTTATTTGCGACGATGAAATGCTCGGTATGGTCAAATCCTACATGCAGGGTTTCCAGGTTGATGATGAAACCCTGGCTGTGGATCCCCTGTTAAGTGTTGGCAGTGGCGGTAATTTTATTGCCCATGAACATACCTTCACCCACATGAAGGATACGCGCCTGCCTATGGTTAGCGCACGGGTAAACTATGCAGGGGTGAAAGAGCTGGTTGATACTCCCAAAAGAGCCAATGATTACTACAGAAATGTAATCGAAAACTATAAAGCGCCAAAGCTTGATGAAAAGATTGAAAATGAACTGGATCGATATATAAGTAATTTGTCTTAATATCCTTCAGGTTTAAGTCAAGGCTTTTACGCTTAATTACGAAGAGGCTGTTCAGGTTGCCCTGTTCAGCCTTTCTTCATTGGTGGTTGTTATAGTTTAACAAAAAAGCCCCTACTTTTTTAAAATAACTTTCTAAAGGATATTTGCATAAAAAGTTTAACAATTAATATATATTAGAATTTGCAGTAGTTGTCTATGTGAATCCAATTAACCGGACATGGCGAAATGAAAAACATCATGTTCCGGGCTTTGGCATTTTTCTGATAGTCTGATAAGATTAAGTACGGTATAAAATCGTTTGTTAACGATTTTTATAGCTTGAACAAATTTATTTACAGGAGGTTGCCATGAGTAACAAGGTAACGGAGTTGTTAACGAAAGCAAGTTGGTACGACCTGACTCAGCCTCTCAGCATTTTTACTCCCCCGTTTCCAAATGAAATGCCGCTACAGATTCAATTTTTTAAGCGTGTTACCGGATCGT
>Ga0334884_1002560_pt1 | contig 22745 bp, 19 predicted proteins | sample GraSluR1_MG_7_FD_207215 | JGI IMG/M metagenome (GOLD analysis project Ga0334884, IMG submission 207215) | Sludge microbial communities from methane-producing bioreactor in Wageningen University, Netherlands - Granular Sludge_12_05 R1 | ecosystem: Engineered > Bioreactor > Anaerobic >...
TTACCGACTACAACGAGCTGTTCGCCGACGACACGATCGACGCGGTCTCCATCGCCCTGCCGGATCATCTGCATCGTGATGCGGCCGTGAGCGCATTGCAGGCGGGGAAGCACGTGCTGCTGGAAAAGCCCATGGCGACCACGGTCGAGGACGCCGAGGCCATCGCCGCCGCTCAGGAGGCCGCTGGGAAACGGCTGATGATCCTGTGGAGCAATCGGTGGATGCCGATGTTCTGGTCCACCAAGGAGATGCTGGAGCGTGGCGAGCTGGGCGACCCGCTGTACTGCTACGCGCGGCTCAATAACACCCTGTACGTGCCGACCAAGATGCTGTCGTGGTCGGGTGATACGAAGCTTCCCTTCTGGCTGATTTGCCACCGGTACGACATCGCCCGTTGGTACTTCGGCAGTGAGGCCAAGCGCGTCACCGCGGTGGCGCGGTCGGTGGTGCTCAAGGGCATGGGCATCGACACCCCGGACTTCTACCAGGCCACGGTGGAGTTCGAGAACGGTTGTGTGGGCAATTTCGAGTCCTGCTGGGTGCTGCCTGAGAGCATGCCGTATCTGGTGGACAGCAAGTTCCAGCTCATCTGCACCAGGGGCTATGTGAATGTGGACCCTACGCTGCCCGTGCATCAGGTGAGCACGGAGGCGGCACACCAGAACAAGGGGTTCATCACCGGGGACATCGACGGTGAGCCAAGAGGCTTCGTCTTCGACGCCATCTCGCACTTCGTCAACTGCCTGCTGCGCGACGAGGAGCCGATGATCACGGCCTACGACGGGCTGATGGCCACCAAGGCCCTGGCCGCGATGGTGGAGGCGGCGGAGAAGGGCGAGCCGGTGGATCTGTAGCTCGCCCCGTGCCTGGGGGGACGGGCTGAAGCCCGTCGCCGGTCCTCCGGACCGGACACCTTCACGACTACGACCGCGGCGAGAACGCACCCCTTGGCTCCGTAGCCGTTGACGCCGTTCGCCGTTGACTAGCGACTAGCGACTCGCCGACTCGCGACTCCACCTGAGTGAGTGTATTTCGCATGCAAGAGCAACTGCGACGAATGCTGGACCAATTGCTCGTCACCCACTCCCCTTCCGGTGAGGAGGGGGAGATGCAGCAGCTTTGCGAGGCGCTCCTGCGCGAGCGCTGTGACGACGTGTGGACCGACGAGAATGACAACCTTCTGGCCAAGATCCCCGGCGAGAGCAGCCGGGACGCCGTGCTGGTGATGGCCCACAAGGACGAGATCGGCACGATCATCCGCAAGATCGATGAGGACGGCAAGATCTGGCTGGAGCCTCTGGGCGGCTGCGTGCCGTGGGTGTACGGGGAGGGCCCCTTCGATGTGATCGGCGACGAGATCGTGACCGGCATTCTGTCCGTGGGAAGCCGCCACTCCAGCCACCTGTCGGCGACCATTGCCGACGCCAAGAGCAAGGCCCTCAACTGGGAGATGTGCTATATCGACTGCAAGCTCAGCCGCGAGCAGCTCGGGGAGCGGGGGGTCCGAGTGGGCAGTCGGGCCTGTGTGGCGAGACAGCGCAAGACACCGGTGTACATCGGTGAGTGTGTGGCGGGCTACGCGCTGGACGACAAGGCGGCGGTGGCCGTGTTGCTGCTGACGGCCGACCTTGTGCGGCAATCCGGGGGCAGGCCGAAACGCGATCTGTACCTGGCGGTGACCGGGGCGGAGGAGACCGGGATCTCCGGCGGGGCTTACGTGGCCCGCACCATACCGGCCACCGAGCACATTGCGGTGGAGATCATCCCTGTGGCTCCGGAGTACTCGGTGACGCTCTCCGCCGAGCCTGCGATAATGTACAAGGACGCCGTGTTCATCTACGACAAGCCGCTGGCCGACGAGCTGTCGCGCACCGCCGACGAGCTCTGTGGCGGGCATCAGCGCATCGTGGTGCGCTCCTTCGGCAGCGATGCCAGCACGACGGCCAAGTACGGGTACACGGCGAAGGCGGCGTGCATCGGGTTCGCTACTGAGAACACCCACGGGTACGAGGTGGGGCACCTGGCCGCCATCGAGAACTGCGCCCGGCTCCTGGCGGCGCACGTGCTCGGGTAGCCGCGCGGCCGGGCCGACCCGTGTGGATGGCGCGGCTTCTCCGAGCCAGAAAGGAACACCCAGACCTTGCCGACGGTACAGATCGGGCAGCACAGCGTTGAGTACCGCGTCGAGCGCAGCGCCAGGCATCGGCAGATGCGGCTGGTCGTCACCCCGCAGCGGTCGGTCTACGTCGCGGCGACCATCTTCGACAGCGAAGCCGTCATCGAGCAGTTCGTCGAGGCGTCCCGGGACTGGCTCCGCAAGCAACTCTACCCCTCGGAGCCCCCGGACGCTCCCGTCCACGTGGTTGAGGACGAGCACGGCCCCATCGAGTTCCGTGTCACCCGCAATCCGCGACGGAAGCGGGTCAGCGTCTACTGGCAGCCCAAGACGGGCCTCGAGGTGCGCGCGCCCACGGCGATGCCGATGGCGCAGATCGAGGAGTGTGTCCTGCAGAACGCGGCCGCCATCCGAGGTCGGACCCGCGAGATGGCCGCCGAAGCGCCGCCGGAGCGCCGCTGGGTAAGCGGCGAGACCGTCTCGCTGCAGGGCAAGGAGCTGACTTTGGAGATCGTGCCCCACAAGGCCACCGGTCGCGCCGGGCGCCGGGGGGACAAGCTGGTGGTGAAGGTGGACCAGGCCGCCCCGCCCGGCGATGTCCCGCATATCGTGCGGGACGAGGTCCTGAGGTTCCTTAGTAAGCAGGCGGCCGCGGAAGTGGAGCGGCGCCTGCCCAAGCTGGCCGACCGCATCGGCGTCCGGCCGGGGAGGATCACCATCAAGGACACCAAGTCCCGCCACGGCAGTTGCTCGGCCGACGGGAGTATCTCCATCGCCTACCGCGTGGTGATGGCGCCGCCGGAGGTGATGGACTACGTCATCATCCACGAGTTGTGTCACATCCGTCACCCGAACCACTCCAGGGCCTTCTGGGCCCTGGTGGCGGAGATGATGCCCGGCTACGAGCGGCACAAGCAGTGGCTCAAGGACAACGGGGAATTGCTGAGGCTTTAGGCGTGCCCGAGCCGTCCTGCGGGGACCGCCGCCCACCGCCACGCCCTCCGGGCGCTGCCGTCGACCCAAGGAGACCTGCATGCCCGACGTCATCTTCGCCCTCGATGTGGAAGACCCCGTCAACGAGGCCTCCGACGACGCTGTGCTTGAGTTGTGCAACCTCTTCTGCCGGGAGGATGTGCCGCTGTCGCTGTTCCTGGCGGGCGAGAAAGCCCGGGTACTGCGGCAGCGGGGCAGGCGCGATGTGATCGAGGCCCTATCGCGCCACGAGATCTGCTACCACGGCAACTACTGGGGCGACTTCCCGATCCCCGCTCTGGAGTACGGTCAGGACATGACATGGGACGACGCGGTGGCTCATGCGCTCCGCGTGGAGCTGCCCGGACTGCACGATGTGGCCGAGATCACCGGGCAATTCCCGGTGGCGTGGTGCTGCCACCAGGCCCAGCAGTGCCCGCAGCTTGCCTATGCGCTCAAACTGGCCGGAGTGCGCTGCTGGGCCGGTGGTCCCAGAGGGTGGATGATGAACTGGCTCTCCTGGCCGCGGTCCAAGTGTGTCGTGTCGCTGCAGGGCAGTTGGGACAATCGGGTCGACCCCACCCGCCGCGATGAGCTCAAGGAGCCCGCCGATGTGGAGCGGGACATGTGGAGCATGAGGGTGGCCTACGAGGCCCTGGCCGAGCGGGTGGACTTCATCTGCTTCGCCGGACACCCCACGTGCTTTGTCACCGCAGACTGGGGAGGGCTGTACGAGTACGCGGTGCTGTTTCGCGACGGGGGCCCGGTGGCCTATCCGCGCCCCTCGGGCATCGCCCATTCCCAGCCGCGCTCGGCGGAGGATCGCGCCGCCGCCCTGCGGTTCGTCCGCGAGACGGTACGCTGGGTGAAGGCCCAGCCGGATGCGAACATCACCGGCTACGCCGCGCTGTGCGCACTGGACGAGGAGCCTCTCGTGCAGTGGCTCAGTCTCCCCCAGATGCTGGAGATCGCCCGCGAGGCCCAGGCGGTGCTCAACTACGTCACGGCCTTCGGCATGAGCTTCTCTCCGGCCGACATCGTCGGGCTTCTGGCCTTCGCCTGCCAGTACTGCTGGCACAACGGGGCTTGGCCCGAGCGCCTTCCGGTGCAGCGCCTGCTGGGACCCACACAGGCCCCGCTTGCCCAGACGGGCCCTGTGACCATGACGCGTGAGCACCTCTTCGCCGGGGCGCTGTCGTGCTATGCGACGATGATGGATCACGGCCGCATTCCGGGGGTGCTGCGGGCCGGCCGCGTCGATGTGGGGCCGGGGACCTGGCTGCGGGCGCTGGCGCAGTTTGTGATCCAGTCCCGGGACACGGGAGAGCTGCCGCTTGAGGTGACTGTCGAGGAGGCCGACACTCTCCCGGCCTGCGTGGAAGAGCCTGCCATTGGCGACCGTCGCTTCGGTTCGACGAACCACCGGCCGGGCCTGAGCTATGAGCCACTCAGGGAGTTGCTCCGGTGGCAGTCGTGGAGCTACCGTCCGGCCATGCGCAGGTAGGGGAAAGAACCGAATGGTTGGTCTCTGAGAGGCCGCCTGTCTGGAGGCGCGGCCGAGAGGTCCACGTTTGCATGGTCGTGTCACACAGAGAGTGTCGGCTCCCGCGGGGAGCAGCTCCAAAGACCTCCTGTGATGTCGCGAGACCCTTCGCCCAAGCGGCACAAGCTCGAGCTTGCGCCGCCCGGACTTGTGACGCCGGCGCTCCAGGATGACATGAACCGGGCCGACCGGGCTTGCTGGCCGGACGTCCGGAAGTCCGGCCGGGGACCCCACCTTCGCCGGGAATGTCATTCTGAGAGCGTCCGCTCCCGGAGGGAGCAGCTCGAAGAATCTCCTGGTGTTCAGCGGGATTCATCGCTACCTCGCTGCGCGAGATCAGCGCTCAGAATGACACGAAACGGACCAGCCGGACTTCTCGACCGGGCCTCTAGTGACGCGGACCCTGCGTCGGCGGCCCCCCACGCCGCTCGAGAACCTGCAGTAGCCGCTGTACCGGGATGGCGCGAGAGACTGCCCCATCGCGGCCGGTCATGTTCTCGGCCCGCAGTAGCGAGTTGAGGATCGCCTCCTCCACCGCCTCCACGGTGGCCCCGAACAGCCTCGAGAGCTCCGGCTCTCGGACCGGCGCCCCGCCCTCGTGGACTTCGCGGCCCTCGGTGTCGATCCGGGCCGTCGTGGAGAAGGCGATGGCGAAGTCGCCGCTGCCGTGGGAGGCCGTGGCCCCGGTGCGCCCCAACCCCAGCGCCGCCCTCTTGGCCATCCGCGAGAGCTGTCGGTGGCTCAGGGAGGCGTCCGTGGCCACGAGCATGATGATCGAGCCGTCCCCACACTCCTGCTCCACCGCATCGGGCCGGAGGGCGTCGCCGACGGGGATGCCGCCTACTCGCAGCTCCCCGGGCTCGCCGGTATTGGCCAGAACCAGCGCGCCCACAGTGAACGGGCCGGCCTGAACCCGACCGGTTCGCGAGGCCGTCCCGATGCCGGCCTTCCAGCCGAAGGCCGTCATCCCCACTCCCGCGCCCACGTTGCCCTCGGCCACCGGACCCTCCTGCGCGCACTCGATGGCCGCCAGCACGTCGGCGGCCGTCACGTGCCTTCCCAACGCATCGCTCAGCCGACTGTCATTGCACTCGCAGACGACGGGGTTGAAGGAGTACACACCGGGGTTACTCCGGGCCGCATAGTCCACCAGCGCATCGGCTACCCGCCATGTGCTAAGGGTGCCGGTGAGCAGGATCGGGGTCTCGATACAGCCCAGTTCGGCCAGTTGCGGGAGCCCTACGGACTTGCCGAAACCGTTGAGTATGAAGCCGGCCGCACGCACCTTCGCTGCAAACAGATTGCCACCGTGGGGGAGGACGGCCGTCACTCCCGTACGCACGGGACCTTCGCCCACGCGCAGCTCACCCTCGCCACGAATGAGCGAGATGTGGCCCACGCGGACGCCGGGCACGTCGGTGATGGCGTTGAGAGGGCCGGGAGATCCGCTGCCGACCGCTATGCCGATGTCCCTGGCCCGGGGCCGGGGGCCCTTGTACTGTGTCATGAGTGGTCCTCCGTAGGTCGCGGCAGTCGCCGGGCGGTACCCAAGCGCGTGTGTGGCGCTTCGCCGGCCCGAGCGCGGGAACCTGCCCCCCCCGTCGTAGCGGTCTTTGCCGGCGACGTTGCCGTCACTTCCGCCGTCACCCGAGCCGCTCTTGTTGCGCCCGGCGAAATGCGATAAGATACCCCAAGCTTCAGGCGTACCGAAAGGGGGATCGGCATGCGGCCGATCACGGGAATGCCCGGGAAGCTCTTCGTCGTCGAGGGCATCGATGGCTCCGGAAAGAGCACTCAGATATCGCTTCTGTACAAGTGGCTGCTGTCTCAGATGTACTCGGTGTTCTACTCCGAGTGGAACTCCTCGGAACTGGTCAAACGCACCACCTCGCGCGGCAAGCGCAAGCGGCTCCTGACCCCCACGACCTTCAGCCTCATCCACGCCACGGACTTCGCCGACCGCTGCGAGCAGAACATCATGCCTCCGCTCAAGGCCGGTGCGGTGGTGATGGCCGACCGCTACGCCTTCACCGCTTTCGCCCGCGATGTGGCCCGCGGCTGCCATCCGCAGTGGGTGCGCGAGCTGTATACCTTCGCGGTCAAGCCCACGGTGGCGTTCTACTTTCGCGTCCCCCTGGAGGTCGCCCTCGACCGCATCCTCTCCGGTCGCCCGGAGCTCAAGTGGTACGAGGCCGGGATGGACCTCGGGCTCAGCGACGATCCGTACAAGTCCTTCGAGCTGTTCCAGGGCCGCATCCTGCAGGAGTACGACAAGATGGTGGACGAGTTCGGGTTTGAGGTGATCGACGCCACGCAGCCCATCGCCGATCAGCAGGCCCAGGTGAGGGAGATCGTCTCCAAGCACCTGGATGGCTGCCTCAAGCGCCCCGAGGGCATGCGCCGCATCGTGGCAGACCTCGAGGGCAAGGAGGGCTAGTTATGCTACAGACCTACTGGCACCCGATGCCGGCGATGCCCGCCGAGGACGTGATCGGCAAGCTGATCGTGCTGGAAGGCACCGACGGGGTGGGCCGCTCGACACAGATCGAGCTACTCAAGAACTCGTTGGAGAGTTCCGGCCTGGCCGTGTACGACACGGGGCTGACGCGCTCGAACCTCGCCGGACGCGACCTGCAGCAGGCCAAAGAGGGCCACACCATGGGGGCCATCACTCAGGCCCTCTACTATGCCACGGACTTCGCCGACCGTCTGCTCAATGAGATGATTCCCGCCCTCCGCGCGGGGTATGTGGTTCTGACGGACCGGTACATCTACTCGCTGATGGCCAGGGCCATCGTGCGCGGCGCCGACCCCAGGTGGATCCGGCATGTGTACGGTTTCGCCGTGGTTCCCGATCTCGTGCTCTACCTGCAGGCAGACCTGCAGACTCTGATTCCCAGAGTGCTGTCCAGCGGGGGATTCGACTACTGGGAGTCGGGGGCCGACTACATCCACGGCGACAGTCGCTATGACTGCTTCGTGCAACACCAGGATGCCCTGTTGGGGATCTTCAGCCAGATGGTGGAAGAGTACGCCTTCGTCGTGGTGAACGCAAACCGCTCGGTGAAGGAGGTCGCTCACGACGTGCGCCGCTATGTGGGGGAGGCGGTCGCCGACATCCAGTCCGGCGCGGGCGGCCTGCCGCTGGTGGAAGGGGAGTTCTCGCGGCCGCTGGCGCGAGGCGGGCATCCCTCGTCCCGGACGGTCTCCGATATCATCGCCGACCTGCTGTCCACGCTGCAGGATCAGTAGACGGCCGTCCTCTATGGCGTGCACGCATAGGGCCGGGCTGCGCTGAGGGCAGTCCGGCCTTTGGCGTGTCCGCCCCCTGTGCGGGGCGCGCTGGGCGCCTTGATGGTCAGGGCCGTGCCTGCGTCGCAGTTGCGTGCCCTGCCGGCTCCGAGCAGGGCCGGAACCTGGCCGGGACCGCCGGCCGTCTGGAGATGCGGCCGGAAAGCCCATGTCCGCATGGGAGTGTCCTTCTTAGAGCGTCCGCTCCCGGTAAGGGCAGCTCGTAGAATCTCCCGGCATTCAGCGAGATTCTTCGCTATCTCGCCGCGCGAGATGGACGCTCAGAATGACATGAAACGGACCAGCCGGACTTCTCGGCCGGGCCTGTATGCCTGCGGCCGGGCCTCTATGTCAGCTCCCTCCACTTGGAGGGCACCTCCTGGCGCCGCTCGTAGGGCACGCGGAAGATGGCTCCCGTGTCGGGGTCCTTGTAGACGGTCCCCGGGCCGTCGGGCACCGGAACGGGCTGCTGGGTGTCCGGATCGGTCACCGTGCGCTCGCCCCGGATGGTGGTCAGCCACTCGTCATGCGCCGCGTCGAACACCTGCTTCCTGTGCCTGAGCACCTCCGCCACCGTATCCATCTGCAGCTTGTGCCACTTGCGGTCAACCTGCAGCGAATCCCTCACGCCTCGGGCCACCGGGAACACCTCATCGAAGCGCTCCTCCGGCGCCCAGGCCCCCGACATCTGGGAGGCCTCCCATCCGGTGGCCACCTGGAGCGGATAGTAGTTCAGATAGGTGTCTACGCGGATGCGAACGGCTCTGTTGCCGACACGGGCGCGGTAGTGCACACGCGCGCGGTCGGCCGGAATTGCCGTGGTGCCGGCCAGCATCGACTGGAACCAGGCGGAAAGGTGCTCCGCAGCGCGCGGCAGGCTCTCGACATGAAGCAACTGCAGGTCCTGGAGCCCCTTGATGCGGATGGCGAGCTTCTGGGGGATGACATCGCCCGCCAGCGACGCCGAGTCGCGCCAGGGGCTCTGCCAGTAGCCGGGCTCGATCTCAAAGGCGCCGGCTGAGCCGTCGGCGGCCCGGGCCGTCCAGACGAAGGCTCCCGGGCACATGGCGTCCCGGTAGATCCCGCCCTCCCAGCCCCAGTCACGGGGCAGGCTGAGGAGGAAGGCGTTCTCAGCGGGCTCCTTGAAGGCCCTCAGGATCGGCCGGGCGACGATGCGGAAGCTCCCCATCACGCCGTCGATCTCCTGCTTGAACTGGGCCGCCACGCTCATGGGTGCCATGGCGATGAGGTTGTAGACCACCCCGGCCTCTTCCCGCGCCACACCGTAGACCCCCACCGGGCCCAGGACGTCGCTGCCGATGGTGGTGACGATCTCCTGCTCGTTGCCCCGGCCGGTGCGCCGAAGCTCCGGCTGCACCCGACCGTCCTGCGCTCTGACGTACCCCACCAGCGCCTGCGCCGCGGCGTCAATGGTCCCCGGAATCCGGAAGAAGACCACCAGGGGCGCCCGCAGGGAGCCCACGGTGCGCACGTTGATCCCCATCATGCGCTCGCCCGATAGGCCTGTGGCCATGTCCCAGTCCGGCGGTAGCCGCACCGCGAAGCCGAAGATGGGGTCGGAGAACTCCGCGTCACCTCCGCCGGGCGCGGCCGGCGCCGCGAGGTTGCCGCCCGCCGCAGGGAAGAACTGAGCCGGTGCCCGCAGGGGAGCGCCGACGATGAGAAGCAGCATGAACCACGAGACACTTCGCCCGGATACCATGAGTACGGGTCACTTCCTGACAGGCCGCAGACATGTCCACGCAGCTGAGTGAGTACCGATGCGGCGGGGCTTCTTCCCGGTCGCCGCGTCCCCCGAGACCCCGCAGCCACCCGACGGCCGCGTCGGATCTCGCCGCCATCGGCATGGCCGCGGGGCGCCGGGATGAACAATCGCGTTTCATCGCACAGAATCTATTGACGTCAGTCCGGGGGTGCCCTATAGTAACCTTTTGTTGCGACACCGGGTGCCGTCCCCACGCCCCAAGCCCCCTGTGCCGTACCCACCGTTCCCAGACAAGGCCGGGATGACCCTCAAAGAGATAGGCTGTGTGTGTGAGTATGAACGAGCAGCACGTGCTGAAGATTGCCGACGAGTTGGGCCTTAAGGTTGCGCAGGTGCGGGCCACCGCCGGCCTGCTGGAAGAAGAGGCCACCGTCCCCTTCATCGCCCGCTACCGCAAGGAAGCCACCGGCTCCCTGGACGAGGTCCAGATCACGGCAATTCGCGACCGGCTCGCCCAGCTCGACGAGCTGGACAAGCGGAGGGACGCGATCCTCAAATCTCTGGAGGAGCGCGAGCTGTTGAGCGATGACCTCCGGGAGAGCGTGCTGGCCGCCGAGACCATGGCGGTGTTGGAGGACATCTACCTGCCCTTCCGGCCCAAGCGCCGCACTCGCGCAACCATCGCCAAGGAGAAGGGGCTCGAGCCCCTGGCCCTGCGCCTATTCGACCAGGACGACTTGGACCCCGTGGCCGAAGCGCTCCAGTACGTGGACGCCGACAAGGGCGTCGCCGACCCGGAAGAGGCACTCGCCGGTGCTCGCGACATCATCGCCGAGTGGGTCAACGAGGACGCCGACGCCCGGGCCATGATGCGCGAGATGTTCTTCACCAGGGGCGTGTTGTCCTCTCACGTCGTGGCCGACAAGGAAGAGGACGGCATCAAGTACCGGGACTACTACGACTGGGTTGAGCCCGTCGCCGAGGCCCCGTCCCACCGGATCCTGGCCATCCGCCGCGGGGAGAACGAAGGCTTCCTGACACTTCGCGTTGCCCCCGACGAGGAGGAGGCCATTCGGCTTCTGGAAGAGCAGTTCGTCACCGGTGAGGGACCCGCCTCGCAGCAGGTGCGCGCCGCGGTGCACGACGGCTACAAGCGGCTGCTGGCGTTGTCGATGGAAACCGAGGCCCGGATGGAGAGCAAGAAGCGGGCCGATCAGGAGGCCATCAAGGTCTTCGCCGAGAACCTGCGTCAGTTGCTCTTGGCCTCCCCTCTGGGCTCCAAGCGCGTGCTGGCCATCGACCCGGGCTTCCGCACCGGGTGCAAGGTGGTCTGCCTCGACGAGCAGGGGGAGCTACTGCACACCGACACCATCTACCCCAGCCAGGGTGAGCGCCGGACACGAGAGGCGGCCGAGAAGCTCCTGGACATGTGCCAACGCTACGGGATCGAGGCCGTGGCCATCGGCAATGGTACCGCCAGTCGCGAGACAGAGGCCTTCGTGCGCCAACTCGACCTTCCCGGCAAGCCGCACCTGGTCATGGTCAATGAGAGTGGCGCCTCGGTCTACTCGGCCTCGGATGTGGCCCGCGAGGAGTTTCCCGACCAGGACGTTACCGTTCGCGGGTCGGTCTCCATCGGCCGCCGTCTCATGGACCCTCTGGCCGAGTTGGTCAAGATCGACGCCAAGTCCATCGGTGTGGGGCAGTACCAGCACGACGTGGACCAGGCCGCGCTCAAGCAGAGCCTGGATGACGTGGTCACAAGCTGCGTCAACCTCGTGGGCGTTGAGCTGAACACCGCCAGCAAGCAACTTCTGTCCTATGTGTCCGGGCTGGGGCCGAAGCTGGCCGAGAACATCGTCCGCCACCGCGCCGAGAACGGCCGCTTCCGCTCGCGGAAGGATCTGCTTGGTGTGCCGCGCCTGGGACCCAAGGCCTTCGAGCAGGCCGCGGGGTTCCTGCGCGTGCGAGACGCCGAGAACCCGCTGGACGCAAGCGCGGTGCACCCTGAGAGCTACCCGGTTGTGGAGGCCATGGCCCGCGACCTGGGCTGTGATGTGGCCGACCTCATCGGCAACCCCAACCTGCGCCAGCGGATCGACCTGAGCAAGTACGTCTCCGACACCGTCGGCCTGCCCACACTCAACGACATCCTCGATGAGTTGGCCAAGCCGGGGCGCGACCCGCGCGAGAAGTTCGAGCCCGTCCAGTTCGCCGAGGGCGTGGAGAAGATCTCGGACGTCGAGGCGGGCATGAAGCTGCCCGGAGTGGTCACCAATATCACCAACTTCGGTGCCTTCGTGGACATCGGCGTGCACCAGGACGGCCTGGTGCATATCAGCCAGTTGTCCGACCGGTTCGTCAAGGACGCCAATGAGGTGGTGAAGGTCGGCCAGCAGGTGCAGGTGACGGTTCTGGAGGTGGACTTGCAGCGCCAACGCATCTCGCTGACCATGAAGGGACAAGAGGCTCCCGCGGCGGCGGCCGAGCAGGACAAGACGCCCGCCTCCCACGGCAAGAAACAGGCCAAGCAGCGGGGCAAGCAGCAGCCGCCCAAGCAGCATTCGCGCAGCCGCCGCGCCCCCAATACGGCGTTGGGACGGGCCTTCATGGAGAGCCTCGACTAGCCGGGCCCCGCCCCAAACCGACGAGCACGGCACGGAGGTCCGCCCCGGGTCGCGGCCCAGAGACTTCCTTCCGACGTCGGCAAGTGCGCACATATGGGCACGTAGCTCATCTGGCTTTGGATAGCAAAGGGGCGGATGCCTTCTCGGCATCCGCCCCATCGATTCCGGCACCCCTCTTCTCTCTACCGCTCCGCCAGTTTGCTCAGTCCCTCCAGGGCGGCCTCCGTCCAGCGCGGCCCCGTCCCCCTGGGAGCCCTCACGTGCCGGCACAGCCGGGTCTCATAGCTCCCCTCGTCCAGCGCCCGGTCGGTGGCCACATAGCCCACGGTGTCATTGGCGATGCCGATGTTCATGGTCTGGGAGAAGGGCGATCCGGCCTTGATGTCCAGGCCGATCTGGCTGAACACCTCCCCGGGCAGTCCCACGATGCCCAGGTCACCGATGCGGAGCGTATGAATGGGTACGGTCCACTCGGAGGGCGCCTCGGCGCACAGGACCAGCTCGCGGGCGTAGATCCACTCCATGTCGTCCCACTGCTCGCCGCCCTCGTACAGCGCCCTGGCGGCGGCCAACTCCTCGGCCGAGGGGCAGCGGGCCTCGAAAGGCACTCGGGCCAACGAGGCTCCCAACTGCACCTCATCGCTGAAGTCGTCTTCCCTCAGGCCGTTCCAGATGCGCCAGGCCTCTCCCGCGACCACGTTTGCCACCCGCTCGATCTGGAATGTGGGCGCCGGGTTCGTGCGTGCCGGGCGGGAGAAGTCGCAGTTGTTCACATCCCCGAAGGTACCGTTGGCCAGGGGACAGACGAACTGCACGCCGGCGCAGCGGTTCAGGGCACGGCCGAAAGCCGCGAAGTAGTCGGCACAGATGACACAGCCGTCTCCGGCGACGCCCACGTAGTGCAGGCTCAGGTTCCCCATGGCTCCGATCGGACGGCCCTGAGGCGAGCGCAGGACAATGAGGCCCAGTTGCGGGTCTGTGGGCCCGGCGGGCTCTATCGCCTCGGGGTTCAGGTGGCCCGGGTTCATCCGGACGGAGCCGTCCTTCATGCGCCAGCGGCGGTTGTGCACCTCTCCCGGGCAGGCGCCGGCGGCGTGGGCGAACTGCGCGGGCTCCAGGCGCGCCAGGGCCATTGAGAAGGCATCGGCGATGCGCGGCGCCAGCCAACGGTCGTAGCCCTCCTCCTTGGGGGTTCCCAGCGCGCTGCGGACGGCAGGTCCGGTGTGGGTGTGGGTGCCGGCGATGAGGACATTGTGGGCCGGTACCCCGGTGTGCTCGGTGATGAGCGCCTTGGCCCGGTCCACGACGTCTCCGGGGACGACGATGAGGTCACAGATCACCAGGCCCAGGGTAGTGTCGCCATCGGACAGGACAATGGCCTTTGCGTGCAGCGGGTCCAGGATATCCCGGGCCCGGCGGTCGTTGAAGTACCCGCACAGATGGGCGCCCAGGCCGGGCGTGATGTCGATCTGCGCGGCTCCTGCGGTCAGCTTTGCCATCGGGTTCCCCCGGGAGTGCGTGCTGGTACGTGCCAAGCCGATGGACGAGGTTCGCCCTCACCAATGGCTTGCCCTTCGCGGGGTCGGAGGCGGCACAGCGAGCGCATTCGCGGGTCCCGCCGCGGGATTGGTGGCCCGAGTCGACGGTCCCGCCCGGCGGGACCATCGCTGAGGCGCGCCGCTGCGCCGCGCCGATGGCCCTGCGGGCCGTGCGACAGACGGGGTACGGCCGGCCCCCGAGGGCGGACTGGGGAGCCAGACACATCCGAGGAACGACTGGGCGGGCCCCGACCGGCGGGACCCGCCCCACCAAGGCTTTCTGCGTCGCCCGCGGTCACCCGCGGCTTCACTACTGGCGTTCGCCCCGCAGCACGCCGGTGACCAGCTTGTTCCAGATGCTCTCGGTCGGCGCCGGGGTCGGCAACTCCGCCTGCTTCGGCAGGCCGTTGCGCGAGGTGACCATCTCCGCCAGCGCCGCGATGCTCTGGCTAACCGGCGCGTCGGGGTCGCTGAGGACGAAAGGCACCCCGCTGTTGAGCGCATTGACGGCCAGCTCGGTGGCCTCGGGGATCTGATGGGCGATCGCGTGCCCCAGAGCCTCCTGCGAGTCCTCCAGGGCGTACTTGGTCTTGGCCGCCGTACGGTTGGCCACGACCCGAATGCGTTCCGGGCTTGTCCAGCGCCCCGACACGGCATGGAGCAGGAGAATGGTGTCTCGCAGAGTGGTCAACTCCGAGAGGTTGCAGATGACGGCGAACTGGTGAGAGCGTGAGATCACGTGGGCGGTGACCTCATCCAGAACCGGAGGGATGTCCACAACCGTGATCCTGAACCGTCGGCGCAGGGTGGACAGCAGTCGGGCCATGAACTCCGGGGTCAGTTGGGCGGCCGTGGAAGTGGGCTCGGTGGCGCCCGGCAACAGCCGCAGACTGCTGCGGTGGCGCACGAAGTACGATTCCAGCCCCTCTTCGTCGATGACGCCGTCCTGGGCCAGGTCCAGTATCGTCCGGCGGTGCGGCAGACCGAGGGCCAGAGCATCGTCGCCGTAGTGGGCGTAGCAGTCCACCAGGATGACCTCGTCCGGGTACTTCTCCGCGAGCGTGACCGCTAGATTCACCGCTACCGTCGTCTTGCCGACGCCACCCTTGGCCGCTCCCACGGTGATGGTGATGGGCATCAGGTCCGGGTCGGTGACCTGGGCGTACTCCCGGCTGTGGCGCCTCTGGGCGATGGCCGCGATGTCGCTGATGATGTCCAGCAACTCCTGGCCGTCGGTGCCCGGAGCCACGAAGCCACGGGCCCCGACGCGCATCACCGTCTCGTACGATGCGGCGGCCCCGTCCATGACCAGAACGCAGGCAACAACCGGGGCCGCCAGACCGATCAACTCACAGGTCTGGAAGCCGTCCATCCCGGGAAGGTCGACATCAATGACACAGACCAAAGGCTCCCACTCACGACACATCTGGGCGGCCTCGAGACCGTCCTGTGCCTCTCCGATCACCTCGACCTCCTCGTGCTCGGAAAGGACGCTCCTCAACCAGGATGTGGTGGATGCGCTATCGGCTGCGAGTAGTACGCTGATCCGGGACGACTCCTTGGCCGGCACCGGAGGCTGTGTGCTCATTCTCCCTCAGTTCTCTCGCGTGGGCTGTGACGCCGATGATATGATGGCGTGGCCCGTACTACAGGATGATAGGCTCTGGATGATAGGGCGGTTCCGGCCCGACGCGCCGGGGGTAGGCCCCCGGCAGTGTACGCGGCAGAGCCTGTGCGACCGGCTTCAGTTCCCGAAGACAGCCATGCTACGGGTGATGGAGACCACGGCGGGCCCCAACAGCACCACAAACAGCGACGGGAAGATGAAGAAAACCAGCGGAAAGAGCATCTTAACCGGGAGTTTGGCGGCCTCCTCCCGGATGCGCAGGGAGTACCTCTTGCGCTGTGTCTGGGCCTGCACGCGCAGGACCTGGCCGATGCTGGTCCCCAGTTGGTCGGCCTGGTACACGGCGGCGGCCAGGTTCCGCAGGTCCTCGACGCCCCCGCGCCGGGACAGGTCACGCCACGCCTCCGTCCGGGTCTTGCCCAGGTCGATCTCCTTGAGCACCCGCAAGAGCTCGTCGGACAGCGGGCCGGGGCGACGGCGCGCCACCTCCGACACGGCCTGGTCCAGTCCCATCCCCGCCTCGGCGCAGGCCACCATCAGATCGAGTGAGGTGGGCAGGGCCCTGGCGATGAGGCGCTCGCGGACATTGATCTTGCTCTGCAGCCAGTAGTCCGGGGCGAGGAAGAACAGCACCGCGACGAGGCCGGCCACCGCAAGGTTCATCAGCCCCTCAAACAGCCCCAGGCGCAGCACGATCAATGCGACCACGATACCCAGGGCCGAACAGGCCGCACGAATGCCCAGGAACTGGGGGGCCGTGAGCTCGTTCGGGTTGCCCGCGCGGTCGAGCTTCGCCCGGGTCTCCTCCAGCGTCCCGGCAGGCGTTATCCGCTGCAGAAGCCGGCCGGCCCGCAGCAGGGCAGGGGTGATGAGACGCTCTCGTAGGCCGAGCTCCATCTCTCCGAACAGCGGCACACCGGGATCCCCCGGGGCCGCCTGCCGCTGGGAGAGGGCATTGAGCTCTCTGGCCATCTGCGGTCCCACGGCGTTGGGCGTCACCGCCAGAACCAGCATAAGCACGGCCAGGAAGATGAGCACTCCGATGAGTAGCAGCAACATGCTCGCCGCGACCTCCTACAGGTCCACCTGGGCGATCTTGTTGAGCACGACGACGCCGATGATGAAAGCGATCACACCGCCTGCGAGTATCAGGTTCCCGAGTGGATCGGTGACCAGGGGCGTCAGCCAGCCGGGGGACATGGAGGTGATCAGGAACGCCATGATCGGTGGCAGAGACATCAGCACCAGAGCCGACATGCGCCCCTCGGCGGTGAGGGCATCCACCTCGCCCGCCAACTGCATGCGCTCACGAATCACGTCCCCCAGGGTCATCAGCACGTCCGCCAGATTGCCGCCGGTGCGGGCCTGTACCTGGACGGCCGTACAGACCAGGGCCACGTCCTCCTGGCCGGTGCGCATCATCATGCGGTCCAGCGCCTGGTGCAGCGACAGGCCGACGCCCATCTCGTCGATGACCCGTCCGGCTTCCAGGGAGAGCGGCGGCTTGCCCTGGTTCGTCAGGTTCTTGAGCGCGGCCGCGAAGCCGTGCCCGGCCCGCAGTGAAGCGCAGATCAGGTCCACCGCGTCCGGCAACTGGAGCATCAGCGCCTTCTGCCGGCGTCTGGTGGCGGCGGACATCAGCAGCCAGGGGGCGAACCCCAGGACAAGCGCCCCGGCCACGGAGCCCGGCACCTGATAGAGCAGGTACCCGGCGGTCCATCCCACGAAGATGCCCAGGACGCTGATGGTCACCAGCTCCGAGGGCCGCAGAAGCCAGCCGGCGCGCACGATGGCCACCTGCAGTCGCCGCTGCAGGCCGCTGCGTACCAGCAGCCGTGAGAGGCCGGGAACCGCATCCGGCCGGCCCCCCAGGTCCAGGAGCTCTCCCTCCTCAAGCCTGGCCAGGTCCTGCAGGGTGCGCTGATCGCCGGAGTGCTCCGTCGCCATGGTGAGGCGCAGCACGAAGTACACGGCCACCGATACCGCCGCCAGCGCAGTCAGCGCCCATACCAGGGTGACCGGGTTCATCCCATCCCACCTGCCTCCGGTGCCGTGGTCGGCAGCCGCACACCGGCGGCCTCCAGGCGGGTGACGAACACCGGACGCAGCCCCGTGCCGGTGTGACGTCCCACGAGATTCCCGTCGGCGTCCAGCCCGTGCTGCTCGAACTCGAATAGGTCCTGCAGGACGATGGTCTCGCCCTCGAGACGCTGCACCTCACTGATCTGGCTGATCCGCCGGACGCCGTCCCGGTAGCGCTCCTGGTGCACGATGAGGTCCACGGCCGCCGCGATCTGCTCGCGGATGGCCCGGGACGGCAACTCCGTCCCCGCCATCAGGATCATGGTCTCGAGACGAGACAGCGCGTCGCGGGGGCTATTGGAGTGCACGGTGCCCAGGGAGCCGTGGTGTCCTGTGTTCATCGCCTGCATCATGTCCAGCGCCTCGCCGCCCCGGACTTCCCCGACGATGATGCGGTCCGGGCGCATGCGCAGCGAGTTGCGCACAAGCTGGCGGATGGTGACCTCGCCCTTGTTCTCCAGGTTCGGTGGCCGGGACTCCAGGGTGATGACGTGGGGCTGTTGCAGTTGCAGCTCAGCGGCATCCTCGATGGTCACGATGCGGTCGTCGTGGCCGATGAAAGAGGAGAGGGCGTTAAGCGTGGTGGTCTTGCCGCTCCCCGTGCCGCCGGAGATGATGATGTTGAGCTTCCCCTCGATACAGGCCTGGAGGAAGTCGCACATGCGCCGGCTCAGCGTGCCGAACCCCACGAGGTCGTCGGGACCGAAAGGCCTGCGGGAGAACTTGCGGATTGTCATGTGCGGGCCGTGCACCGCCAGGGGTGGGATGATCACATTCACACGGGAGCCATCGGGGAGTCTGGCATCCACCATGGGCGAGCTCTCGTCAACGCGCCTGCCGATGGGGGAGACGACCTTGTGGATGATGCGCATGAGGTGGTCGTCACTGAGAAAGCGGGCGCGTGTCTTCTCTATCCTGCCCCGGCGCTCAATGTACACGGTCTCGTGGCCGTTGACCATGACCTCCGTGACGGTGTCGTCATCCAGGTAGCGCTGGATGGGTCCGTAGCCGAGGACCTCGTCCACCACCTCGGCCTCGGCCCGGTGCAGGGCCCCGGTGGAGAGCGGGATGCCCGCTTCGGCCGCCACCACGGCCACCATCCCCTGCACCTGCTGGCCCAACTCCTGCGGGCTGAGCCGATCGAGCACAGCAAATTCCGTCTCCCGCAGGAGACGTTCGTGAACCAGGCGCTTGACCTCCAGCAGTCGCCTCTGCTGCTCCTCCTCCGCCGTCAGAAGCACTGTTGCGTTACCGCGATGTCCGCCGGTGATCGGACCCATCTTGTCTCGCCCCACAGTTGGTCCGGGCCGCTGCCCCCCCGCAGCGGCGTGATGTCACGAGCACCTGCGGCGTCGGCCTGCAGGTGCGACGAATAGTGCCCGGTGCTCAGGGGCCGGGCCGGCATCCCGGCGACCGCCCGCCGGACATCCCGGAGCGGCCGCGCCTCAGGCCAGGGGCTTGGTGATGTACACCCCGCCGGTCCCGCCGTCGCGGGGGTCGAAATCCCCCGCGCCGCCGCTGAAGTACCGATAGTCAATGAACTTGGTGTAGATCTCCTTGCTGCCCTGGTTGATGCTCTCCAGCCAGACCTCGGCGAGCCCAACGATCTCGAACTCGGCGTTGGTCCCGCTGCTTCCCAGGTAGTTCACAAGCGGCACCATCATGCGCCGCGGGTTGTCCGGACTGCCCGGGAACGTCTCGGTTGACCACAGGGGATCGTTGAGCGCGCGCTCCAGGCGGGCGGTACCGGCGTCCTGCCCCGTCGCCTGGTCCAGGTACTTGACCCATTGCCCCACGCTGGCCCCGGTGTACGCCGTCTCGATCCCGCCCATTTCCACGAAGGCGGCTTCGGCCAACGCCTCGGGGACGTCGTAGCCGCTCAGGAGCTTCTGAAACCAGCCGGACACGCCGCTGTCGGAGAAGTCCAGGAAGCCGAAGCTCCCGGGGATCGCGGTGTCATCCTGGAACAGGTTGATGTAGTCCCCGGCGGCCAGCTCGGGTGACCCCGCCGCGATCCACATGGGCGCCACCTGGGCGCCTGTGGCCGCACCGCGCGCCACGACGGCGAAGCGTGTCCGCTCCCCGGCGTCCACGCCCACGACCCGGGCCAGTGAGAAGTCCACGTCGACCCGCGCCACCGCCATCAGCGCGTGAGTGGTGCTCCCCAGGGTGGTGATGACCTCACCGGTGAGGGGGTTGTAGATCGTGCTGCCCGGCGGATAGTAGGTCACGTCGTCATTGCCCACCGTGGTGGGCCACTCGGGATGGTCGACGACATTGCCCGCGGCGACGGAGAACCCTGCGGCCACCGAAGTGTACGGATCGGGCAACTCGGTGCCGCCGGCGAAGGCGGCGGCGTCGGCCACGGCCTGCGCCCGCTGTGCCGCCGCGTGCAGGCGGGTGATATCGATGGCCAGCGCCGAGACACCCAGAAGAGCGATCAGGGCCACCGCTGCGGTGGCCAGAACGGCGCCGCGCCGCCGGTTGTGACTCTTGCCGTGCCCGTGATTGGTCATCACGACACCTGCCTCACTCTCGCCTCATGATGAGTCTGGCCCGCAGGTTCACCACTCCCGGCGTCCCTGCGGACGCGAAACGTGCAAACAGCGGGCCACACACCAGATGGTGGGGATAGGTGATCTCGATCCTCACCTGTGAACCGGAGGGGGCATTGTTGCGCACGTCGGCCCCGCTCCCCACATTGCCCAGAGTCGCCCAGGCGCTCCATGCCCCACCGGAGGGCACCCGGTAGGCCCCGGACCAGGTGATCTGGGAGGTATCGATGGCCGTGGAGCTGCCCCGGATTCGCGTGTCGATGGCACTGAGGGTGGCGCCTGTGGCCGCCGCCCGTGTCCCCTCCCGCGCCGCCTGGTTGGCCGCGTGGAAGCTCCACAGCATGTAACCGATCTCGAATATCGCGAACAGGAGGGTGATGAGCAGCGGGGCCACGAGCGCCATCTCCACGGTGCTCGCCCCGCGCCGGCGCCTCCTGCAGACTCGCCTCTGCGACATGGCATCACACCCCCGCCCTGTGATCGGATTGCCCACATTCCACGGGCTTTGGCGGCGAGACTCAGTGCAGATACCGCGGCCGTCGCCGCGGGCCATCGCCTCGCGGCCGGAACTCTCCCGCGCCTTGCCTACTCCCGCCGCATGACCTGGCTGGTCTGGAGAATAACGATCCCCTGAGTGCCCGGGCGGGTCAGGCGGGAGAACAGGTGCCCCAGTATCAAGCGGTGGGGGTAGGCGATGTCCACCGCCACCTGGGAGCCCGTCTCGGCGTTGTTGTACGCACTCGTCTCGCCGACCACGTCTGCCAGCGCCACCCAGGCGCTCCAGGTGCCGTCGGGAAGACAGGTGCGGCTGTAGCCCTGGATGCCGTTGCCCCAGGAGAGCCCCGTCATGTCCAGGGTGGCCGCGTTGGCCTTGACCCTGGCCTCGATGGTCGCGCTGGGTGCGCCAATCACCGCCGCCCGCACGCCTTCGCGGGCCGCCTGGTTGATGCCCAGGAGGTTCTTGACCAGCAGACCGGCTTCGACGATGCCAAACAGCATGAAAAACAGCAGCGGGGCGATGATCGCCATCTCCACGGTGCTCGTCCCGCGCCGCGATCCCATCTGGGACTTGCGGCTACTCCGGGCGGTGCGTGCTCTGCACCCAACCGGAGGCCGGGTATCGCCGGAGTAGTGATGTGGCATGAGGATGCGACTTCCTCTCTTTCGTCGCGCGTGCATGGTAGGCTGGAGGTCCGGCCGGAGACCCCACCTTCGCCGGGAATGTCATTGCCAGAGCGTCCGCTCCCGAAGGGGGCAGCTCGAAGAATCTCCTATCATTCAGCGAGATTCCTCGCTATCTCGCTGCGCGAGATTGGCGCTCAGAATGACAGGAGCGGGGCCGGCCGGGAACCCCGCCTTCGCCGGGCATGTCATTGCCAGAGCGTCCGCTCCCGAAGGGAGCAGCTCGAGGAATCTCCTGGCATTCGGCGAGATTCCTCGCTATCTCGCTGCGCGAGATGAACGCTCAGAATGACAGGAACCGGGCCGGCCGGGAACCCCGCCTTCGCCGGGCATGTCATTGCCAGAGCGTCCGCTCCCGAAGGGAGCAGCTCGAAGAATCTCCTGGCATTCAGCGAGGTTCTTCGCTATCTCGCTGCGCGAGATGGAGGCTCAGAATGGCAGGAACCGGGCCGGCCAGGCTTCTCGGCCGGACCTCTAGTGCAGTGCCGGATAGTGCAGCATCAGCGTGGCGGTTACCGCGGCCAGGCCGGTGGCGAGGGCGAAGGGCACCCGGACGCCCGGAGCCGCGGTGTCCATCCCCCAGCCCTCCGTCTCCCGCCGCACCTCTCGCGGCAGGAGCATCCAGCCCGCCAGCCGCTTCACCGACGCCAACAGCCTCCTGTGTCTCAGAGCCAGGATCACGGCGAGCAGGCCCGCCCACAGGAAGCTCAGCAGCATTACGTAGAGCAGGTACCGGGGACCCAGGAGGGCCCCAATGGCCATGAAGAACTTGACATCTCCGCCCCCGAGGGGCCGGCCGATGAGCGGCATCACAAACCATACCGCCAGGCCCACCGCCATGCCTCCCAGGCTGAGCAAGAGCCCATCGACCCCGGCGAAGGCCACGTTCAGCCCGATCCCCAGCAGTGCTCCGGGGACCGTCAGCCAGTTGTACACCTTGCCGTTCCGCACGTCCGTGACGGTGGCGATAACGGCCATGAGATAGATGATTGCGGTTGCCGTCAATGTCAGCACATCAGGTTGCGGGAAAGTCATCCTCTGGTCTCCACCGGTGATCTCCGGGTGCGGCTCGCTCGAGCGGTTCGCGTTGGGCGGCACCTTCGGCCGGGGCCGCCTGTCCCACTACTCACCACCGATCGTGGTGGCCACCTGTTCAACCCCAGCGACTACCGTCCTCCCCAGGGTACCGCCGAAGGACTGCCAGACCGCGACGCCACTGAGCGCGACGATCGCCAGGAGAAGCGCATACTCCACCATGGTCGGTCCGGAGTCGTCCTCCCACAGCGGCCTGAGAAGCTTCAGCATCTGCGATCCTTTCCGCCACCGGCCCGAGACGCATGTTGGTCTGCGGCAAGCTCTGTGGCACCGGGGTGGTACTTGCAGTGCTATCGAGGCTACGCCCCAAACGGACAGGCACCGCACGGAGGTTCCGCTCGGGTCGGTGCGACAGCCAGACGGCGATCCCACAGAGCGGGATCGCCGAGTC
>Ga0334884_1002563_pt1 | contig 22706 bp, 15 predicted proteins | sample GraSluR1_MG_7_FD_207215 | JGI IMG/M metagenome (GOLD analysis project Ga0334884, IMG submission 207215) | Sludge microbial communities from methane-producing bioreactor in Wageningen University, Netherlands - Granular Sludge_12_05 R1 | ecosystem: Engineered > Bioreactor > Anaerobic >...
CTCACATCGGCCTTGTTTGACCACCAGTGCTTTGCGGGAGTCGACCATGGCATTTGATCCACAGCTTGTCGATGGGCTCATCGAGCGTCATGGCCGTGGGCGAGAGGCGGCGATCCCTCTGCTCCAAGGTATCCAAGCTGCCTATCGCTATCTGCCGTTGGAGGCCTTGGCCTACGTCTGTGAGAAGACCGTCATGACACCATCCCAGGTCTATGGCGTGGCGACCTTCTTCAGCCAGTTTCGCCTCACCCCCGTTGGCGAGCACCTGATCAAGGTGTGTCAAGGGACGGCGTGTCATGTCAGCGGCGCCGAGGGCTTGACCGAGGCCTTGAGCGAGGCCCTCGCCGTGCGCGACGGTGAGACCAGCGCCGATGGGCGCTACACCTTGTCGTCAGTGGCCTGTGTCGGCTGCTGTTCCCTGGCGCCGGTGATCGTCTTCGACGACGACACCTACGGCAAAATGACCCGCACCAAGGCGGTGGCTCTGGTCCAGGCAGATGCAGCGCTTCAGACTGAAGAGGAGGCCTAGATGCCGACGCATGAGAGCACAGCGCTGCCGCGCATCGTCGTGGGCTACGGCACTTGCGGTCTCGCCGCTGGCGCCCAGAAGGTCCGCGACGCTTTTACTACGGCCGTACAACAACACCAACTGCCATGGCGCGTCGCGACCACGGGCTGTCTCGGGAACTGCTTCGCCGAACCCGTGGTCGAGGTGCACCAACGCGACGGGCGCCGCATCTACTACCAACGGGTCAACGTCCAGAAGGCCAAGCTCATCATCGATCAGCACCTCGTCGGCGGGCAGGTGGTGGAGCGCTTTCGCTTCGATCCCGAAGATCCCAGCGATGACGGGGGCGCCTTTTTTGCCAAGCAGTTCCCCATCGTCTTGCGCAACTGTGGGCGCATCGACCCGGAGTCCATCGAGGACTATCTCGCCGTCGGTGGCTACCAGGCCCTCGCCAAGGCGCTGGACATGGGCCCCGAGGCGGTGATCGACGCGATCACCCACGCCGGCCTTCGGGGCCGCGGTGGCGCGGGCTTTTCTACCGGCCGCAAGTGGCGCTTGGCTCGCGACAGCGAGGCGCCGCAGAAGTACATCATCTGCAACGCCGATGAGGGGGATCCCGGCGCGTTCATGGACCGCTCCACCATCGAGGGTGACCCCCACGCGGTGCTGGAAGGCCTGGCGATTGGTGGCTTCGCCATTGGAGCGACCCAGGCCTACGTTTACTGTCGCGCCGAATACCCTCTGGCGGTCAAGCGGCTCCAGACAGCCATTCAAACAGCCAAAGCGCGCGGCTACTTGGGTGATGACGTCTTGGGGCGCGGCTTCTCCTTCGATATCAAGGTCAAAGAGGGCGCCGGGGCTTTCGTGTGCGGTGAGGAGACGGCCTTGATGGCCTCCATCGAGGGCGAGCGGGGGATGCCGCGTTTTCGGCCCCCCTTCCCGGCCCAGCGCGGCCTGTGGGGCATGCCGACGAACATCAACAACGTGGAGACTCTGGTGAACGTCCCCTGGATCATCCAGAACGGCCCGGAAGCCTTTCGCGCCGTCGGCACCGCTGGCAGCCCTGGCACCAAGGTCTTTGCCCTCGCCGGCCGGGTTCAGCGGGGCGGCCTGGTCGAGGTGCCCATGGGCATGCGCCTAGGCGAGGTGGTCCTCGACATCGGCGGCGGCGCCGACAGTGGCCGCACCATCAAAGCCGTACAGCTCGGGGGGCCCTCGGGGGGCTGCATTCCCGCCTCGCTCTTCGACACCCGCGTCGATTACGACGAGGTCAACGCCACCGGGGCGATCATGGGCTCAGGTGGCATGGTGGTCTTGGATGAGACCGCTTGCATGGTGGACATCGCCCGCTACTTTTTGGACTTCACCCAGAAGGAGTCTTGCGGAAAGTGCACTTTTTGTCGCGTCGGCACCAAGCGCATGTTGGAGATCCTGGAACGCATCTGCAGCGGTGTGGCGGTGCTGCGCGATCTGGACCTCCTCGAAGAGCTGGCTGATCGGGTCAAGCGGACCTCACTCTGTGGTCTCGGCCAGACCGCACCCAACCCGGTGCTGACCACCCTGCGTCACTTCCGCGCCGAGTATCTGGCGCATATCGTCGACCACAAATGCCCCGCAGGGCGCTGTCGCGCCCTGTGTAAATACACCATCACCGAGGCCTGCACGGGCTGCGCGGCTTGCGTGAGCAAGTGCCCCACAGGGGCCATCAGCGGCGAACGCCGCCAAGTGCACCAGGTGGCGGCCGACAAGTGTATCTCTTGCGGCGTCTGCAGAGACGTATGTCGTTTTGACGCGGTGCGCGTCGTTTAGGCGAGGAGCGTGACCTCCATGCGTGTGGAACTGAGCATCAATGGCCAGCGAGTGCAGGCAGAGACGGGTGAGACCATCCTCACGGCGGCCCAGCGACTCGGGGTGGAAATCCCCACCTTGTGCCATCACCCCGAGCTGCGGCCCTATGGCTCCTGTTTTCTCTGCGTCGTGCAGGTGGCCGGCCGCGCGAACCTGCAGCCGGCTTGTGCCACCCCCGTGGCCGACGGGATGGAGGTCTGCACGGAGAACGCCGATATCGCTGGCGCGCGGCGGATGTGCCTGGAGCTGCTCTTCTCAGACCACGTGGGTGACTGCTATGGCCCCTGTCTGAGCGCCTGCCCCTGTCGCATCGATATCCCTGGCTTCATCAAGGCGCTCCAGGAAGGGGAGGTGGCGACGGCCATCGGCATCATCAAGGCCCAGCTCGCTCAGCCCGCGTCCTTGGGGCGGGTGTGTCCACGACCGTGTGAATCAGCGTGTCGCCGGGCGCTCATCGACGCTCCCCTGGCCATCTGTACCTTGAAGCGTCATGCCGCTGACCAAGCCCAGGACGGCGGCGTCGACACCGTGCCCGCCCAAGCGCCAGCGAGTGGCAAGCGGGTGGCCGTCATCGGCGCCGGACCTGCAGGTGTGGCCGTGGCCTACTTCTTGGCGCAGCACGGCCACGCCGTCGAGGTCTTCGATCGCCACGCCCACGGCGGCGGTATGTTGCGTTATGGCATCCCGGCCTTTCGCTTGCCCCGGGACGTCATCGAGCGCGAGCTGGCCGTGCTGACCGCCCTCGGGGTGCGTTTTCATTTTGGCCGGGTCCTCGGCGCGGATCTGCACTTATCTGAGTTGCGCCAGCGCTACGACGCCGTCTTCGTCGGCGTCGGCGCGCAGGGGGCCACGGCGATGCAGATCCCCGGCGAAGAGGCGCCCGGGGTGCGCTCAGGCGTCGCCTTCTTGGCCGAGGTGTCGGAGAACCAGAACCTCCGCGTGGGGCGCCGGGTCATGGTGGTCGGCGGTGGCAACACGGCCATCGATGCGGCCCGCACTGCGCTGCGCTGTGGCGCCGAGGAGGTGACCATCCTCTACCGACGCACCCGCGCCGAGATGCCTGCCTATTTGCCAGAGATCGATGCGGCCGAGCGGGAAGGGGTGAAGCTCTCCCTCCTCGCCGCGCCCGTGGCGATCACACCCCTGGGGGAGGGCGCTCTGGCAGTGCAGTGTATTCAGATGACCCTGGGCGAGCCCGACGCCTCGGGGCGGCGGCGGCCCGTGCCCTTGGCGGGCTCCGAGACGGTCATCGAGGTCGACGAGGTCATCGCGGCCATCGGCCAACGCATCGACGACACGGGCTTGGCTGAGACCGGCCTGACCTTCACCCGGTGGGGGACCGTGGTGGTGGACCCGGAGACCATGCAGACGGCGCTGCCCGGGGTCTTTGCCGCGGGCGACTGTGTCAGCGGGGCGGACATCGCCGTGCGCGCCGCTGCCGGAGGGCACCTGGCGGCGCTGGCCATGGACGCGGCGCTGCGCAGCGAGCCCATCTCCCACCTGGCCCGGGCTTACGCCCACAGCTTGGCCGCCATGCCCGAGGTGGCGGCGGAGGTCTTGGCGGGTTACGACGAGAGAGCCCGGGTGCACCAAGAGGAGCTGGCGCCCCAATTGGCGGTGACGAGCTTCGCCGAGGTGGAGAAGGGCTACAGCTTGGCGAAGGCCCAAGAAGAGGCGGCGCGCTGTCTCTCCTGTGGCTGCCGCGCCGTGGATGACTGTGCGATCCGGGCCTACGCCAATCGCTACAACATCGATCCCAGCCGCTTCCGGGGCGCGAGCCGCGCCTATGAGGTCGACGACAGCCACCCCCACGTGCGCTATGAAGCCCACAAGTGCATCACCTGTGCGAGCTGCGTCAGGATCTGCGACGAGGTCCTGCAAGTGCCGGCCCTGGGTTTGGAAGGGCGCGGCTTCGCGACGCGGGTCAGGGCACCCCTGCAGCGGCGCCTGCTGGACACCCTGCCGCTGGAAGGGTGGGAGCCGGTGGTGGCCGTGTGCCCCACGGGGGCCCTGACGGCCAAAGCGGCGCCCGTACGCTCGCGGCCGCTACGACCTGAGCCCGCCGTCGATTGAGCTCAGCGTCAGCGGTGTCCCAGGGCGATCACCGCCTCGGGGGCCGTGGTCTGGGCGATCTCCTCGGCGCTGAGCAAGCCCAGGTCCAAGATGTGCTGGCGCACGGAGCGCCCGAGGCGGTGCGCTTCCTTGGCCACGGCTGAGGCTCTCTCGTAGCCAAGGTGGGGAACCAGCGCCGTGGCCAGAGCCGTCGAGGCATCGACGCCGGCCCGGCAGCGCTCGAGGTTGGCCGTGATGCCGGCGATGCAGTTCTCCCGCAGGGCCGCGCTGACATTGCGCAACAGGTCGATGCTGCTCAGCAAGCAGTCGGCGATGAGGGGGAGGAAGGCGTTGAGCTCCAGGTTGCCACTCGCCGCGGCGAAAGCAATGCTCACGTCATAGCCCATGACCCGCATGGCCACCTGGACCACGGCCTCAGGCATGACGGGGTTGACTTTGCCCGGCATGATCGATGAGCCCGCCTGGCGGGGCGGAAGAATCAACTCCCCGATGCCAGCTTGCGGGCCCGATCCCAACAGCCTGAGGTCGTTAGCCATTTTCATGAGGGACGCCGCGTAGGCTTTGAGCATGCCGCTGACTTCGACGAAGACGTCGGCGTTCTGGGTCGCTTCGACCAGATTCTCGGCGCGGGCGAAGCCCACCCCGCAGAGCTCACGCAGCTTGTCGACCACGCGGAAGATGAAGTCCCGCGGGGCGCCGATGCCCGTGCCAATGGCCGTGCCGCCGAGGTTGACCACCCGCAGCCGCTCTTCACACTTGTAGAGGCGCCAACGGTCGCGGTTGATGGCCTCGGCATAGGCGCTCATCTCCTGACCCAAGGTCATGAGCACCGCGTCTTGAAGCTGGGTGCGCCCGACCTTGACCACGTCGGCGAAGCGCCTCTCCGCGGCCTGAAAAGCCTCCTGCAGGGCAACCACCTCCGTCTCCAAGGTGCGCAGGCTGCGAACGATGGCGAGTCGCAAGGCCGTCGGGTAGGTGTCGTTGGTAGACTGGTGGCGGTTGATGTCGTCCAGAGGGGAGATGCGCTGATAGGAGCCCAGTGGCAGCCCCAGGTGCTGGAGCGCCCGGTTGGCGATGACTTCGTTGACGTTCATGTTGGTGCTGGTGCCAGCGCCGCCCTGCATGGCGTCGACCACGATGTGAGCGTCCAGATCTCCCGCGGCGAGCTCGCGGCAGGCCGCCTCGATGGCCGCCCCTTTGGCAACATCGTCGCGCCACACCCCAAGCTCGATGTTGGTCACGGTACAGGCCAACTTGACCCAGCCAAAGGCGTGGATCAGCTCGGGGTGGATGGGGCGCAGGGCGATGGGAAAGTTCTCCTGCGCGCGCAGGGTGTGGATGCCCCACAGGGCCTCGCTGGGCAGAAAGCGCTTGCCCAGGAGATCTTCTTCCTCGCGGCGCTGGTCTAGGCTCGGTGGATCAACAGTATACATCGCGCTCTCCTCCGCGCACCCGCTCCATCATGGCGCGGGCTCTCTCGGCAACGGGTGGCTCCATGCGGGCGAGCCACTGTTCAATGATCGGACTCGCCACCTGGCGCGTCTCGTCGCTGGCGTAATCCTCGAGGTACTCGATGAAGGTGGACAGGCCGTTGGGATCACAGTGGGCGCGGATCAAGCCCGGCTTGGCGAGATCCATGAAGTCGGCCCCGGTGCGCCCCATGCGATAACAGCCCGTACAGAACGAGGGGATGTAGCCCAGAGAGGTCACATCGCGGATCACTTCGTCCAGGCTGCGATGGTCGCCCAGACAGAACTGCGCCTCGTCGAGGCGCTCATCCGTGGCGTAGCCCCCTGGGTTGGTGCGCGAGCCCGCAGAGATCTGAGAAACGCCGAGCGCGAAAGACTCGCGGCGCAGGTTGGGGCTCTCTCGGGTCGACATGATGATCCCCGTGTAGGGAACAGCCAGGCGCAAGATGGCCACGATCTTCCGGAAAACCAGATCCGACACCGGCTTGGGCGGGTGGGCCGCCAAATCCGAGCCCGTGGCCGGCTCCAGTCGCGGCACGGAGATGGTGTGGGGCCCCACGCCGTAGGCCGCCTCCAGGTGGGCGGCGTGCTGCATGAGCGCCAGCAACTCGATCCGCCAATCGGCCAAGCCAAAGAGCACCCCGATGCCCACGTCTTCGATGCCAGCCTCCATGGCGCGGTCCAGCGCCAGCAGGCGCCAGTCGTAGTTCGCCTTCTTGCCGGCCACGTGGACCTTGGCGTAGGTCTCGCGGTGATAGGTCTCCTGGAAAATCTGATAGGTCCCCAGGCGCGCCTCTGCCAGGCGCCTAAACTCGGGCACGGTGAGCGGCGCGACGTTGACGTTGATGCGGCGCACGCTGCCGTTGCCCTCGCGCACGGCATAGACCGCCTCGATCGCCTTCAACACATAATCAAAACCCTCTTGGGGATAGGACTCGCCGGCGACCAGAAGGACGCGCTTGTGCCCTTGAGTGACCAAGACGCGGGTCTCCTGGGCGATCTCTTCCATCGTGAGGGCGCGCCGCTTGACCTCCTGGTTGCGCGCCCTGAAGGCGCAGTACAGGCACTCATTGCGACACAGATTCGAGATGTAGAGGGGCGCGAACACCACCAGGCGCCGCCCGTAGATCGTCTCCTTCACCTGCCGCGCGCAGTCGAAGAGCTCGGCAATGAGCTCGGGATCGCTCACCGTCGCCAGCGTGGCGACGTCGTCTGCGTTCAGCCCCTTGAGCTCAGCGGCTTTGGCCAAGACCTCGCGTACCCGACCCGCGCTCTTGTCGGCGTGGGTCAAGGCCCGGCTAATTCTCTCTTCGTCGATGATGTGTGTGGTCAACGTCCTTTCCTTTATGAAAAATGCGGCTGTGCTACCAGAACGCCCGTCGCTCACGGCCGCGCAGGCTTCGATGCCTCGCCGCCTCAACCCATCCCGCCACATGGGTCAGCACGCCTCTGCAGCCACGCCAGGGGGGCGTGCGCCGATTTCCCCCCCGTCAGGCCTCTGAGCGTGGGACCTAAGCGAAAGCTTCTGTGGTAACCTTCCAAAATCTGAGCAACCATCTCGTCTGTCGCATGGGTGAGCCACGAGCGAGGGTCGATGCACGGGGGGGCCCCGACGCCTCGCGTGGTCGTACCAAATTCTGTCAACCGAGGGCGATGCCGCGCCAGGGCACGCCTAAGGCGTCCACCCCGGTCTCTCTTGCGTCACCCGCGGTGCCGGTGACGTTTTGGCGCCTGGCCTGGCTCTCGCTGTCTGCGCTCGAGAACGCTCGGAAGATCCTCAGCGAGAGGAGCTCACGAGCGCTGGCCAGCGCAGGCGACGAAAGCATTAGCACGGTTGGGTGATTGGTCAATCATTCTTTTTGCACCAAGCACCCTTTCCTGAACAACGGGCCATCGTGACGAACGCCACCGAAGCGGTCCCCACAGCTCACAGGACCGAGCCGCAGCCCGGCCCCGACCTCATGACGCGACACACCAGCCGCTCAGGCAACGCTCGCCTTCGGAGCAGTGGCCGTTAGCCCCACAGGGCACGCCCGACCCGGCCTGGCAGGTGTTGCCATAGCAGCAACTCGGGTCGCCATAGCCGCAGTACATCCAACACGCGTCACCAGGGATGCACACCTCACCCGCGTTGCAATCGGCGCTGCTCTGGCACTCCGAGATCGGCACACAGCCGCAGGGCTGACAGCCGTTGCGCTCCGGCGCAAACTCAAAGCCCTCACCACAGGCCAAGTCACAGTATTGACCGGAATTGTCGCAGGCGACACAGCGACCCGCCTCACACCATTCGAAACCAGCAGCGCAGTCAGCGTCGCTGGAGCAGGCCGCGCCGCTTCCCCCGACGCAGGTGTTGCCGTAGCAGCAAGTCGGATCGCCAGCGGGGCAGTAGAAGAGGCACAAATCACCGGCGAGGCACACCGCGTCGTCAGCGCAGTCAGCGTCGGACTTACACTCGGTGATAGGTACGCACTCACAGGGGAAACAGCCGTTGCGCTCGGCCAGCTCCTCCCCCTCCACGCAGGCCAGAAAGCAAGCCAAACCCGAGTTGTCGCACTGGACACAGCGGCCCGCCTCACACCACTCGGCGCCAGCCGTGCAGTCGGCGTCGCTCGTGCACAGATCCCCGCCACCGGGGACACACTGGTTGCCGTAACAACAGGCCGGATCACCTGCCAGGCACCAATCCAGACACAGGTCGCCAGGCTGGCAGATCTCACCCTCGTCACACTCGGCATCGGCGACACAAGCGTTGGGCTCGACGCAGCGACAGGTGTAACAGCCGTTGCGCATCTCCGCTTCGCTCGGGTTCAAACAACTGCTGTCACAGCCATAGGTGTTCTCACACGGTACGCACACCCCGTCTTGACACCACCCAGCGCCAAAGTCGCAGTCGCTGTCGGCGCTGCAGGCCTCGCCGGGATCGACACAGGTGCCGCCGCCGCAATCGGTGCTGCACACCCAGCCCGCTTCGCTGCAGAAACACACCGATGAAGTGCAGCCGTAGTGGGTGGCGCACACTTGGGGGTACTCACAACCCGTCACGGTACAGCCCGCAGGGTTCGGACCAGCACAGGGCTCGAGAGGCATACAGGTGCCACCGCTGCAGTCGGGCGTGCAGGTCCACGCCCCCAGCACGGGGTCACAGAAACAAGAAGACGAGCGACAAGCCGCGATGTCAACGACGCATTGCTCATTCTCGCCACAGGTCCCAGGCAGGCATCCCGCCGGGTTGGGGCCCTCGCAGGTTTTGGCCGGCACGCAGGTGCCGCCGGGGTCTGCTGTACAATACCACTCGCCCTGGTCGTTACACATGCACAACGTGGGCTTGGTTTGACTGAAGTCACAGACCTCATCTGCGCCACAGCTCGTGGCGGTGCAACCCTGTGGATTGGGTCCCTGACAACTTACATTGTCAGCCACGCACACACCGCCAGCGCAGTCCGCCGTGCACTCCCAAGACCCTGTGGTGTCGTCACAAACGCATGAAGAAGCCCTGCACTGTCCCGCCGTGACGACACAACTGTAGCCGTCTTGGCAGCCATTCTCCTTACATCCCTGAGGGTTGGGCTCGCTGCACGCCACGGGCGTGAAGGGCTCTTCCGTCTCATCGCACGCCAGCAGCGTCGCCGAGAGCACTACGACGCTGGCCAAAGCAAGCAGCAGCGGCATGCCAATCATTCGATAGGTGTCAATCTTCCTTGCCATCTTTCTTCCTCCTCGGGTAAGGGCCTTCAATGACTTCAGGCCAAAAGTTCTATGTTGACGAAGCCTTGACGCGACATGGTCCGTCGAACGTCGCCCCATTAGTGCAGCTTGTGTGCCAATGGACGCCGCCGAGCTTTTCCCCTTCATGGGCTCATGCTTAGCGCTCTTCTGCCATCCACGTCCCCCAGGCGTGCGGCGACGCCACGCCCGTCTGTTGGGACGCGCCACAGCCCCACTATCCGACCCAACGCCACGGACGTCTCGTCATTGACGCCCGCGCTCGCTGTCTTACCTTGGTCGCACAAGACACCTCTCGGGGGTGTCCGCCACGAGGGAGCCCATGGCCTGTTCCAACTGCACCATCTACCTGGTCGAACGCGCTCGGGCGCGCAGCCGCCTCTTCGGTCCCGTGCGCCGCGGCATGGTCCTGGGCATGCGCGCCATGGCCTGGTGGCATGGGATCGACCCTCGGCGACAGCCCGTGCACGAGCCCCAATGCCAAGCCTGCGTGCGCTTCATTAAGACGGCCCTCAAAGAGCGCTCGCCGACCTTTCGCTGGCTCAACCGGCACATCAACCCGCGCTTCGACGCTTGGGTGGCGCGCCTGCTCAGCGCCGACGAGCTCGCCGCAGCCAAGGAGCGAGCGCGGGCTGCCTTCGACCCGCCGCCGCCCCCGCCTGAGGCGTGAGCTCCCAGGGCGCACCTCAGGCGACGGTCACCGGCACGAGGGGCCGGCGAAGAGGCCCGTGACCGTGCGCGGCGGGCATTCGCCCTCGGACCACATGGACTTGCGCAGGTTCACCGTAAAGGAGCCGGCGAGCCAGCTCGTGCTCGCGTCGAGCTGATCGAGCATCACTTCGCCGCCCTCGAGCTCGTACATGCAGTCGTTGCCATCCAAGGTCAGGGTCGCTTGTCCCACCGGGTTGGGCCCCTGACGCGGCGCCTGCACGGTTAATGTGAAGTAACCCGTCTCGCCGAAGAAGGAGACCGAGAGCCGGTCCTCCTCGCGGCTGTACTTGGCGCCATTGAGCGGGCTGTCGCCCGGGAGCAGGCTGCCGTCCACCGTGACCTGCACCGCGCCGCTGGCGCTGCTCAGCTCCAAGGCCCAGATGTAGAGGCGGAACAAGGCACAGAGAAAGGCGCTGTCGAGGAAGGAGCTCTGGCCATCGCGCAAGCTGGTTTCGAAGCGGCCGCGGATGACCACCGTGGCGCCAGCGGCGGCGCAGTCACCGCGAAAACGCATCTCGAAGCTGCCGCGAACGCTGTTGCCGAGGTTGGCGGCGCTGTCGTCGAAGAGGACGAAGCCCGGGTCGTTGGGGTCCAAGTGGTAGCTCTCACTGCCCAGACCCAGGATCCCGCCGATGGCGGTGTAGAGGATGGCGCTCCCCGCGGGAAGGGGCACGCGCTGCCCGGCCGTGGGCGCCGTCTCCAGATCCAGATGCAGGCTCGCCACGGGCGCACCCACCACGGAGGTGCGTTCCCCCGAGACCAGATCCAAGGCGAAGCCATGGTAGACGCCTTGCTCTTCCGTGCGCTGGGTGGCCATGACCCAACCGGTGTCCAAAGTGCGCACGATGGGCGCGGCGCCATTGCTCAGCACCGCGTCGACCGTGACGCCACCCAAGTCTTGGACACAGACCCCGAAATCGACGCTGTTGCCAGCCCCGTCCAAGGTGAGGTCTGGGGCGGCCTCGCAGCTCGGGCAGCGCCCCGCTTGGCTGGTGCTGAACACCACCTCGCCCGTCTCACCTTGGGCACCCGTGGCGCTGATCTTGGTCAGCGCACCCAGGCCCGCGGGGGCGCAGTAGTTGCCCTGGGCGTCGGTGGTGACGGTGTACGAGGTGGCGCCGCTCACGACGTGGAGTAGGGCGGCGGCGGGCCGACCGTCGGTGTCGAGCACACGCCCGCGGACGCAGGACTTGCACCCGGCGAAGTAGGTCTGGTGACAGTCCACGGTCGATTCCTCAGGGGTGCAGGGCAGGGTGATCTCCGCCACGGTGCAGGTCCCGTCACAGTTGGAGGGGCTGCTCCCGGTCTGCACGGTGGTGCTGCCGATCAGGCGCTCCGCGCCGAAGCCATAACCGGCCGTGATGGACACGGTGGCGTCCGTCTTGACGAGCACGCAGAACTCGCCGGCGGCGTTGGCGCTGTCCAGGGCGCTGCCGTCGTAGTCCAGGCCCTGGGCCATGACGTCGGCGTGGACCGGGGTGCCATCGCAGAGGCGAACCACGCCGCGCACGCAGGTGGTCTCCATCTCGCGGTCACAGTTCCACACCGAGAAGTGGGCTACCTCGGCGACGAAGGCCAGGCGCTCGGGATCCTGCGAGTAGGGCTGCACTGTCCCCGTGCCTTCCTCGATCCAGCGGCCGCTGTCGTTGTCGTAGTACCAAGCAGGGAGCACCTCGCCAGCGGTCAAGGTGGTGTCTTCCGGCAGGAGCAGCTCGATGGTCGCCGTGGCGCCGTCGCGGATCTGCAGGCGTTCACCCGCCTCGTCGAGGAGCTCGTAGTCGGCCATGGCGAAGGTCTCGAGTTGGGCGATGCTGCCGTCGGTGAGGACGGCCGAGAAGTCGCCAGGCGTCGAGTGGATGCCGTCGCCGCGCACGGGCAGCGGCGTCATGCGCGCGCGTATTTTGCCGACGGGGGCGCTGCCGTCAGCGGTGGCGATCTCGGCGGGATCGATGTGCAGGGCCCCCATGGGGAAATGGACCTGCTCTCCGGCGATCTCCACGGCCACGGCCTCGCGGCGCAGGACCATGTTCATCGTCGTGCGCCCGTCCTGGTGGGTCTTGACGGGGCGGGTCAACGCGACGTGGCCCACATGGGAGAAACGCAACACGTTCCACTCTGCCGCCGGTACGTCAGCGATATAATAGAAGCCGTCGTAATTGGTGTGACCCTCGAGGGTGCTGCCGTCGATGCTGACCCGTACCCCTTCCAGGCCTTGCCCATGGGGATCGACCACCCGGCCGAGGATCACATTGCTCTCTGGCGGCGCGAAGGGCGGCAGGGTCATCGTGTCGATGGGGCCAGGGGGCACGTCCTCGTCGTAGCCGTCGCTCTTGTCGCGGCGGCCGCCGCCGCAGCCGATGATTAAAACGAGGGATAAAACCGAGAGATACCGCCAGCAACGCACCATGAGCGCCTCCTGTGACAAAGGACCGACGACCGCAACGATGCTCAACACGATGGTCGCCGGGAACAGCGGCGCTTATGTAGGCCTTCCCGCAAAAGGGGTCAAGGTCACGGGTCTCGGTGGGTCAGTCGCTAGGGATGTAGGATTTGGCCCTGGCAGGGGAGGGCCACAGCGTCTGGCCGTGCCGGCGTCGCGCTCACTTGATCATGCGGTTGAGCTCGAAGCCCGTCAGGGTCCGGGGGGTGCTGGTGAGCACGTCGATGAAGGTCATGCGGCCCACGGGGTGCTCTTGGTTGATCCAGATGCGGGAGCGACCGAAAATGCGCCCCAAGTGCGTGGGTGGGCTACCCATCTCGAGGGTGGAGGTCAGGAAGGTGCTCAAGTCGACCACGTCCACGGCGTAGGTGCGGCTCTGATCCTCATTGAAGGCGACATAGGCAAAGGAGCCCAGCTCGCCGCTCCAGAAGGTGAGGTCGTAGACGGGCTCCTGGGTCAGCACCAGGGAAGTGAAGCCCGTGGCGATGTCCACCAGGGAGTAGGCCGGGTGTTGGCGGATGAAGCGCACCGTGCTGTTGTCGCCGCTCTGGATGGCTTCGCGGGGATGCAGCGCTAGGGCATAGCGGCTGTCAGGCGCGATGAGCACCGCCGTGATGCCCTTGCTCAGTGGCAGGACCCGTGGGCCCGCGGCGAGGTCTTGGAAGTCGAGGATGCTCAGACGATCGCCGCCGCTGAGGGTGGTGTAGAAGAGGGCGTAGCGGCCGTCGGGGGAGATGACCGCCAGTCCTTTGAGAGCGCTCCCCGTGTCGAGGTAGTCCAGGGCTTCCGGGTCGGCGAAGGCCTGCGCCACATGGAGGAGGATGACCTCGTTGGTACCCCTGATGACCACCAGCGCGCGGTCGTCCTCGGGCAGGGCGCCATCTTTGGCGGGAAAGACGTCCAGGTCCGTTGCGGGCATGGCGATGGGGATGGTCTGCATCGTGCCGTCGCTGAGGCGGACGATGGTGAGCTCGGCGCGGCCGAGATCGCGGACGAGGGCGAAGTGACCGCTTGGTGTCAACTGCACCTCCCGATCGAGGGGTGCGTCCAGGGGATGTGGACTCACAGGCAATACGGGGAGGATTTGATCCGCCATGATGGCGTCCAGGCGCACCTCGCTGATGCCGGTGTCGGTGACGATGTAGGCGTGGGAGATGCGGGGCAGGCTGCCGGCTTCGGGGTCTTGCCGGAAGATGATTTTGCGCACTTGGAAGCCGACGCTGAGGCTGAAGCTCGCCTCGGCGCCGTCTTCGAGGCGGATGAGTGAGACCGTCTGGAGGTTGCCCACGGGTTCACCCGCTTCGTGGGCGGCGAAGGAGAAGAAGGCGAAGGCGTGGCGGCCGTCGGGGGCCATGGCGAGTAGGTTGAAGGCCGGCTCGACGGGGAGGAAGGTGACTTGGTCGTCCAGGTTGCCTTGGGCGTCGGGGAGGTCGGCGCGGATGATGGCGACGTTGTTGGCGTCCTGGTTGAGGACCAGGGCCATGTTGAGGCCGTCGACCGCTTCCAAGCGCGTGGGGCGCTCGCCCACCGGGATGGAGGTCACCGTGAGGGCGTCGGCGTCGATTTTGGAGACCGTGTCGAGGGTTTCGTTGGGAACGAAGACGTAGTCCCTGCCGGCTTTGGGGGTGAGGAAGCGGAACTCTGGCGTGGGCTCCTCTGGTGGATAGTAGGCGTCGTCGCCCGGCCCGGGCGGTTGGCTACTGTCCCAGGGGTCTTGCGGGTATTTGGATGCGTCGCTCTCCAATTCACCGCAGCTCGCGAGGAGGAGAGCGCAGCCGGCGAGGGCCAGGGCACGGAGGATTAGGTTGGGGGCGAGCAAGGGTCGGGCGCGCATGGTTGTGGCTCCGTGGCAAAGAGAAGGCGATCAGTAGCGGAGGAAGACCTCCAAGGTGCTCAGCCAGTCGCTCATGGGAATGGACCCCAAGCGCGTGCCCACCACGGCCATCTCGTCGGCGTCTTCAGGCGTGGATTTCTTGCCATTCATGACGAAGCTGGGTGAGGCGCGCAGGCTGTGGCCGACCTCCAATCGCAAGCCGGTCTGCCAATCGGTGCCGAAGGAGAGCTCCAAGCCGAGGGCGCCGTAGCTGGTGAAGAGCCAGTTGTCGCTGGACTCCAGGCTGACGTCGCCGCCAATGCTGAGGTCGTAGAAGGCGGCGCCGGCGCCGATGCGGACGTAAGGGGCGAGCATGGGCAGCACCTGGACGCTGTAGTCAGCAGTGAGCATGAGGTGGTGCGCCTGGAAGTCGGCCCGGAAGGTGCCGAAGAAGGGCACGGATCCGTTGTCGCTCATGCGCCACTCGAGGCCGACGCGCAGCCTATCGGCCAGGAGGGTGTCCGCCAGGAGCAGGGCATCGATGTGCAGACCGTACTCGCCGAGAGCGCCCTCTTCGACGATGAGGTCGCGGCCAGGGTCGGTGTTGATCATCCAGCCCAAGCGTACGCCGATGCCGAACTGGGGGAGGCCGGTGAGCAAGGTCTTGGCTTGGGGCGGGGCATAAGGGGTGCTGACATTGGCGACGCTGGCTTCGCTCACTGGGGCACCCTGCGCCCAGAGCGTCAGGGGCAGCAGCGTCAGAAGCAGGGCCGAGAGGGCGAAGACGGAGATGCGTCGTGTTGGTTGTCTCTTCATTGGGTCACCTCCGCCGCTTCGTGAAGCAGGAAGCCTGTGTAAATGCTAGCGTTTTCGCGGGAGATCGGGAAGGCGCCGGCGCCCTCGTTATGGGGCACGGCGAAGGCCGTCATCAAGCCGGCGTTACCCATGTGGGAGATGAGGAGGGAGCCTGCGCTGGGCAACCAGAAGACGCGCTTGATGTTGAAATCCAGGGGCACATTCATGGCCGTCCCCTGGACCAGGTCGATGATGTTGAGGAAGTGGCTGTTTTCCACGGCGGCGAAAATCCGCAGCCCCGCGGCGTCGACGCTCAAATCGGAGAGCGCCGCGCGCGCCTGCAGGGGGTTGTAGGTCTTGTTGCCGAGGTTGAGCAGGGAGAGGCCGCCCGAGCCTTGGTGGCGCACCACCACCTGGCCATCAATGGGGCTGGGGAAGACCTGGGCGACGGCGGCGTTCACCGAGAGGCTGTCCACGGCCTGGGAGCGGCGGTCCTCCAACTCCATGAGGCGCACGAAGGAGACCACCTGTTGTCCCATCCCCTCGCCGTAGAGCAGGGCGTGGCTTTCGACGGCGCCAGACGAGGGGTTGACGGCGTCGTAGAGGTGGATGCGGTTGGCTTTGGCCGTCAGGGGGACGCGCACCACCGACGCCGTCGAGGCGTCGATGAGGGCGATGTCCGAGGAGCTCTGGTTCACCGTCAGCATCTTCTCGCGCCCGTCGGGGCCGATGAAGAGGGCCATGTCCACGGGGGTGCGGCCGCTGGGGAGCTGGTTGATGTCAGGGCGCAGACGCACCTTGCCGTCTTCGACCCGGCCGGGCAGGAGGTTGATGGCGAAGACATCGTCGCTGTTGGAGGCCAACATGTAGACGAAGGTGTTCTGCAGTGAGGGCTGCATCGCCGAGGTGGTAAAGAGGATTTTCGACGGTTTGATGTTGGCCGTGGCGCTTCCCAGGGTGAGAAAGACCGTGACCTCGAAGGAAGGATCTTGCAGGTCGGCGAAGGTGACATAAGCGTCGAAGACGAACATGGCGTAACGCTCTTCCGGGCCATCGTCGGTCAGCCTGAAGGGCGGCACGAAGTGCACCCGCGAGGGGGTGGAGCCGAGGCCACGCAGGGCCCGCTCCAGCACGGCGTCGGCATCGCTGGGGGCGCGCTCGAGGTCGACCACGGCGTAGGCGTTGGGATTGTAGAGGATGCCCGAGGCGGGCTCGGTGCCGGGCACGTAGAAGGCCACGACATAACGGGAATCGGGGCTGAACTCTACGCCGGCAAAGGGGCTGCCCAGGGGATAGACCCGGGTCTGCAGCTCCTCGCCCAAGGTGATCACCGTCAGGGCTTGATCCTTGCGGCTGACCACCGCCAGGTGGCGTTGGTCGGGGCTGACGACCAGCCCCGAGGGCTGGCGCCCAACGGGGAGGTGGGAGAAGCACAGCTTGGCGCCGTCGGCCTCGACGAGCATCACCTCTTCCAAGGTGCGGTTGAGGAAAGCGATGTGGCGCTGGAGCTGGACGGGTTCCTCCACATTCCAAGTCGAGGTGTAGATATCGGAGCGCTCGTACTCCGTACAGGCCGCCAGCCAGAGGCTAGGCAGCAAGAGGAGCGTGAGCACCCCAGCGACGCGGTGATTCCTGACGTGCATGGCAGATCCTTTGTGGCGAAAGGGCATTGGTCGCATGAAATTCAACGGATCAAGGTGTTGAGTTCGAAGCCGGTGACGGTCTGGATGACCCCCGTGGCGACCTCGATGAAGGAGATGCGCCCGACGGGGTGTCGCTGGGCGACGTAGACCCGACCGGCGCCGGGCAGGGTGCCCACCTGGAGGGGAGGAGAGCCGAGGTTCTCCGTTTTCAGGACCATGGTGCTGAGGTCGAGGCGCAGGGCCTGGCGCAAATCCCTGGCCGCGTGGTTGACCAAGGCCACCATGTGGGCGTCGTCGGGCATGAAAGCGACGGCGCTGGGTGCGGCGTCGGTCTGGAAGAACTTGTCGAAGAGGGTGGGGGAGTCCAGGTCGACCAGGGAGAAACCGTCCAGGAGATCGATGGGGCGGCCCGTGGTGGCGTCTGCGGCATGGAGAACGTAGACATAGCGGCCGCCTGGGCTCAAGGCGGCGCCCTTGACCACTTTGCCGCTGCCCAAGCGATAGGGTTTGAGCGTCCCGGCGGCGATGTCCACTTCGCCGAGGGTGGCCGTGGCCAGGGCGGTGGTGAAGACGATGGCGCGCCGCCCATCGGGGGTCAGCAGGGCTTGACCAAAGGGGATGCCGTCGGGGACGGCGATGGTGTGCGCCGTGCTCGGGTCGCTAAAGGCCTCTGGGAGGTGGAAGAGCACCACCTGTGCCGTGTCGCGCACCACGACCACGCCGCCTTGGCCTCGAGGCAGCAGGTCCAGGTCCGTCGGCGGGGCGTCCAGGGGCAACAGCGCCTTGTCGCCCGTGGCGTTCTCAATCATCACGATGGCCGAGGTCGCGGCGCTGCTGATGAGGCAGTAGTGGCCATCGGCCGTGAGGTGCACCTCGCGGTTATCGGGCGAGGCGATGTGATCATCGACCAAGGGCACCCGGGCACCAGGGTCGTAAGCGGTGGGATTGGCGAGGACCGCGGGCATATCGATCACGTGGAGGTAGTCGTCGGTGACCACGTACGCCAGGTCGGGCGCGCTCGGGGTGAAGAGCACGTCCCGGACGTGGAGGCTCACGGCGAGGCTCAGTCCCGTCTCCTGGCCTTTGGTGGTGCGAACGAGGTGGATGGTCTGGAGGTTGCCCATGGGGTCGCCCGATTCCATGGCGTCGGGATCGAAAGAGGCGATGACGTAGTCACCCGTGGGGTTGATGTCGAGGCGGTTCATCCCGGGCTCGGTCTTGACCCGGCGCACGACATTGCCGGCGGCTTCGGCGTGGACGATGTGAATGTCCGCCGAGCCCAGGTTGAGTACCACGGCCGTGTTGAGGTGGGGTTGGGTGCGGACCACGATGGGTTTGCGCCCCACGGCGATGGACTCGATGTGGAGGCTGCGCGCGTCGATTTTGGCGATGGCGTCCAGGTTGGTCGAGGCGATGAAGACGTAGTCTTTGCCGGCCTGGGGGGCTTTGAGGATGAGCTCGACCTCAGGCTCGGGGAGCGTCGTGTCGGCGCCTTGGTGGGTGTCCGACCACTGGTCCCAGGGGTAATTGGGCTCGGGCTCAAAGGTCTCGCCCATCTCGAGGTCGGAGCACGCCCAGTGAATGGGTACGAGGAGGAGAAGCACTAAGAGCGGCTTGTTCATGCGGGTCACCGTGTGGAGGCAGGGTCGCAGGTTGTGAAGCACCAGATCAGGTGTGCACGGCCGTTGTCGAGCGAGGCGAGCGCTAGAGCAAGGCCTGTGCCACGTGGGTGGAAGGGGCCGTTGCGGGTCGGTTCAGCTACCGGGCATATAGCCATCGAATGGGAAAATTTGCCACAAGAATGCGGTGGTAAAAGACAAAATCTGATATGGAAGCTGGCTGCCGCGCGGGCGGCGCCAGGTGGCGTCGGTGGCGGTGATCGGGTAGGTCGCTCTGACAGGGGGATCAGCCTCTGCGGCGGCGGCCGTGGCCAGTGTGTGAGGGTAGATTCTAGGTTATTTGCGATAGGTGAATGATGTTACGCGGCATTTTTTGGTCTCTCGTGGTGATGTTGATGGGCCTCCTGTGGTGTCAGGCCAGTGGCGAAGGGCTGCTGTTGTTGGGAGCGGTAACCTTCGTGCCGATTCGCGGCTTCAGCCCCGAGGTGAACCGCCGCTTGAGCGCTTTTTTTGCCGAGACGGCGCAGGAGTCGGGACGCAAGGTGGCCGTTTTCGATGGCGACGGCACGGTCTTCGGCCAGGTGCCGCACTATCTGGCTGACGAGTGCCTCTATGCCTATGCCCAGCGGCATCCTGCGCGGCGCCCTGAGCTCATCGCCAAGATGGTGACCCAGTCCAATGTCTCCATGGACTACGTTCAGGATCGGGTGCGCTTTTTGGCGGGCCTGAGCTTGGACGAGGTGCGGGCCCTGGGCGACGCGTGTTTTTGGGCGTCTTATCCCGACAAGGTCTTCGCGCCCATGCAGGCCCTCACGGATCAGCTCCAGGCGCATGGCTTCGAGGTGTGGATCGTCACGGCCTCGCCCGAGGCGATGTATCAGACCTTCATGGCGCGGGCCTTTTCCATCCCCTTGACCCGGGTGCTGGGGGTGAAGTCGATCATCCGCAACGGCATCATCACGGACGAGATCATTCACCCGGTGCCGCAGGACCACGGCAAGCTGGAGGCCATCGAGTCCTTCGTGCAAGCGCGGCCGCTGTTGGTGGCGGGCAACAGCCGTGGCGACAAAGAGATGATCGCCTACAGCCGCGGCCTGCACATGATCGTCAACCCTGACCTGCATGTCGCAGAGGGGCAAGCGGAGAGCATGGCGGACTACGCCGCGCGCCAGGGCTGGTTGGTGGTGGCCATCGACGATGTGCCGGCGCCGGGCTTTCCGGCAGTGACCGAGCGGGTTTATGGCGTGGCGCCGAATCGGACGCGCGTGGCTGGGGCGGTCTGAGCGAGGGTCCGCGGGCGCTACGGGTGCTTGCAAGCGGCGGCGATGGTGTTCATGATGGTTGGGGCAATGGAGGCGAGGGGCCTGGGAAGGCGCTTGTCCCGCGATGGGGAGAGAGATGATGCAAAGACAGCGGCTGGGATGGTGGTTGGTGGCGCTCTTGAGTGTTGGCGTGTGGGTCGCGTGTGACGACGCGGCGGTCAATGTGAAGCCCAAGGACACGCATGACACGGCGCCGCCCGAGGAGGTGGACGAGACCGATGTGAGTCCAGACCTCCCGGAGGCGGACGTCCCAGCGGAGGTGGATCCAGAGATCGATCCTGGCGATGTGCTCCCAGAAACGGAGGAGATTGAGGTGATGCCCGATGTGGCGCCGGACATGCCGCAGGATGTACCCGTGGATCAGGACACGGGGCCGCGACCGCCCCAGCTCGGGGAGGCGTGCACGGCGGCGACTTTGTGTGCCGAGGGGCTGGTGTGTGCGGCGGGGATCTGCGTGCGCGGGGGCGCGAGCTGCGCGGAGGATGCGCAGTGTCAGGGGGACAGCTACTGCTGCCTCAGCGGCTGCGAGCCCCAGGGGCAGTGTATTCCCTACGGGACGGGGCCGCGGGGCAATGTGGATGACACGTGCACCATCGAGGTGGTGCCGGGGCTCTTCGAGGCGCGTATTCAGTGCGAGTGGACGGCGCCGCCGCCGGGCGACCCTTTCCCGGACCACGTCCAGGTGTTGACCACGCCGTTGGTGGCCAATTTGCCGAACCATTCGGGGCACGCGGCGGAGATTATCATCGTGACCTACAACTTCACCGATGGTGGGGCGCAGGCGGCGGCCGGCACGGACGCGCGTTATTTTGGGGTGATTCGCATCCTCAACGGTGAGACCTGCGAGCAGTTGGAGACCATCGACGATCCCGAGCACCGCATCATCGCGGCCTCACCGCCGGCCATCGCCGACCTGGACGCCGATGGGATGATGGAGATCGTGGCCCAGCGCGCCGGCAGTGGCCTGGTGGCCTTCAAGTGGGACGTGAACGAGCAGCGCTTCAAGCGCTACTGGGTGGCGACGGAGACGGGCTACAGCGGGGTCAACCGCTGGGATGGGCCGGCCATTCACGACCTCGATGACGACGGTTTCCCTGAGGTCATTTCGGGTTCTGAGGTTTTTGATGGCCGCACGGGGGCGCGTCTGAACCCGGGGCAGATTGTGCCGGGTGCGGCGAGCAATTCCGCTTCGGGGCGCCTCTCGGTGGTGGCCGACGTCGATGGCGATGGGCACGCCGAGTTGCTCGGGCAAGGGGTGTGGCGGTGGAATCGCGGCTCCAAGCTGTGGGAGCTGGCCTACCCCGGTAGCCCCACGGCGCGTCACTATGGTTACGCCGATTTTGGCACCCCCGGCGCGACGCCGGGCGACTTTGATTTCACGACCTTGGACGGCATCGCCGAGGTGGTGGTGAGCGGCGACAACCGGGTGGGGATCTACACCCTGGGTGGGCAGCAGGTCTTCTATGTGAGCGGCTTGTCGACGGGCGGGCCGCCGACCATTGGTGACTTCGACAACGATGGCTTCCCGGAGATCGCTGTCGCCGACGGCATCTTCCTCTATGTCTTCGATCCGGACTGCACGGCGGCGGGCCCTGACTGTTACGGTCCCAATATTCGCTGGCGCCAGTCGTCGCAGGATTCGTCATCGGCGACCACGGGTCTGTCGATTTTCGATTTCGAGGGCGATGGGCAGGCGGAGGTGGTCTATGCCGACGAGTGCTTCACCCGGATCTATGACGGCATGACGGGGGAGGTGCATTTCTCGGCGTATCGGACCTCGTGTACTTGGTACGAGAACGCCATCATCGCCGACCCGGATCGGGACGACAACGCGGAGATCCTGGTGGGTTCCAACACCAACTGTAGCATCTCCTGTCCTCTCATCGACCCCATCCACCGCGGCCTGCGCTGCGAGAACGACGGCGCGTGTCCGTCGGGGCAGTGTGACGCTGGCTACTGTCGCTGTAGCGACCACGACCAGTGTGGCAGTGGTTATCAGTGTGTCGCGCCCTTGGCTGGGACGCCAGGCAGTGGCCAGGTGTGTCGCGCCTATAGGCCGCCAGGGGCGGCGCAGACGGGGCTGCGGGTGATGCGGGATCGCTTGGACCGTTGGGTGTCGTCGCGGCCGCTGTGGAACCAGCACGTCTACACGGTGACGAACATCAATGACAACGGGACGGTGCCGCGGACCTCGGCGTGGAAGGCCAACTTCCGCGAGCCGGGCTTGAACAACTTCCGCCAGAACGTACAGGGGCCCACGGGGCGGGATCAGGCGCCGGACATCACGGGTCGCTTCAATGAGGGGCGGGTGTGTGAGTTCACGTCCGAGGGGATCTTCCTGGTGGCCCAGGTGTGCAACCGCGGCGCCAAGGCGGTGGGCGCGGCCATGCCGGCGACTTTCTATCTGGGTGAGCCCGAGCTGGGCAACATCCTCTGTGTGTCCTATACCAGCGGCCCGGTGCCGGTAGGCGGCTGCATGGAGGTTTCTTGTGACGTGGGCTTCTCGGTCAGCGGCGAGGTGGTGATGGTGGTCAATGATGATGGGGCAGGGGGGCAGACGACCATCGAGTGCAACAGCGACAACAACACGGATCGGACCAACCTGCAGTTGTGTCTGCCGAACTGAGTCCGTTCCCTGATCCACGGTCAAGAAAAGAAAAAACCCCGTTGTTCTTGGATTTCCAAGAGGTTATGGTTGCGTTGCTAGACAACAGCCATCACCAACGGGGTGAAGATAGCATG
>Ga0334884_1002568_pt1 | contig 22668 bp, 17 predicted proteins | sample GraSluR1_MG_7_FD_207215 | JGI IMG/M metagenome (GOLD analysis project Ga0334884, IMG submission 207215) | Sludge microbial communities from methane-producing bioreactor in Wageningen University, Netherlands - Granular Sludge_12_05 R1 | ecosystem: Engineered > Bioreactor > Anaerobic >...
ACGGCGGGTTTCAGCCTGTTGATAATTTGTTTGCGGGTGATCACACAGCCACCGCACTGAATCACCATGGCATAATCGCGGATATCGCGCGGTAGCTTCGACAGTCCTGCCACTACCTCGTATTCAAGTTTCTTTCCGGTGAAGTTGCCCAGCCAGCGGGGGATTTTCACGCGGCCGATGTCATCGCAGGATACATGGTGGGTGCACGACTCGAGGATCAGGATGCGGTCCCCATCCTTCAGTTCCGAAAGTTTGGGCGTTCCCTTCAGGTAATTCCTGAAATCGCCCCGCTGTCTGGCCAGTAGAATGCTGAAACTGGTCAGCGGTATTTCAGGTGGTACTGCAGCATCCGCTTTCAGAAAAACCTGACTGTCGGTGACCACCAGCGCCGGTTTGGGATGCATCCGTCTGATAAAGCCGTCAACTTCCCTTTCCTTGCACACCACGGCAATGCCGTCGTGATCCAGAATATCACGGATGGCCTGTACCTGTGGCAGGATCATCCTGCCTTCCGGAGCTTCAATATCAATAGGGGTTATCAGTAACACCACATCACCGTATGAAATCAGATCGCCCAGCATGGATGGCGCGGTATATGCCGATTCGGGGATCAGCCGCTGCATGGCCGCAACCAGGCCATCGACCCCATGCCTGCTGATCGCGCTGAATTCCAGCACCGGAACGGTGTATCTGGTTTCCAGATCCTGCTTCAGGCCTGCACCAAGGGGTTGAAGATCACTCTTATTGTGCAGCACCAGAAAAGGAACAGCTTTTTCCTCAAATTCAGCAATCAGTTTCTCCTCCTCCTGCGAAAACTCATTTCCGGTGATCACCAGAATGGCAAAGTCAATGACTTTCAGCATTTCGCGGGATTTTTCCACCCGCTTCAGTCCCAGTTCTCCGGTATCGTCAATCCCGGCTGTATCAATCAGAATTACCGGACCTATCCCGGGAATTTCCATAGATTTCTTAACAGGATCGGTAGTTGTTCCGGCCACGTCCGAGACAATGGCCAACTCCTGCCCCGCCAGGGCATTGATCAGCGAACTTTTTCCGTTGTTGCGACGGCCAAAAATGCCGATATGGGGTTTGGTATCTTTTCCTTTGGACATAAGGATTCAAAATTCAAGGATTCAAGGATTCAAGGATTCAAAGATTCAAAAATTCAAAGATTCAAGGATTCAAGGATTCAAAGATTCAAAGATTAGCTTCGCTGAACTCTCCCGATAGTCCCTATAGCTTTCGGGTTCGGGATCGGTTCAAAGATACATTTTCGCTTGCGCGGGTAAATGATTCCAAAAATATTTAATGGATTCTGGTGTTTTTATGCTTTTGTGGCGAAAAGAGTCATGGATTTATAATCAGGGAATGTACTGTTTGTAAGCCAGATGCAGCCATAATCACCGGTTAAGATAGATCATTGATGGTGTATCCGGCTTTTAACAGATTGGAAGGTTTTAGAATTTCCTCCAGTTTTTCAGCAGGCAACAGATTCAGTTCGCTGTTGATTTCCTGAATACTTTTATGTCCGGGTTTCATCAGCAGCGCAACTTCGGTTGCCTTGTGGTAGCCAATGTAGGGGCTGAGGGCGGTAGCGATGGCCGGACTGCGCAGCAACTGGTCCAGGCTGGCGGAGGTATCCACTTCCAGCCCGCTGATCATATTTGTCAGCATGGTATTACATGAGGCCACCAGTAATTTCAGGCTGCCCAGCAGGGCATGCCCGATCAGGGGCAGGTAGGCGTTCAGGTCGAGGCAACCCTGCGCACACAACCCGGCGATCAGCGCATCATTGGCATACACCTGATGTGCTGCGCTGATGACAAATTCGGGAATCACCGGATTCACCTTACCCGGCATAATGGAGCTACCTGCCTGCAGTTGCGGCAACTTCAGCCGGGCGCCGGCAATATCGGAGGCCAGCAGGCGGATGTCGTTCACAATCTTTTCAAGATTTACCGCCAGGGCCTTCATAATGGCGTGCACTTCAATGAAAGCATCCAGGTTGCTGGTGACATCGCTGAGGTTTTCGCCCCGGGTAACCGGAAGTCCTGTAAGATGTTGAAGTTGCTTCGTCACCTCCATCACGAAATAGCGCGGTACAGCCACCGAAGTGCCGATGGCGCTTCCGCCCAGATTCACCACCTTGATGCGTTCGAAACACTTCGAAACGCGCCACCAGTCGCGCGAAAGCGCATCGCTGTAATTCGAAAACAGTTTTCCGTACGACGAAGGCACCGCCTCCTGCATCTGCGTATAGCCTATGCGCAAATTATCCCGGTAACGGCCTTCGAGCACCTCAAAACCGCCTCTCAGCGCGTTGATTGACTTTTCAAGATCGTTCAGCAGCAGCATAACGGCCACTTTCAGCGCGGTGGGCACCACATCGTTTGTACTCTGAAAGATATTGGCATGCCCGGTTGGATCCACCTCGCTGTAGTTTCCGGGATTGAAGCCAAGTTTCAGCAGGGCCACATTGGCAATGATCTCATTTACATTCATGTTGATGCTGGTACCCGCGCCACCGCTTATGGCCGGCACGATGAAATGAGCGGCATACTGTCCTGCAGAAACCTCCCGGACGGCTTCGGTCATGGATTCAAGCACCGGCGCAGGGACGCTGCGGATTGCAGGCATAGCTGCGCCCAATTTTTGCTCCAGCGCTTTATAATAGGAAGAAGCCGTCAGGTAGCAGGCCTGCTTTACCAAACCCATGGCCCGGTACCATTCCACATGAAAAACCGTGGTATCGGGAAAATTTTCCCGCGCGCGGAGGGCGTGGATGCCATAGAGTGCTTCGGCCGGGATCCGGCGGCTGCCCAGAAAATCGGTTTCGGTGCGGTGTTGCATGGATCAAAAGTAGTAAATACTATGATGGTTAACCATAATATCGAAGTCAGATTTGAAAATCTTTCTAAAAAAATCCCAGCCCGGAAATTTGGCGAAGCAACCTAAGTCAGGTGTGTTGATATTGGCTCCGCGCAGAGGTGTGGTGATTTCGGCTCTGCTCTGGTGCATGGTGGTCTCGGCTCCGCTCGACCACCAGTAGTAAAATTCAAAAACCTTGTGTTCCCGGCTTCGCCCGGAGGTATGAGATCATCCGGGCACCGCACCGCCGGGGCCATGCGGGAACCACATGCGTCCCCGCCGGGGCCATGACGTACTAATCTGACTATACCTCTGACTCCGGAGGAGTCAAATGTGTATAAAAAACGTTGGCATAAAATGGAAATACGACCCCGGATGCGTCGCATGTTCTGAAAGGGTATCCTGCCACCCCCAAGGCACCCGGATATAAGCACCGGAGATGCCTGATCGCACCCCCAGGAAGAAAAGCCTGCAGAGTGACAGGGCAATATTTTTATGCTTACTCAATGCACATTTTCCTGAGCTTTGAAAGGCTGCCGTTAAAGACATTCATATCCACCTCTCCCTTGATTCCGTTGATGGTAGCCTTGTCGGTGTGTTGCCAGAACTGCCATCTGCGGTGGTGCATACGGGGCAGCTCCTTATGGTAATGCGCGATCCACAGCGGGTAATCCTTAAAATCATCGGCCAGGTATTTATCATAATAACCGGGACTGGTATAGATGATCGGCTTAACTCCATAATGCTCTTCCACCAGCCGGCACCACTCTAATGCGCCTTCAACGATCTCCTTTTTTGAACGCCGGTTGCTGACTTCAATGTCAAGCACGGGTGGCAGGTCGCCGGGTTTCAGTTCAACCTGATTTATAAAATTTTCGGCCTGTTTGGCGGCATCACGCGAAGGATGAAAAAAATGGTATGCACCACGCATCATTCCCGCCTCCCCGGCCTTTTCCCAATTGCGATTAAACTGCCTGTCCTGCCTGGTGATACCTTCGGTGACCTTCAGAAATGCGAAGCTGATCCTGATACCGTTTACCTCCATGGCAGCAACTTCAGCCCAGTTGATGCGCCCTTGGTGGTGCGAGACATCAATTCCATGGGTTTTATAACCAGGCGGAATGGGTACACCGAAGTTCTTTAGGTTGTGGTATTGCTCAGCTTCCGTCCATGAGAAACCACTTTTTATCAAAGGAAGACCATACCGGTAAAACAACGGGGCCATCACAATCAGAAACACCGCAAGCAGACCAGTATAAAGATATAGCCTGGATTTATCCGCCTTTTTCTTCTTTCCACCTGCCCGGGCAACTACCACAATCCTATCTTTAAATAAACCGGTTCCTTATTGTACCTTGTCCGTTTATGCTTACTTTTTAAGTTCGAAAACCATGGCAGTCCTGCCTTTGCTGGTCAGTTTGCCATGCAGTGGCACTGAACGTCCGGTCAATACATCCAATGCGTGGTTATAACCGGCAAATACTTCGGTGAACCTGCCGGTGTCAATGGTTTTCTCGTCATAGCTGTTGTTGATGACAACCATGACGGTTTCGTCGCCATACATCCGGAAATACACGTAAACGCCGTCGAAGGGGATAAAATGCCTGAGACTGCCCCGGGCAATGGCATTGCTCGATTTGCGCCAGCGCAGCAATTGCTTCATGTGGTCGAATACTTCGTTCTGATCCTTTGATCTTCCTTTGCGGACAAAGGCATTGGTTGTATCTCCTTTCCAGCCGCCTGGAAAATCCCATCGTATGTCGCCGTGACCTTTATGCTCAGCGCCATCCATCAGCAGTTCGGTGCCGTAATAAATCTGGGGAATGCCGCGCGTGGTGAGCAGAAACGTCAGCGCCATTTTCATGGCAGGCAGATCTCTGTTGATGGTGTTGAAGTAACGGTTTACATCATGATTATCCAGGAAAGTCACCTTCATGTAGGGATCCGAAAACAGGAAATCCTGGGCAAAGACATAATAAAGTCTGGCCATCCCTTCGGTCCACCCTTCGTTTTCGGTGAAGGCTTTTTTTGTAGCCTCGTATAGCGGGAAGTCTGTAACACTCGGCAGGTTTGAATTGTAACCATCGCTGATAATGGCATCCTTCTGGTAGTATGCAAGCATCCCTTCCTGGTTCAGCCATGCTTCTCCGACAATTGAAAAATCAGGGTACTCTTCAAAAACCCGTCGCCCCCATTCTGCAATCATTTCCTTGTATGGATATGGCTGGGTGTCGAGCCGGATGCCGTCGAGACCGGCATATTCAATCCACCATATTGAATTCTGAATCAGATAGTTGGTAACGTATGGATTGCGTTGGTCTAGGTCCGGCATATTGGTGTCGAACCAGCCCTGCAGCAGGCGGTTTTTATCATAATCCGAGGCGTAAGGATCCGACAAGGCTTCGGCCCTGAAATTGGAACGGGTAAATTCAGGAAAGCGGTGTATCCAGTTGCTCATCGGCAAATCGTTGATAAACCAGTGATTGATGCCGCAATGGTTGAAAATCATGTCTTTGATCACCTTGATGCCCTTATGATGTGCGGCTTCCACCAGGTTTACATAATCTTCATTGGTGCCCAGCCTCGGATCGATACGGTAAAAGTCGGTAATGGCATAACCATGGTAGGAATAGGCCGGATTATTGTTTTCAAGCAGGGGGTTGATCCACAAGGCAGTGATCCCCAGTTCGCTGAGGTAATCCAGGTTTTTGCGGATCCCTGAAATATCTCCTCCGTGCCTCCCCGAAGGGTTTGACCGGTCGGCGGTTTCCAGCATTCCCGGCATATTGTCGTTCGTAGGATCACCATTTGCAAAGCGGTCAGGCATCAGCAGATAGATCACGTCGGCGGGAGTAAATCCCTTGCGGCCGGCTGAACCTTCTTTCCTTTGCCTTAGTTCATAGGCATATTGGTAAGCCACCTTGCGGTTACGCATAAATGAGATGACAAACACGCCGGGTTTTGCATCTGCAGCGATCTCCAGATTCAGAAAAAGATAGTTTGGATTTTCAACACTTACTTTGTCCCGCAGCGTTACACCGGGATAGTTAAGACTGACGTTGGTGAAAGCAATATCTTTTCCATAAACCAGTAGTTGCAGTGAAGGATTTTTCATACCTGCCCACCAGAAGGGCGGTTCAACGCGCAGATCAGCCGGCCCCTGTGCAGAAACCGGGCCGGTGAGCGCAATAAATAAAAGGAAGGCAAACAGTATAGTCTGCTGTAAATGCCTGAGCGGGAAACTGTTTATTTTCATATCTGAAGGATTATCAATAGAAATCAACGTGGCACTGTTGCACCGGCTTTTTGCAAAAATATGAAAAATGGAGGTTCGTGCCCGGCGGGGCAATCTGGTTTACCGGGATTTCAGGAATTGTTTTTATAAAGGTCTGGGAATTAGATAAATTACGCAACTATCTGGATATGATATCCTGATGAATTATATGTCATGATATAGCCCGCAAATGATTGTAAAACCTGTTTAAATAAGCCTTCTGAGTTTGATATTTGTCCTGATTTCTTTGTCATCTCTTGAGAAAACCATACTTACGGAATTGCCTTCCCTTGTGCTGAGGATGTGGTTTAAATCACCCAGTGTGAGGCCGAAAACGGGCTTTCCGTTGATGTAAAGTAGCAAATCTCCCACCCTGATTCCGGCTTGATCTCCTGGTGAGCCTTTGATGACTTCGCTCACTTCAAAGATACTGAAGCCGACACCCAAGGCCCTGAAGGTGATTCCGCTCATATTGTATTCAAAAGGTTGTTTGAATTTCAGGCCTTTTTGCAGGACCATCCGCTGGTTGCTATAATCAAACGTAACCCGGAACCTTCCAAGGGCTCCGGCCCCGAGTGTACCGTTTCTATGCATCCTGGTGTTAAGATTCCATGGCATATAACTATCAGAAAAAGAACTTATTACATTGTCGAGACGGTAATTGCCGAGCATCAGCCAGCCGATTCTGGCAAAACTACCGTGGATATTTCCGGCAAGGCCTTTGCCGATAATGGCTTCAAGGTATTTTTCCGGCTTATAACCGTCAAGGCTGTCGTATTCGAGCAATAAAGGGTGATTCGCTCCTGAGTCGATCATCAGCCAGAGGTCCATAATCCTGCCGTTGTCGAATTCAACCCGGGCGGTCATGTATGGTTTGCCGCGGTTGATGCTCAGTGGAATAATTTCTGACCTGGCAGGAGGTGAGTATGCCGAAGGACGGGTAAACTTCAGGGTGTTTCTGTCATAATTGGTTGTAACGACCATATCCCTGAACTTTTCCATGCCGATCAGGCCGTGAACTTTGGAGCCAATGTATTGATCAAGTGAGAAATAATCTTCACTTAGCAGGATAAGGTTAGTGAACATGGGAGCCAGCCGGCCGGCTTTCAGTTTAAAGGGACGTGTTACACAGGCTTCCAGCATGTCGGGTGAGCCGGGCGCCGACAACATGAATGATCTTATACATTGGTTTTCAAGCAAAGAAGTGATTCCCATATCAGTGATAATGACCCCCTCAACCCCGCTGTCGAGCAACAGCCTAACAGGCATGGAATCACTGATGGTCAACTCAATCACAACAAGGTTATCATAGTTGGAAAAAGGAATGATCACTTTATTTTTGTTTTCCGGAAGGCTGAAGTAGTTGAATTGTCCGTTGACTCCTGGCCCGCTTACAAGGAGAAGGAGTAATAAAAGGGACTTATATAAGGCTTTTGGCTGCACAGAGTAAGGGCAAAGTTTTTGGGAAATATGATCACTACGAAAATAAAAAAAAAGTGTCAGGGGCAGGATAATAGGCTTAATAAAATTAATTTTGCAAAACAGAATAGCATTTTATATGCATATAACCTGAATTGAAATGAAAAGCACTGCTTCTGATATTATCCGCGGTTTATGGAATGAACTCTACCCTGATGCCATTGACACCTCAGGCCTTGATACCCTGCTTGCCGAGCTTGAACAGGCACGGAACACCCTGACATTCGGCCCGCAGCCGGATGGCTGGTACAAAGATGCAGTGGTTTATGCGCTGTATGTTGATTTTTTTAACAATACCTTCGACGGGCTGGTTCAGAAACTAGATCAGTTGCAGGAGTTGGGCGTCAATTGTCTATGGTTGTTGCCCATACTAGAATCACCCATGCGCGACGCGGGTTTTGATATCAGGGACTACCGTAACATCAGGGCCGGCTTGCTGGGCCTGCCGGCTGATACGCCCGTTGAAGTCAAGCAACGTGCTTTCCGCGAATTTCTTACAATGGCGCACAACAGGGGCATCAAAGTGATCTTTGATATCGCGATGAACCACACTTCGGAAGAGCACCCGTGGTTTATTGAATCACGTAAAGGTCCTGATAACCCTTACCGCGATTATTATATCTGGAATAAGGACACCGATAAATACAAGGAAACCCGGCTGCTATTCAAAGGCATGTGTCCCAGTAATTGGGAAAAGGATGGGGAATGGTATTATTTCCACCGCTTTTTCGAGTTTCAGCCCGATTTGAATTACCGGAATCCGGAAGTGCTTACCGAGGTCTGTCGTATACTTGTTTTCTGGCTCAGTCAGGGATTGGATGGCTTCAGGGCGGATGCTATTCCATACATCTGGAAAGAGGACGGGACAAATTGTGAGAACCTGCCTAAGACCCATGCCATTATCAAGATATTCAGGGCTGTTCTTGATTATGTGCGGCCCAACACCCTGCTGCTGGCCGAAGCCTGCCAGCCGCCGGCAGAGGTGGTAAGGTATTTCGGCAACGGCGATGAGTGCCATGCCGGTTATCATTTCCCTTTGATGCCTATGATTTTCAAGTCTCTGGCAACAGGCGATGCCTCGCCGGTGCATCATGTGTTGCATCCTTCCATTACTCCTGAAATAGGACATGACAATCAGTGGTTTATGTTTCTGCGCCTGCACGATGAACTCACACTTGAGATGGTAACACCGGAAGACCGCGCGCTGATTCACGGGCATTATTGCAAAGATCCGCGCTGGGATTTCAGGGTAGGGGAAGGGATTTCTGCAAGGCTTTCGGAACTGCTCGACAGGGATCACCGTAAGATAGGGCTCGCCTACAGCATTATGCTTACCCTGCCCGGTACACCCATCATCTATTACGGCGATGAGTATGCCCGGTTAAATGATGAAGCTTTTTACGCGCATTATAAAAAGGAAACCGGTAAAGATGATACCCGCTATTTCGTGCGCGGGCCATTGCAATGGAAAAAAATTGAAAATGAACTTGCTGATAAGGAGTCACTTACATCTAAAGTTAACCGGCTTATCCGGGAACAGCTGAAGGTAAGACGCAGCGTACAGGCCTTCGGCAGGGGTAATCTGAACTGGGCCATTGTGAATGTTGCTGATGCTCCTGAAGCAGGGAATCAGGTGTTATCTTATATCAGGTCATATGGAAAGGAGCGCGTCCTGGTGCTCAATAACCTGGCCGGGAGCAAACTGACCATCGATCAGATAGGCGGAGAAAACCTGAAAGGCCGCGATATGTTTACCGGTGATGAAATTCAAACGCCGCTGCCGCTGGAACCTTTTGGATTCAGGTGGATAAAGATAGATGCATAACTTTTCCGGTATTACTTGTCCGGGAAAAGTTCTTTTCAGATTTATTTTATTGTTAAACCTAATAATCAGCAAAATGTCAAACGCAATTACGAAAACCAGCTTTAAACTTCCCGGTCAGACCGATCTTTATGTTGGTAAAGTCCGTGACGTGTATCACATTAAGGATGAATTGCTTGTCATGGTTACAACCGATCGGATCTCAGCGTTTGATGTGGTGCTTCCCAGGGGAATTCCATACAAGGGGCAGGTACTTAACCAGATTGCCGCGAAGTTTCTGGATGCAACGGAAGATATACTCCCGAACTGGAAAATAGCAACACCCGATCCAATGGTCACCGTGGGCCGCCTTTGTGAGCCATTCAAAGTTGAGATGGTTATCAGGGGATATCTGTCGGGGCATGCCTGGCGTGAGTATAAAGAAGGGAAACGCTTGATCTGCGGGGTACCTATGCCCGAAGGAATGAAGGAAAATGACAGGTTTCCCGAACCCATCATTACGCCCACAACCAAAGCTGCCGTTGGTCATGACGAAGATATTCCGAGGGAGGAAATACTTAAGCTGGGTCTGGTTGATGAGGCAGAGTACTTCAAGCTGGAAGACTATACCCGGAAGTTGTATCAGCGCGGTACTGAAATGGCCGCACACATGGGCCTGATCCTTGTTGATACAAAGTATGAATTCGGAAAGGATGGGGATGAAATTTACCTGATTGATGAAATTCATACTCCTGATTCTTCAAGGTATTTCTACCTGGAGGGTTACGAAAAAAGACAGGCAGCCGGTGAGTCACAGAAACAACTGTCGAAGGAATTTGTACGTGAATGGCTGATAGCCAATAATTTTCAGGGTAAGGAAGGGCAGGTAATGCCGGAAATGACCGATCTGTTCGTGAACCAGGTTTCTGAAAGATACATCGAGCTTTATGAAAGCATCACCGGTTCAAAATTTGAGCGGGCTGATATTTCTGATGTTCTTACCAGGGTTGAACAGAATATCCTGAAGTTTATTACTGCCTACTACCGTTAGTTTTGTAATGCGCAACGCTATTACCCGGATTTCAGGCCGTTGCCTGATCCGGGTTTTGTTGTTTACAACGGGATTATTCAGGGATTTGTATAGGCTTCAGATCAATGCTGACCTCAGATGGTCAATTTCCCCCGCCCGTTCGGCTTCTCCGGAAGTCGCCAGAAGATAGGAGAGCAATTCAAACATTTTACTGATAATATACTTCGGGGCTACCGGCCTGAAAAACATATCATCAGGAGATAATTTGAGCCGGCGCAGCAGGGTTACGATTTCATTCCTGGTAAAGATGCCGCCTTTGTTCTCGGGGTTGATGTAAAACATGACCCTTGCCGGTTCCTCAGGTGATTTCTCAGTTTCATCGAGCCAGGCCATAACAAACCGTTCGCCCGGAAGCAGAATGCCATGTACCGGTAAATCAAGGCTCTGAGCCAGCAGGGTGTAAAGAATCCCGATGGAGATGGCATATCCGCTGCGGGTTTCAAGAAGATTGTTAAGGAAGAGATAGCGGGGTTCGGTGGTTTGCCTTGATGGTAACTGAAATTTGTGCAGGTCGAAGATGATGTGGTTGAGCACCTTTACTTTCTCGAGGGCTGTGAGGCTGTTGTTCAGCTCCAGCCAGATATCCCGCCTTATGTCATGCAATTGGCTTTTAACTTCTTCAGTATACATATTCTGATACTGATAGCGGGTAAACAGAAGATATCCTTCCAGCAGGTTGTCGTTTCTGAAATGTGCCCAGTTCGTGAGATCGAGGTAAAGCTGGTTGTATTGTATGCTGTGGATGATGTCTTCTATTCTTTTCTGAAGGTAGCTGTCGAAGGTGCTTTCCCAGGCAGTCTCCAGTAAGGGTACTGCCTGGCTCCCATAGGCAAAAATACGATCGCGGACCTTTGTAAATGCTTGTTGGTCAGGTTCGTCGAGCAGACTGATCAAAGCCTGGAGCTGAGGGTCTTTATCTTGCGGCTGATCCATTAACCGTTATAAATTTTCAGGTATAAAGATCGGCATAATTTTACTGCCTGATCAGTTAATTTATCAACACAGTTGTGATTATTTTCTCTGTCAGTCAGCTATTTGGCGCTGTATGCTTGTTTCAGACGGGTTGTGGCATATCCGTAAGGGCTTCCAGCACAGTGCCGATGAGTTGCTCCATGGTTTTATGATAGTCTTTGCTGTATTGCTTTGCTACCCGGTTGGCGACTATGGCGCAGATGGTCAGCGTGTTATGGCCCAGAAGCTTCCCCAGGCCGTATAAGGCGGATGTTTCCATTTCGAAGTTGGCCACCTTCATTCCGTTATATTCAAAGCCGGCAATGGCCTGGTTAAGGTCCGGATGCGTTGTTTCAAGCCTGAGCCTGCGGCCCTGGGGGCCGTAAAATCCCGGCGCTGTGGCTGTCATCCCTTTGCTGAACTTTCGGCCGATGGTATTCAGGAGCCTGTCAGATGCTTCCACCACATAAGGCCGCGGAAAGTGCTGATTCCAATTTGTTTGACTGATAAATGCCGCGGTAAGCTCATGGTCAATTACTGAGTGTGATTCAAGGTAATAATACAGCATTCCGTCGAGACCGATGCCATGCGTGGAAACTATGGCCGTATCGACCGGGATTTCCTGCTGCAAGGCTCCCGATGTGCCCAGGCGGACAATGTTTAACGAAACATGTTTACTCCTGACTTCCCGCTTTTCAAGGTCTATATTAAAGAGTGCATCAATTTCGTTGAGGACGATATCGATATTGTCGGTACCCATGCCTGTTGACAAAACGGAAATTCTCCTGCCGCCGATGCTTCCTGTGTGGGTGCAGATTTCCCGGTTCCGGCGGGTGAGTTCAATATGGTCGAAATGCCCCGATATCAGCGGAACCCTGCCGGGGTCACCAACAATGATAATGTCTCCGGCCAGTTCACCGGGTTTAAGGTTGAGATGGTAAATGCTGCCGTCGGGGTTTACGATCAATTCTGATGCACCTATCTGAGCCATATCGGAGGTTTATTTGTTTATTGCTGTGACAGACTTAACTTTGCATTGCTAATACAAAAATAGGCAATAATCCTGAAGTTATGCCTCATGCTAAGAAAACCGACAGCGCTCCAAATGACAGGAAAAATGATTAAATTTGTAAACTGAAATACAAGGAATTAGAATGAAAGAAAAACTGACAATAGACAAACTAAAAGCTGAAGCCAAAGCTTTTTGTATCGCTGAATCGAAAATTCAAAATAAATCACTTTTTGGGGTGACTGACGGAAAAGCAGTAGGGACACATATCGAGCATAAATTTCAAGAGCAATTAAACTCAAAATACAAAACAACAATTGGTTCATCTGCAAATGGAATTGATTTACCATCTGACGACATACTAACAGACATTAAAGTTACATCAATAAAGCAACCACAATCATCATGTCCGTTTAAAGATGCTAAACAAAAGATTTTTGGACTTGGGTACAACTTGCTTGTTTTTGTTTACGACAAAATAGATGACCCCAAAACCAAAACCGCTAAACTTGATTTTGTTAGTTGCTCATTTATTTCAAAAGAACGAACATCCGATTATACAACAACTTATCGTTTACGTGAAATGGTTAAGGATAAGGCTAATGTAGAAGATATTGTTGCATACTTGAACGATAAAAATATTCCAGCAGATGAAATAACTCTAAATCAGTTAGCAAAACAAATTCTAAAAACACCGCCAGTTCAAGGATATTTGACTATTTCAAACGCTTTACAATGGCGACTACAATACCAAAGGGTTGTTACGCTTGACAAAGCAGTACAAGGAATTAGTAAAGTAATTGATAAAGTAGCCAAGTAATGAAAATATTTGAAGCAAATATTTCATTGCAAGTTTGCACGTTTTTAAAAGACTTTTTAAAAAACACTTCGTCTTTTGAAAATGCCAATCAAAAAATGTTTGATGCCTTCGGCATCAATATTTTTTTTGAAAATGATGATGATTTTCAAGCATTGAAAGAATCTGTTTCTATTGTCGCCATAAGTTCAGTTGAAGAGCCTGACCGTGCAGAATATGGAGATTTTCAAACTAATAAAGATTTAGCAAATAAGGTTGCAAAGCATTTGGCAAAAAGGGATATATCACCTGAAATTATTATTGAGCCAACTTGCGGGAAAGGAAATTTTATAATTGCTTCGTTATCTAATTTTAAAGCAATTAAGAAAGTTTTTGGTGTCGAAATTTATAAACCTTATGTTTGGGAAACTAAATTTAGTATTCTTGATTTTTTTCTTTCAAATTCTGACAGTAACAAGCCGGAAATAACAATCACACATTGCAGTATTTTCGATTTTGATTTTAAAAATATTTCTAAACAGTATCCAACTGAAAAATTACTAATAATTGGGAATCCACCTTGGGTAACAAACTCAAAATTAGGTAGCCTTAATTCTTCAAATCTTCCCCAAAAATCAAATTTCAAGAACCAAAACGGCTTAGATGCAATGACAGGCAAAGGTAATTTTGATATTGCCGAGTATATTACTTTAATGCTTTTAGATGCTTTTCAAACGCATAACGGATATTTGGCACTATTGGTAAAAAACTCAGTTGTAAAAAACATCGTTTTTGACCAAAAAGACAAAAAGTATAGAGTTGGTGAAATAGAAAAATATTGCATTGATAGTAAAAAAGAATTTAATGTTTCAGTTGAAGCGTCTTTGGTTTATTGTCAACTCAATTCACTCCCAAGTTTTGAATGTAATGAATTTGATTTTTATAGTTTAGAGAAAAGATTAAGTTTTGGTTGGCTTAATACTAAGTTTGTCTCGAATCTTGCGGATTATAATGTAACAAAAGAAATTGATGGTGTATGTCCTTTTGAGTGGAGACAAGGGATAAAGCATGATTGTTCCGCTATTATGGAATTGGAAAGAGTAAACGGATATTTTGTAAATAATCAATCCGATGAAATTAAACTCGAAGAAGATTTGGTTTATGGCTTATTAAAAAGTTCTGATTTAAAAAATACAGTTATAAAAAGTACAAGAAAACATACTATTGTCACACAAACAAAAGTTGGACAAGAAACTTCATATATTCAGCATTTATACCCTGAAACATATTCATACTTAAAAAAGAATATTTCTAATTTTCAAGCAAGAAAATCAAGTATTTATAATGGGAAACCATTATTTTCAATATTTGGAATCGGGGATTATTCATTTAAGCCATTTAAAGTTGCAATTTCAGGGTTGTATAAAACATACCACTTTACATTAGTGTTGCCACAAAACGAGAAACCTGTTATGTTGGATGATACTTGTTATTTTATAGGTTTTGACAAAATTGAATATGCTGTTTACGCAATTATTCTTCTAAATTCCAAAACCACGGAAGCATTTTTAAAATCAATAACTTTTTCCGATGCTAAGAGAGTCTTTACCAAAGACCTTTTAATGCGTTTAGATTTATTAAATCTTGCCAAGTTAATTTCCCGAATTGAAATTGAAGAGCAAATAATTTTCTTAAACGACAAGTATAGTTTGAATATTAATCTTTCACAATGGGAAAGTTTCATTAATGAAATGACACCTGAGAAAGAAAAACAATTGACAATATTTGGATGAAAACAAAGCACGAAGGCATAACGCGCGGTACAGTTAATTGCCGGTGCAGTGCGTATTCGAGCGGCACAGCTCGTATCAAAAGTAGTTGTAACTTGATAGGGAAGTGCTTAGAATTCGGCAACTAACCATACCGCCATACGCCATGAATTACATACTTGTTCCATACGATTTCGATCCGCAGACCGATCTGGCTTTTGATCAGGCCATCCACCTGGCACGGCACACAAAAAGCAGAATCATCCTGTTGTATGTTCATGAACAGCAGGGTTTTCTGTCCTCATTATTCAGTCAGGAGCAAAATGAGGAGATGCTGGAAAAGATCAGCGACCAGATGGATGCGGTTGCAGCCAACATGTCCTTTAAAAGCGGGGTCGATATCAGTGTCAGGCTTGAGATCGGAAGGATTTACTCCGTGATTGTGGATGTTGCAAGGGAAACAGGTGCTGAATTTATCGTGATGGGAACCAGGAGCCTTGAATCTTCAGCACGAGGGAATTATCGAATGGCCGGTGCCAATACCTCCAGGGTCATCAGGTCGGCCCACTGCCCGGTAATTACCATCGGGGGGCGGACACACTATGATGGTTGCCGCACTATTATGCTGCCCATCGATCACCATGCCGAAACCGGCCAGAAGGTAAAATGGGCGATAAAACTTGCCGGTATTTACGGGGCACGGGTCAGGGTGGTTGCCGCGCTGGGCCTGGAACAAAAGGATAGATCCAGGGATAAGATCAGGCGGCAGGTGGAGAATGTGCATGATCAGATTAAAAATGCTGGCATAGGCTGTGAAACTGAAGTTCTTGAGGCGCAGGCCGGTGAAAAAGATATCGTCTCTTCGCTGCTGGATTATGCCAACAGAACAGGCGATATTGATCTTATAATCATTATGACACAGCAGGAATCGGCTATTGTGGAGTTTTTCGTTGACTCCGGTGCTCAGGAATTTATCAGAAAGTCTGATATTCCGGTAATGTCGGTTGTCCCGCGTGATGCTTCGTCGAAAGCATTGGAAGGTTAATAAAAGATATTTCACTATATTTGCTATCCGGCCTGAACTGCCTCACACCTGTCAATTCATCTTAAGCATACCACCCATGAAAAGAAAAACCATTGTCATTATCAGTGTTATACTAATCATTGCATTGACCGCATTCGGGTGGTGGCGCTATTATTTTGTTTTTGGCGAAGGCGTGAAAGCAGGCACCCTTAATTTCGTCGTCAGGAAAGGCTATATTTTCAAAACATGGGAAGGCCGGTTGATTCAGGAAGGCTTTAAAACGCCGCTGCCAGGGGCCATGCAAAGCAACGAATTTGAGTTCAGTATTACCAACGACAGCATTGCTGCCGTGCTGGAACGCAGCGGCGGCCGCTTTGTTGAACTGCGCTACAGGGAGTATCTCCATCCGTTGCCCTGGAGGGGGATGAGCAATTATGTGGTGACTGAAATTCTTGATATAGATGACAGGAACAGGGATGCCTCCAACTCCTTCCCTCCGGTCAGGTAATAATTTGCTTTTCAGGAGTCCCGGAAGATTTCTTCCCGATAATCTTAAAGACTGAAACTATAAGAAATTGGTGTATGTTGTTGGCTGTTGATCTTTTCTCACTTTCACTACCACTCAGTAATCCTGTACTGATCTTTTCGCTCATACTTTTTATTATTCTGTTTGCCCCGATTCTGCTTAATAAGCTGAAAATCCCATATCTCATTGGTTTAATTATAGCCGGTGCGATAATCGGTCCAAACGGTCTTAATTTAATGCTGAGGGATAGCAGTATTATTCTTTTCGGAACAGTAGGGTTGCTGTATATTATGTTTTTGGCTGGCCTGGAGATTGATCTGGCCGATTTCAGGAAAAACAGTGGAAAAAGTCTTGTATTTGGATTGTATACGTTCCTGATTCCAATGACGATCGGTATTATTACTTCTTATTACTTACTTGAATATACACTTCCAACCTCTATATTGCTTGCAAGTATGTTTGCATCACATACACTGATTGCTTATCCAATCATTAGTAAACTCGGCGTTACAAAAAACAGGGCCGTTAATATTGCAGTCGGAGGTACACTAATCACCGATACTCTTGCACTTCTTGTACTTGCTGCGATTGTCGGAATGTCAACAGGAATTGTAAATCAGGAATTTTGGATCCGCCTGGGGGTTTCCGTAATTGCTTTCAGCGCCGCTGTAATGTTTCTTTTTCCATTGATAGGCCGGTGGTTTTTTAAGCGCAATGATGATAATATTTCTCAGTACATTTTTGTATTGGCAATGGTTTTTTTAGGAGCTTTTATGGCCGAAGCAGCTGGTATAGAAGCCATCATCGGTGCTTTTCTTGCCGGCCTGGCCTTAAACAGACTGATCCCACATACCTCGCCTCTGATGAACCGGGTCGAATTCGTTGGTAACGCACTTTTTATCCCGTTTTTTCTCATCGGAGTAGGCATGCTCATTGATTACAGGGTTTTCTTTACTGACCTTGAAACGATAAAAGTTGCTGCCATGATGGTTATTGCAGCTACACTTTCTAAATTTATTGCTGCCTGGCTGACGCAAAAAACCTTCAGGTACACTGCTGATGAAAGAAGGCTGATCTTTGGCCTTAGCAATGCGCAGGCTGCTGCAACCCTTGCTGCAGTGCTGGTAGGTTATAATATAGTTTTGAATCAGTCTGAAATAGACGCTGCTGCGCTTGCAGGTATTGTAGTTGAACCAGTAAGATTATTGAATGAGAGTATTTTAAACGGAACTATTGTAATGATCCTGGTAACTTGTACCATAGCATCATTTGTGACACAGAAAGGCGCTCAGAATATTGCCCTTTCTGAATCTGCTGACCCGGATCAGGATATGAAGGATGAAACTTCCGAACGATTACTGATCCCCATTAGCAATATTGAGTCAACAGATGAGCTTGTGCATCTGGGAGTTACAGTAAAATCAAAGAATAATAAAAACGGATTATATGCGTTGCATTTGATTGACAGCAATCAATCAGGGCCTGAGTCAGAGAAGATTGCCAGGAGAATTTTGGATAAGGCAGCTGTATCTGCATCAGCAACTGATAATTATATGCACGAGTTGCTGAGATACGATGTAAATATAGTGAACGGTATTACCAATGTTGTTAAAGAGCATAAAATCACCGACCTGATCCTTGGATTGAGCCAGGGCAAAGGGATGTCTGACAGTTTTCTTGGCAACCTCACCGAGGGAATTCTTCTCAAATCAAATGCGACGACACTGGTGTATAAGCCTGTTCAACCGCTTGCTACCATCAAACGCCATTTGGTAATCATTCCCGATCGTGCCGAAAAAGAAATAGGCTTCCCTTTTTGGCTGATCAAAGTATGGAACCTGGGACGGAATACGGGAGGTAAGCTGATCTTTTATGCGCCGGAGCAAACATTGAATTACATCCGTAAAATAAATTCCAAACACCCTGTAGAATCGGAGTTCCGTGAATTCAGCGATTGGAATGATTTTCTGATTATATCAAGAGATGTTAAAGATGATGACGGACTGATTATTATCATGAGCAGGAAAGAAAGGTTGTCGCATCAGCAGAATATGAGCAAGGTTCCTGCCTACCTTAACAAGTACTTCCAGTCCACGAATTTTATTCTGGTCTATCCTATGCAGGCGGGAATTGATGATGTCGACAACATAGACCTGAATAACCCGGCCATGATTGAGCCATTTGAACGCCTTGATGAGATCGGCAAAACAATCTCAAATCTTTTCAAAAGGAGATAAGTTCTACCAGATAAATATATCTTCGCGCTTCTTTGGCCTCCGGTCTTCGAGCCAGATAAAATTTTTCAGCAGCAGATCTTCCTGGCTGAGTTCGCCTTCGGGATGCAGCACTGCGGTGGGTTTTTCGATGTAAACGATCTGCCTGATCTTCTTATCGCGCAGCCTTATGTTCATATTGCTGGCGAAGGCCTTGTTGATGCCTGTCAGGGTTCCGTCGTCCTCCCTTACCCAGTAAATCGTTTCCGCATTTCCCGTAACTTTAATCCTGATCAGTTCATTGTCAATGAAATAACCTGTCATATTCCGCCCTTTGATCTGGTTGTACCCGGTGCCCAGGGTATCGCCTGAAATAATGAAGGCATTGTTGAAAAGCCGCAGCTCCTTTACCTGTTCATTGCCGGTAAGTACATGAATGGAGTCGGAAGTCAGCTGGTTTTCTTCAGTCCATAACACGGGGGAACCTAACATACGCATGGTACTGTCACTGAATTTGTAGATCAGCGAATCGGTCATTCCCTGCAGGTCGGTGCGGAAAAACTTCACATGGTAGAAAGCAAACACCTCTTTGGTCGTTTGGGTTGAATCGAAGGTTGCCCTCAGGGTGTCGGCATGCATAAAAAGTGTGTCTTTCTCTTCAATAAAGAGTGCTTCAGGCCGTTGGGTGATCATTGTATAGCCCAGGTCTTTGCGGTAACGCGCATACTGCCCGGTTACGATCATATTCTGAACCGTGTCAATCACCATAATATTTCTGAAAGCCTCCCCGAATCCGTTGGTGCGTTCATAATACAGGCTGTCGCCGGTAAGCACCTGATCGCCGTTCTTGACCCGGGCATTTTCGTCAAACTCAGCAATATCTGTTACGGTGTTGTACCATCCGTTTTCCGCGTAAATATCGGTTTCTTCGCCCTTAATGGTGGTTGGCCCCCTGAACCATGATATTTTGCTCTGTGTATTGTACTGCAGGGTATCGCAATTCATCACATAATCGGGGTTGGTCAGCACAACATGGTCACGGAAAAAGAAATCCTTGGTATTGGTGTGGTAATAACCCCGCTTGCTGTCAAGCGTGTTCTGGTCATTTACAATATGACCTCCGGTGAGGTAAAATGCGATGCCCGTATTTCTGTCGTAAATCAGTTTGTCGGTGGTCAGGATGGTGCGGTTGTCGATCAGTTTTACATTGTCAAATACTTCAGCAATACGGGTCTCGCCACTATAATAAATCGAATCTCCATAAAGGTTAAGGGTGTCGCTGGCCTTAATGTGCACCCTGCTGTAAGCCTTCATGCTGTTGGTTGCATTGTTCAGATGCGCGGAATCGCAATAGAGGAAGGCCCCCTCATGTTCAAAAACCGCATTTCCGATGATGCGCTGCACATTTTCACCCAGCGCTTTGTTGTATGCCATTACATCCGCCTGCACCAACCGTATTTTTCTGGGTTGTTGCGCAGAAACCATCAAACTTGAAAACAAAATAAGCTGAGTCAGCAGAAAAGACAGGCGCATCGGCATGTTTGCAATTATAACCGCAAAACTATGAAATTATTGCAACACAGGAACCTCAAAAACGATGAAACAGGCCATCATAATCCCGGCGACACAATTTAATTCAGTGCTGATACAAACAAGTGATTTTTCTGTTTGTTTATAATTTCACAATCCGTAGCGATCTTCGTATTGTGATAGATTTCCCGCCTTTATCCGATTCTGCTTTTTTTGATAGTATTGATTTGTTGGTTTCAAAAACTTCTGATTATGAAAAACAAAAATCTGGCGTTCGATTACATTCACGAATATCTATTCAGGAATGAGCAGGTGGCTTCCAATCTTGCTTCTGAACAGGGTCTGAGTTCTGATGACCGGCAGGAACTCAGCGATATCCTGGGGGTACTGGGGCAGATGTCGCAAAATGCCCGGAACTATAACAAGGTCAACAATCAGGTGCTCGGCAAGGCCATGGAACTTTCGATGGAAAACATGGCCAACACCACGCAAACCATTATAAGCATCAAATCATCGTTGCAGGAGGTAATCCGCGATGCGAAGAGCGCTTACAAGTATGTGCTTTGGATGTATGTGCTGGCGTTTATGCTGGGGATCGCCCTGATCACGGTGGCGGTGGTTTTTGCTGCCCAGGGCAAGACCATACTGTCCATCGCTTTTGGAACCATCGGCTTGATCGATATAGTGTCCCACTTTATTTTCAAACCTCCGCTTGAATTGCAAAGCAGCAGGGCTAACCTTACACAACTGATGATCGTGGTAACCAACTGGTTTTCCGATATTGTCAATTTGAATACTTTCATCACGGCCAGGGGAGAAGCGCTTACCCTGACGGAATTGAGTGAGATTTCTGACAAGCAGAATGCAAACACCGCGAAAATGATTGATCTGATTGAACGATACAGCGAACCTTCATCGGTAAAACAGGCATTGACAGGTAATGAATCCGGGGCAGGATGAAAAGTCCTGATTAAAATGCTGAGCGGAAAGTAATAACGGTTTATTTTCAGAAAATAGATCTGGCGGTATAGGTCGTAAAAAGCTCCAGGGCCATCATACCTGCCAGGGAATTCCCGGCGGTATTCAGCCCCGGCGACCAAACGGCTACTGCCAGTTCTCCCGGCATCACCGCCACAATGCCGCCGCCTACGCCGCTTTTGCCTGGCAGCCCGACACGGTAGGCAAACTCCCCGCCTTCGTCGTATAAACCACAGGTCTGCATCAGCGCGTTGATACGCTTGGCCTGCCTCGGACCACAGATGACCTTTCCGCTTACAGGGTCGGTGCCGCCATTGGCAAGAAAAAGAAATGATTTCGCAAGGTCAACGCAGCTCATCGAAAGGGCGCACTGGTGAAAATAGAGGTTCAGCACCCGGTCCACCTCATTGGAAAGGTTGCCGTAGCTTTTCAGGAAGTTGGCCAGGGCCGCGTTGCGGTGCCCCGTTTCCTTTTCTGAGCGTGCTACCTCCCTGTCATAATCTATGGCCGGATTTCCTGAGCAGTTTCTGACAAAATCTATCAATCCGGTTAGCGGATCCTCGTTTTCAAAAATCACGCAATCGGTGACCACCAGCGCTCCCGCATTGATAAAGGGGTTACGGGGCCTGCCGTTTTCGTATTCAAGCTGCACCAGTGAGTTGAAGGGGTTTCCTGATGCCTCGCGGCCCACCCTGTCCCAAAGGGCATCACCCATACGGTCCATCACCATGGCAAGGGTAAAAACCTTGGAAATGCTCTGAATGCTGAAGTTTTCGGTAGCATCTCCGGTGGTAAAGAGTTCTCCCCTGATGGTGGCTACGGCCATGCCGAATTTTTCCGGATATATTCTCGATAAAGCAGGAATGTAGCTTGCTACCTTCCCTTTGCTCAGCAATGGTTTGATTTCCCTTGCAATACTTTCAATTATCCCGGTGTAAGATGTCATTTTGCTGATATGGTTATTTTTTTTGAACTTATTGGCTGTGGCTTGTTATATAAAGTGTTCCTGTGAGCTGGTATACGCCAGCCGGTGTATCGTTTCGTTACAGATGCCTCACGGCTGCCTGTGCAAATTTAACCGGATTATTCTATATTTGTGATATGAATACTAAAGCTATGCAATCCTCTCCCTATGCTTTACTGGCAAAGAAATTCTATTTTGACGATACGGCTTTCATCAACCTGATGAAAAAACGGATTTACAATGTACTGTTGATCGCCAGTAACTACGATTCCTTTGTGCTGGAGGGTGACGGCCGTATTGATGAGCAGATATTTATCGAGTATGTTTCACTCAGCCTGAGGTATCCCCCTCAGTTTATACAGGTATCATCAGAGGCTGAAGCCATGAAAGTACTTG
>Ga0334884_1002571_pt1 | contig 22656 bp, 14 predicted proteins | sample GraSluR1_MG_7_FD_207215 | JGI IMG/M metagenome (GOLD analysis project Ga0334884, IMG submission 207215) | Sludge microbial communities from methane-producing bioreactor in Wageningen University, Netherlands - Granular Sludge_12_05 R1 | ecosystem: Engineered > Bioreactor > Anaerobic >...
AGTGCTCGAGGCGCTCGGTCAGCGCCAGCAATCGGTTCGGGGCGATGCCGCGGATCTCGCCCGTGCACAACGATTCGAGAATCGGGATCGTCCTCTCCGGGCTCTTCGATGCCAGGTAGCAGTCGATCAGGTCGGTCATCAGCTCGATCGAGTTGGGCGAGCGACGCCATTGGGCCTCGGTGGCGGCGGTCAACTCGTCGAGCTTGCCAGCGGCGGCCAGCACCTGCAGGGCCCGGGCGCGCGGGTCGTCGCGCCGGCCCGATCGGTCGATCCGGGAACGGGGTTGCCGGAGGATCTGGCGCGCCACTTCGAGAGCCCGATCCGTCTGGTTCCCGCCGGCCAACTCGGCAAGGATCGCGCCCAGGTTGTCGGGGGTGCTGGTTCGCTGGGCGCGGCGGAGCACGGCGTCGGCCATCTCGGCCATGCCCAACTCCCGCATCTTGCCGGCCAGGTCGAGTTGTTCGGCGACGGGCAGCGTCACGCCGAACAGGCGCTCGGCCGCTTGGCGGGCTCGATCCGAATCGCCCACGCGCTCGGCCAGACGCAAGGCGGCGCGCTCGCGGCGGATGAGAGTATCCTGGTCGAGCGGCTCGATTTCGTCGAAGGTCGCCAGGGCGGCCCGCGAATCGCCCCGGCGCAGGCGGAGGTCGGCCAGATCGAGCAACAGCCCCGTGTTGCGCCCGCCCAGCGCCACGGCCTGTTCGAGATACCGCGCCGACGCCTCCCAATCGTCACTCCACGCCCGCAGATAGCTCAGGGCCAACAGCGCGCGCCGCCGGGTAGCGGAAGTCGAGCGCGGCGAGCCGCCGACTCCATCCTCCATGATGGCTTCGGCGATCCCGAGCCGATCGACGCGATCCTCGAACCAGCTCAGAAGCTGCGGAAGCCGCTCGTCTTCGCGGCAGATCTCGAACAGGCTCCGCAGCAAAACGATCGCGCCCTCGTCGTAAATCTCGTTGGGAGTCGGATAGCTGATCTGAATCGGTTTCGGCTCGCGGCGCTCGTGCAGGAACTCGATGAACCGGGGCGAATCCGCCGCAAGCCGGGCCGTGCGCCGCGACGCCAAATGCTCGTTCTGGATCGCTCGCAAATACCCCTCGAACAGGCCCACCGCCTCATCGTGCCTCCCGCGGTCGGCCAGGGCGACCATGACCGGCAGCAGCGACCGGGAAAGCACCGACGCCGAATCGACCTGGGCGGCGCTCCAGGTGTCGGCCCGCTCCAGCGCATCCAAGAGGATCCGCAGGCCCTCGACGTCGTTGCGCGCCGTGGCAAGACCGGTCAACGCGAGCGCTTCGCCGGCGTTCTGGGCCGAGCGGATCGCCTCGGCATAGACGGCGTCGGCCTCATCGCGACGGCCCGCGCGCTCGAGCTCGACCAGCAGATTCTCGACGATCGCGGGCCCAACGGGCCCCGAGCCGCTTTGCACCGCGTCGCGATAGCAGGCAACCACGTGGTCCAGCTCGTCGTCGCCGAGCGGCGCGACCGAGGCGGCCCCCGCCGGCCCCCGCCGCCACCGGAGCGATTCGAGGTAGACGAGCCTCCCCTGCGGGTCGCCGGCCCGCGCCAGTTGCCTGGCCGTCTCGCTCGCGCGGTCCGGCTCGTTGCGCACCAGGTGATAGGCGAAGGCGTCCCAGAGCGCCCGGGCGTCGCGGGGTTGCGCGTCGTCGATCGCGAATCGGGCGGCAAGCGACGGCTCGGCGCCTTCCTGCCGCGCCAGGGCCAGCAACCAGGCGATCGACGCGATGCGGGCCTGGCCGAAGTCGGGGGGCATCCACGGCCGGGTGTATCGGCCCCGGTCGGAGTCGTCCGACGGCGCAAGGCCCGCGGCCCTGCGGATCGACTCGACGGCCTGAAGCCGCGCGAGGGCCGCGCCCTGCCGCGCTGCGTCGGAGGCCTCGGGCGCGGCGGCCGCGCTGGCCGTGTCGTCGGGGATCGCCAGCGCGAGGATTTGCTCGAACGAACGCCGGGCCCCGGGCGAATCGTCCCTGCTCGCCAGGACGACCCCTCGACGGTAGAGCAGCTCCCAGTCGTCGCCGTGCCCTCGCATCGCCCGATCGAGCACCGCCAGCGCGGCATCGTGCCGCCCGTACGCGAGCAGATCGTCGAGCGACTCGAGCAGGCGTCGCGGATCGCCCCGGTCGAGCAGCGACTCGGCGAGGACGGTCTCGGCCCTTTCGGGCTTTCCCCACTCGAGGTAGAGCTGGGCCAGACGTTGTCTTTCCCGCGGATCGGGGTCGATCTGCGCCAGGCGCGCCTGGTAGTCGGCCGCGGCTTCGAGATCGCCCTGCCGCTCGGCCAGGGCCGAGAGTTCTCGCAGCAGCCGGGCGTCGAGAGCGTTCGCCCCGAGCAGCGATTCCAACTCCTTTCTCGCCGAGGCCAGGTCGTGGCTTTCGAGATGGGCTCGGGCGATGAGGAACGTTGCCTCGCGCGGGTTTTCCTCCCCGCGCCGCGCCGCGTCGAGGCGATCGAGCAACCGGTCGAACTGGCCCATGCGGAGGTGCAGCTCGGCAAGGCGGGAGACGAGCGTCAGCTTGTCGTCCAAGTCGTTCGACTTCGGCAGGGCCTGCCAGTAGATCTCGACGGCCTCGGCCGACTTGAATTGGCGGGCCAGCGTATCGCCCAACACGAGCAGCGGCTCGATGCCCTCGGCGGCCAGGCGCGTCGATTGGCGCAGGGCCTCGATCGCCTCGTCGTCGCGCCCGAGGCGGAAGCACAGTTCGGCAAACGCCTGGTAGTGCTTGGGGTTTCCCGGCGCGGCCGCGATGAGTTCCCGTCCCGCGGCCAGGGCCTCGTCGGCCCGGCCCAGGCGGGCCTCGATTCCCGCCAACTCGGTCAGATAGTGCGTGCGCAGCGAGCGGTCTTGCTCGGCCAGCCGCCGGTAGGCTTGGGCCGCCTCGGCCAGGCTGCCGGCCCGCTCGTAGATCGTCGCGGCCAACTGCCAGGTCGCGACCGAGGTCTCGTCGAGCGCGACGGCCTCGCGGATCGCGCGCATGGCCTCGGGGATTCTCGAAGCGGCTTCGCAGTACCGCGCCAGCCGCCGCCAACCCTCGGCCGTGGCGCCGTCGCCCGACTGCAACCGGGCCGCGAGACGGTCGATCTCGGCGGCAAGCCGTCCCGCCGCCAGGAGCACGGCGATCCGCCGATCGAGCGCCCGATCGCGCTGGCGATCGTCGAGGGCCAGCGCGTCAGTCGCGTCGAGCCGCGCCAGCGCCTCGTCGTAGCGACGATCGTCGGCGAGCCGGCTCGCGTATTCGAGGCTCGTTTCGAAGTCGCGAGGGGCCAGCTCGCATGCGCGGCCGGCCGCCTCGGCCGCCTCGCGGACGTAGCCGTATCGCGAAAGCAGCTCCGACAGGCGCTTGAGGTTCTCGGTGCTGCGGCGGTCGCCCTCGGCCATCGACCGCCACGCGGCCAAGGCGTCGTCGCCGCGCCCCACCGCGTGAAGGAACCGGCCCAGGTATTCGCGGTACTGGGGCCGGTCGGGAGCCACCTCGACCGCCCGCTTGTAGAGAGCCAGGGGCTCGTCGGTCATCCCGGCCTGGCGCAGCAGATCGGCGACCCGGACCGCCGCGTCAGGGTCGTCGGGCCTGGCCCGCACCAGACGCATCCACACCTCGGCCGCCTCGCGCCGGCGCCCGGCCTCGTCGCGCGACGGATCCTGGAGGATGAGCAATCCCCATCGGCCAAGGTGATCGGGGTCGTTCGGGGCCAAGGCGTCGAGCTCGGCACACTGGGCGATTGCCTCGGAGTACCGCTGCCGATCGGCGAGATGGTCGATCAGGGCCGCGCGCAGGTCTTGGCGGCTCGGCGCGAGTCGGACGGCCCGTTCGAGCCAGCCGCGCGACTCTTCGGAGCGGCCGAGAGCGTCGAGGATGCGGGCAAGTCGGGTCATGGCCTCGACGTCGTCGGGGTGGTCGGCCAGCCACTGCCGGTAGTGATCGGCCAGCCCCGAACGATCGCCCTCCGAGAGAAAGACCTCCTCGATCCGCCCGCGGACTTGTTGGAAGGGCCAGCTCCCCGGCTGGAGCGCGTCGAGAAGCCTCGCGAAATCGTCGAGCGCTTCCTGCTTGCGCCCGAGGCGCCGTTTCACGTCGGCCGCCTCGACGGCGTACCGGACGCGCGCGCTCGGGTCGCCAGCCGCCGACTCGGCCAGGGCTTCGTACCGGCGCAGGGCCTCGGCGTATTGCCCCTCGTGGGCCAGGGTTTGGGCGATTTGCTCCTGGACTTCGAGGTCGTCGGGAAAGAGCGATTCGAGCCGATTCCAGACCGCCAATGCCCGTTCGTGGCGGTGCATCCGCTGATAAAGCCCGCCCAGGGTCTGCAACAGTTCGAGCAGGTCGGCGGGCGCGGGCTTGCGCTCGACGGCCCGCTCGAAGGCCTCGGCCGCCTGCTCGAGCCGCCCCGCCCGATAGAGCGACTGCCCAAGGTAGTACGGCGCCAGCGGATTCCGCGGATCGAGCCGCTCGACTTGCTCGAGCGCGTCGGCGGCCTCGGCGTCGCGGCCTCGCTTGTCGTCGATCAGCGCGACGAGCATCCAGGCGGTCGCGTCCTCGGGATCGCCGGCGATTCGCGACCGGTAGCGATCGACCCACTCGTCGAGGGTTCCGCGGTCGGCGTGATGGGCGTAGACCCGGTCGAAGGCGGTGCCCCGTCGCGGGTTTCGCTCGACGATCTGAAGATACCGCTCGACCACGGCGTCTTGCGCGCTCTCGGAGCACCATGCGGCCGCCGGGCCAAGCACGCAGCTTGCAGCGAGAAGTGGCGCAAGGGAAACCATCGAAACACGGCGTGGCATATCGGTCGGACTCATCTCTGCTCGCTGCGGGGAACGCTCGAGAAGGCTCCACGGTCGGCTTAGCGGCGCGCCGTGGAAACAGGGGCGCTGGCTCCGAGCATCGCTTCGGCGCAGAATCCGCGAGAACGGCTGGCGCGCGGATCCGGCCCGCTATTCTCGGGTCCCTACGGCTGTCCCTCCGCGGAGGCGGGGCTCGTGGGGTGGATCAGTTCGAAATAACGGCGGATGGTCTCGCGATGGCCCAGGGGCAGAGGCTCGCTTTCGAGAACCGCCTCCGACATCTTCTGGTATTCCTGATAGACGTCGCGGTAGCCTCGCGCGGCGTCTTCGTGCTGTCCTGCCGCGCGGACCGCCTCTTTCTCCGAGGGGCCTTCGCCGTGGGTGCCCGTGATCTCTTGACGCTGGCGCTGGGCATCGAGCGGCGGAGTCGTCGGGTCGCCGAAGGGCTTGTTGCTCGGCGCGACGCCCCACGAGTCGCCCGGCTGGTCGGATTTCTCCTTGTTGTTGCCGCCGTTGGCGCCGTCGCGACATCGCGTTTTCGCGGCGGCCAACTCGGCGAGCTGGGCCTGCAGGCGCGCGCCGATCTTCTTGCGCGTGGCTTGCTGGCGGCTCACGCTTGCCATCTTGTCGGCGCCCGAGGCGATCTGCACGTCGTCTTGCTGATCGAGCCCCTCGGCCATTTCCGAGGCGGCTTCGATGAGCTTCTCGGGGCCCGCCTCCATGGTCTCGGCGAGCTCGTGGAGCTTCTCGGCGAGCGTCTGGGCTTCTTTCGGGCTGATCTTCGAGGGATCGACCCGGTCGAGCTGTTCGGCGGCCCGGTCGTACTTCTCGTCGCGGAGCGATTTCGAGGCATCTTTCAACTCCTGGGCGGGCGCCAGGGCCTCGGCCAGTTGCTTGAGCTTGGCGTCCATGGCCTTCAGGTCGTATTCGGCGAGCAAGCCCGCGATGGCCGCCTCCATCTTCGAGAGCTTTTCGAGGGCGTCGCGCTCGTCGACTCCCGGCTCTTTCATCTCGCCCACCAGTTCGCCCAACTCGTCGAGCAGCGATCGAAACGCTTCTTCTCCTTCGGCAAGCCGCTCGATCCGTTCGATCATGCTCCGTTCGAGGTGCTCGGCTTCGGCGACGATCTGGGGTAGAGCCACCGGCACGGCGGCCTTGGCCCGATCGACTCCGTTGGGGACGGCGACCAGCGCGACCACGACGGCAAAGGCGGCGCCGGCGTGCACGACCGATCGAGGCACATTCACCGGGGCCGCGGTGCGGGCGTCGACCCGTTCGAGATGCGCCAGGGCATCGGCGATCTGGAGGTGGTGAAACACGCCGGCATGGGGATCGTCGAGAAAGCGCAGGGCCGTGCCCGTGCGGTCCTTCAGCCGGTAATGGCGATCGACGGCCGCGGCCGCATCGTGCCAGCCTGGTTGGGCGACGAGCCCGGCCAGCAGGCCCAACCCGAGCCCGGCCAGCGGAAACAGCAGCGTCGTCCCGCTTGAGAACCCCAACCCGAACAGCCGGGCGACCGCCGGCAGAATCGCCAGGCACGACCCGGCAAACAATCCCAAAGCTCCGGCCCGCAATGCCCGCTGCCAACCTTGCCGCGTGCGGACCGGCCTCAAATGCTGGTAGACGCCTCTCTTCACGTTGGGATTCTCGCTGGAGGGTGGGGCTCGGGCAGGAATGTCGTGGGGCAGTGGCGGGTTCGCTACCCTGGCATGCTACCGTCTATTCTAACCGGACGAAGCGGGGGCGGGAACCACGGTCCTTCGCAGCAGCGCGAGGTCGATGCGCCGGAGGAACACATCGCCCACGAACACCAGCGCCGTCGCGATCAGCAGATAAGGCCAAAGCGGCACGGCCCGGGCGGCAGCGGCCGGCCCCGACGCGAACGGCTCCTCTGGATCGGGGGAATAGCTCCCCCCCGTCGCCAAAGCGACCTCGCGCAACAGGTCGTGATTCGTGGGCCGAAGCCGAAGCTCGTCGGGATACCCGACCACGAGGCCCCGCGATTGATGAAAGGTCTCCCCCCCATCCGAACGCTGCGATAGTTCGAGATGGTACGTGCCCGGCCGGGGGGCGTCGAACTCCACCCGATAGCGGCCCGGTGCGGTCTGAGGCATGCGCAGCTTGCGCACGCCCAAGCCCGGGTCGATCACGTTCAACTCGGTTTCGGCCAGGTTCAGAAACCCTCCCGACGGATCGACCGCATCGAGCGACACTTCGACCGTGCGACCCCGTCGCTCGACGTGGACAAAGATGCCCTTCGCTTCGCTCTTGCGCATGGCGTGGCGGATGACCTGCGCCCAGAAACGCCCGAACTCGGGCCAGGTCAGCCATTCGGCGGCCCAGCGGCTCGAGGCATCGGAGGTAAACGCCACGGTGACGGCCAATCCGTAGCGCCACCACACCAGCAACGGGTCGCCCGACTCGGTCGCCAGGATCACCTCGCTGGTCGGCTTGGCCTCGGTCTTCACGTATCCCAGCAGGAAGGGCGCCGAGGCCAGGTCGACCTCGTTGAGCACGGCGCTTGGGCGAACCACCTGGGGCACGAAAGGCTGCTCCTGGAGGGCCGCCTTGCCGGCCGTGATCGTCTCCTTGGCAAACACCTGGGGAATCGACTGGGGATTGTCGCAGAAGTAGTAACGGCCGTTTCCGATCTGGGCGATCGTCTCGAGCAGCTTGCGATCGGCGCCCTCGCCGACCGCCACGGTCGAGACCGTGATCTGGGCCGAAGCCATGCGCGCAGCGATCGACTCGAAGTCGCCGGGGGCCGAGATCCCGTCGGTCAACACGATGGCGTGCTTCAGCCTGGCCACGGCCGAGTCGAGGGCCTCGAAGGCATCTTCCATGGCCGGGTAGAGGTTCGTGCCGCCGCTGGGCTCGATCGTGCGGATTCGGTCGATGATCGCGTGCTTGCGCGACGCGCTCTCGATCGGGCTGACCCAGTAGCTGCCCGCGTCGAAGGCGATCACGCCGATCTGATCCTTGGGGCCGAGCAGCTCGACCGTGCCTCGGGCGGCCTCTTTGACCAACTCGAGCTTGATGCCTCCCATCGACCCCGACTTGTCGATGACGAGCACCATGGCGAGGCTCGGCTTCTCCTTCTCCTTTTCGAAGTCGCAACGCAGGGGCAGCACCTCTTCGAGCACGGTCTTGTAGTAGCCGCCCAGGCCGAACGACTGGTCGCCGCCGAGCATGAGCAGTCCGCCACCCAGGTCTTGGACGTACGAGCGGATGACCTCCATCTGCCGCACGGTCAAGGCCGTGGCGGGCACGTTGGCCAGGATCACCGCGTCGTAACTCTGAAGCGAGGAGAGCGAGTCGGGCACGCCGTCGCCCGGGCGCACGTCGGCCTCGATGTCCTGCTCGCGGAGCCCCCAGACCAGCTCGCGCGTGGCCTGCGGGTTGCCGGCGATCAGCAGCACCCGGGGCTTGCCCGTCGCGAACACCAGCCCCGTGGCCGTGTTGTTGTCGACCAACGTGTCGTCGAAACCGCGGATCCGCGCGGTCAGCTCGACGAGTCGCTCGTCTTCGACGGTCTGGCGGAAGCGGAACCGGTTCTCCCCCGGCTCGACGGTCTGCCGGCTGCTCTCCACGCGATGGGGGCCGCGGAAGATCTCGATCGTGCCCTCGCCGTCGCGGTTCGAGTCGATCGCGACCTCGACTTCGAAGGGCTCGCCCTGGCGCACCTGGGCGGGCACCTCGACGGCCGACACCTGCACCTCGGGATCGTCCCGAACGGCCAAAGGCACGGTCGAGATCGGCACTCCTGCCCCCAGCGCCGCCTGAAGCAGGTCGCCCTCGGTCTGGTTTCCGTCGCTCAGCACGACGAGGTGGGGCACGTAAAAGGGAGGAATCGCCGCGGCCGCCACCTCGACGGCCGCCGCCAGGTTGGTCGCCTCGGCTCCGTCGTCCAGGTCGAGCGAGTCGGGCGGGTCGGAGGCGATCGGGCCCGGTCGTTCGGCAAACGCCACGAAGGCCGTCTTGTGGCTGCCGGCGTGCTCTTGCGCCCGCCGGAGGTACGCCAACGCCGCGGCGCGCGACGCGCGCCCGACGCTCAGGCTGGCGTCGACCACGAACACCACGAACTTGCGCGACGTGGGCACCAGTAGCGTCAGATCGGCCAGCGCCAGCACGAGCAGCACGACGATCAGCGACCGAAGCACCAACGACGCGACCCGCTGCCGGTACGGAAAGTCGACCAGGCTGCGGCGGAAGTAGTAGAACACCAGGGGCAGGGCCGCCAGGGCGACCAGCAGCCAGGGACGCGTCAGCTCGAGTTGCAACCATGCCTCAGGCATCGCAAAGCCGTGGATCGCGGGTCGTGGGCAGGGGACGGTGCTCCGGCATCTCAGCTAATCCAGCGCCGCTGATACAGCAGCCATTCGAGGGCCGACACGATCAGGGCGCCCGCGACCAAGTAGAACCACATCGGTCGCACCCACGCGCCGGCGACTCGCGCCTCGGCCCGGGGCGTTCGCTCGGGGGCCGATCGCAGGTCGCTCTCGTCGGGCGAGGTCAGATTGCAGGCCAGTTGCAGCGTCGGCCCGTCGGCCTCTTGCCGGCCGGCCCCGCCGGGCTCCCGTCGCTCGATGGTCCACACGCCGCATCGGTCGAGCGGGCCAATCGTCGTCGTGCCGAGCGACGCCGGCACGGGGCGGACCGATCCGTCCGGAGCGCGCAGCACGAGCGGCGCGACCGCTGGGTCGCCGGCGCTCGCCGCCATCGCGAGCGGCCCCAGATCGACCTCGACCGTGCTTCCCGCGGCGACCGCCTCGCGAAGCTCTCCTTGGACCCCCTGAAACCAGGCCACGGCATTGGTCATCATGATCGGAAACGCCGTGCGAAGCGGCAGGTCGCCCTGGCTCAGGTCGGCCGACAGCACGAGCACGTTTCCCTCGGGCCGCTCAATCGCCGCGTAGATCGGCTCTCCCCCGACCGAAGAGGCCAGGGCTCGATGCTCGGCCGTGAAATCGAGCTTCCGAGCCCCGGGCATGAGCAGGTTGTCGAGCCTCACGTGGGTCATGAGCGGCGAGTCGGCGTCCTGCTCGGTGACGATCGGACTTTCGAGGGCCTCGCCCACGTTCCACAAGTCGCACGCGTCGATCGGATCGATCACCAGGACATTTCCCGGCGGCAGGGCGGTGGGAACCCTGCGATGGAACACCGCGATGCTCCCGGCCGGCAACCGTTCGGGCGCCCGGGTCGACACGGTCAGGTCGATGATCGAACTCGCCCGGAACACCCCCTCGAGAAACACATTGCCCTCGCTGACCAGGACGACGGGTTGTCGTTTTCGCTCGGGCAGCAGGGCCACGGCCCGGTTGTCGACCGGCAGCGCGTCGTCGACGTCGAGTTGGGCGATGAGTCGGCCCCCTCGGATTGCCGTCTGCTCGATGACCTTGGTCCACGGCCGGCCGGGTTCGAGTTCCAGCGGCACCACGTCGACCAGGTCGTCGTCCAATTCGAACTCCAGCCGGCAAGCGACGGGTCGCCGGCCGAAGTTCGTGACCTCGACGAGAATCTGGTACCCGATCGGATCGAGCAGGCTCCGCCGTGCCTGGAACCGGGTGATGGCCACGTTGTCGGCGGGACCGCCGATGCCGCTCCACTCGATGTCGCCGGCGTCGGCCAACGCGTCGGCCCCCGGAAAACAGCCGTCGCTCAGCACGATGAGCCGGGCCCCCGGGTGGTCGCCCAGCACCCGGCGAGCCAGCCGGACGGCCTCGGGCAATTCGCCTGGGGCCTCGGCGACGCGCAGGCCGTCCAGCGCCCTGCGCAAGCTGCGCTGATGACTCGTCAGGCCGCACGCCACGCGCGCGGTGCTCCCGGCCTCGACGATCGCCATCTCGTCCCATTCCCGCATCGAAGCGATCAGGTTTCGCCCGTCGGCCTGGGCTCGGGCGAACCGCGTGGGCGCGACGTCGGTGGCGCCCATGCTGGCCGAGACGTCGACGACGAGCACGATGCGGCGAGCCTCCCGCTTCTGCCAGGGCGGGGAGGGATCGCAGAGCGCCCCCACCACAAGGGCCAGAAACAGCAACTGCACGAGCAGCGACACCAGGTGGCGAAGCCGTTGCCAGATCGCCCGGGGCCGCTTCTCCTCAAAGACCTGGTCCCAGAACATGACCGTCGGGACGGGAACGCGACGAAGCCGGGTCTTCACGAGGTAGAAGACCACGATCGGGATCGCCAGCAGCCCCCAGAGCAGCCCGGTAAGGTTACCCAATTCCATCGCGGGAAAAACACCCTTCGGCGGTTCGGTCTGAGGCGGCTCCGATCGGTTCGCTCCCGCCCGCCCGGGTCGGCAGACGGCCACAATCCCCACTCCATTCTGTGGGCAAGGCCGACGAAATGTCAAAGCGCCCCCTTCGCGACGGACTCGCCGCACCGCCCGTCCGGAGGATCATCCGCGCCCAGAGCCGACGCCCTCCGGTGGACCAGGTTTGCCACGTTCGCGCAGAAAAGGTATTATCGCAGAAGATCCAGTTGAAAATCGGCATGCTTCCCCCAGACCGAGAAGGGCGATCGAGCGATGCCACGAAAGCCGGAACGGAACGTGGAAAGGCCGCCCGCAACGGCCGTGACCGCGGCGGGCATGCGCATTCTGCGCTTGCTGGTGGGCACCCCGCCCAAGACGGTCGCCGAGCTGATCGACGCCACCCAGGTCACGCGAACCGCCGTGACCGAACAGCTCAACGAGCTCGTGGCGGCGGGATTCGTCGAGCGCACGGTCGAACGCCTGCCGGGCCGGGGCCGCCCGCGGCATCTCTACGGCGCCACCGACGACGCCCTGGCGCTGCTGTTCGCCTGCAGCCCGCAGTTGCTTGTGCCCGCCATCTGGCAGGCGATCGTCGACGTGGGCGGAAGCGAACTCAAACGCAAGGTGCTCCAGCGCGTCAGCCGTCGGCTGGCAAGCCGCTACAAGCGGCAAATCAGCGCGAAAACCCCCCAAACGCGATTGGCCCGCATGGCCGAGCTGATCCGCGAGGAGGGCGGTCTGGTCGAGATCGAGAAGGATCGGCGCGGCCGGTTGACCATGATCAAGCGAAGTTGCCCGTTCCTCAGCATGTCGGACGAATCGCGTTCGGTCTGTTGCATCGATCAGGAGGTGCTGAGCATGGTCGTCGGAGCCCCGGTCGTGCGAATCGCCGACCGGCAGAAGGGCGACCCGTGCTGCTGCTTCGCGATCGACTTGTGCAACGGAAGGTAAGTCCCTTTCGCCCGCCCGAAAGGGGCGACTCCGACCGCGCTTTGCCCGAGAGGCATGTCCCGCCCCGCATCCACCCACCAGCCGACGCCGTTTCCATGTCCCGTCTTCTTTCGTTTCGCCGTGCATTCCCACGCTTGTTCGCCGCGGGCCTCGTCGCGCTCGGCGCGGCCGCCGTCGCGGCGCTGCTGCTGGCGGCCGATTGGTGGCTCTGCCTGCCCGACGAGGCAGCCCAATCGGCCACCTACGTCGGGCGCAAAGTCTGCGCCGAGTGCCACGAAAAGGAGCTGGACGACTGGACGGGCTCCGACCACGACCTGGCCATGGACCACGCCACGGCCGAGAGCGTCCTGGGCGACTTCGACGACTGCGAGTTCGCCCACATCGCCATCGACGACGTGGCCCGGCTCAGCGACGCCGAAGTGAAGACGGTCATCGCGCAGGTCGACCTGGCCCAATGGGCGCTGGCCCTTCACGACCTGGCCGAGCCCGCCGAAACCAAGATCCTGGCCAACTGGCCCGAGGCCGAGAAGACGCGGCTCGAGCAAGCCCGGGCGTGGCTCGAGGCGGTGCGCCCGTGCGACGTGACCGACGCCCATCGCGAAATCGGCGACGCCATGCGGCGATTGAAGGCCGAAGGCAAGATCGCCGCCGACTTCGCCGTCACCTCGAAGATGTTCCGCCGCGACGGCAAGTTCTACGTGACCACCGACAACCGCGACGGGCAGATGGAGACCTTCGAGGTCAAGTACACCTTCGGAGTGCGCCCGCTCCAACAGTACCTGGTCGAGTTCCCCGACGGTCGCGTGCAGTGCTTGCCCACGGCCTGGGACACCGAGGAGAAACGCTGGTTCCATCTCTACCCCAAGGAGCCGATCCCCCACGACGACGTGCTCCACTGGACGGGCCCGCTCCAGAACTGGAACTACATGTGCGCCGATTGCCACTCGACGAACCTCCAGAAGAACTACCGCCTGGCCGACGACACCTATCACACGACCTGGTCGGAGATCAACGTCAGTTGCGAGACCTGCCACGGCCCGGGCAGCCTGCACGTCGAGCTGGCCAACCAGTGGGGCTTCTTCTGGGACCGGCGCCACGGGTACGGCCTGCCCCGACTGAAGTCGGAAGACTCCCGCGTCGAGATCGAGACCTGCGCCCCCTGCCACTCGCGACGGCGGATCGTCTACCCGGGCCATCGGCCCGGCGCGAAGTTCCTCGACCACTACCTGCCCGAGATCCTCGACAACGAACTCTACTACGCCGACGGGCAGGTCCTCGAGGAGGACTATGTGTACGGATCGTTCATCCAGAGCCTGATGTACGCGCAGGGGGTGCGCTGCACCGACTGCCACGATCCGCACTCGATGCGGCTGAAGTTCGAAGACCCCAAGTCGCCCCGGCCCGACGTGCCCGACAACCGGCTTTGCGGCCAGTGCCACCTGCCGGCCCAATACGACACGGTGACGCACCATCATCACCCCGACGACTCGCAGCCCGGCACGCGGTGCGTCGAGTGCCACATGCCCGAGACGAAATACATGGTGGTCGATCCGCGCCGCGACCACAGCCTGCGCGTGCCGCGCCCCGATCTGACCGTGTCGCTGGGCATCCCCAACGCCTGCAACCTCTGCCACAACGACGCCTCGAAGGGCGAGAACGCGGCCTGGGCCGCCGAACAGGTGGTCGCCTGGTACGGCGAGCCCAAGGGACCGCCCCACTTCGCCCACGCGCTGGCCGCCGGGCGCGAGGGAAAACCCGAAGGGGCCCGCCTGCTGGCCGACGTCGCCCGGCGCAGGGACCATCGCCCCATGATTCGGGCCAGCGCCATCTCGCTGCTTTCGCACTACCAGACCGGCGAGGCCCAGTTTCGCGCGATCGACGGCCTGAAGGACCCCGACGAGCTGGTCCGGGCGACCTCAGTGCGAAGCCTTCAATACCTCCCCCTGCCCGACCTGCACGACCGCCTGGCGCCGATGCTGGACGATCCGGTCCGCGCGGTCCGCGTCGAGGCGGCCCGAATGCTCTCCGCGGTTCCGCGCCGGGCCTTTTCCCAGAAGGACGCCGACGCCTTCGACGCGGCCCTGGCCGAGCACCTGGAGGGCCAGGAGGCCGTCAACGATCAGCCCGCCGCCCACCTGAACCTCGGCGTGATCTACACTAACCTCGGCGAGCTCGAGCTCGCCGAAAAAGCCTACCGCCAGGCCCTCGCGATGAACCCCCGCTTCGTGCCGGCGCGCATCAACCTGGCCATGCTCCACGACCAGCAGGGCAACAAGGCCGAGGCCGAATCGCAGTTCCGCAAGGCGATCGAATTCGAGCCCGACCTGGCCGAGGCCCACTACTCGCTCGGGCTGCTGCTGGCCGAAGACGATTCGCGGCTCGATGCGGCGAGCGAGTTCCTGGGCCGTGCCGCCCGGCTCGCGCCCGAGAATGCCCGCATCCACTACAACTACGGCCTGGCCCTGCAGAGACTCGGCCGGGCCGATCCGGCCGAGCAGGCCCTCAAGACGGCCGTCCGCCTCGCGCCCGGCAGCACCGACTACCTGCACGCCCTGGCCATCCTCTACACCCAACAAATGCGATGGGGCGAGGCAAAGGCCGTCGCCGCCGAGCTGCAGCGGCTCGAGCCGGGCAACCGCAACTGGCTGCTGCTACAGCGGCACATCGAGGCCCAATCGGCCCGCGCGGCCGACCCCGCCGCCGACTGAGACGCCGTAGCCTGCTTGCCATCGCCCGATCATGGGAACGGGCGCGGAAGCCGGGGACGGAGAACGCCGTTCTATTCCGTGGCGCCGGGAAGATCGAAGACCGTCACTTCGACGTCGTCGATGACGATCGAAGCCTCGTCCTCGCCGAAATAAGAGTACGGCCGGAACCGCGATTGCCTCGCCTCGCAAAAGTAATACAATGTAATATTTACCACGATCCTCCGTACTCCCGTTCCGATTCGGCCATGACCACGAAAAAAGAGGAAACCATCACCTTCAAGGTCGATGAGTCGCTGGGCGAGCAGCTTCGAGCCATGCCCAACCGCTCGGAATTCATCCGGTCGGCGGTCCAGGCCGCGTTGGACAGAACGTGCCCCCTATGTCGGGGGACCGGCACCTTGACCCCCGACCAGCGCAAGCATTGGGCCGCGTTCTCCCAAACCCACTGCATCGAACAGTGTGCCCGCTGCCACGCGACGCACGTCGTTTGCCTGGCGGCAAATCACGGGCACGGGTAACGGTGACCCTCGGGCCGCGGTGATGCGGCAGGCAAGACGATGGAGTGGTGGAACGATGGAGTGGTGGAATTTCGACACAGATGGCGCCCATTGTTCCACCACTCCACCACTCCACCCTTCCACAACATGCACGCACCGCGCGTAGCAATGACAGCCTAAGACGCTATCCCCCCCGACAGCGACGAGGAACCCTTGGATGTGGCACCCCGGCTTATTGGTCGTCTACTGCGTGTTGATCCTCCTGGCCTCGTTGGCCGGGGGATGGATTCCCATGCTGGTTCGGCTGACCCATCAGCGACTGCAATTGGCCTCCAGCCTTGTGGCCGGGGTCATGCTGGGCGTCGGCCTGCTGCACCTGCTGCCCCACGCGCTGATCGAGGCCCCCGGCGCGGTGGACCGCGTGCTCGGCTGGGTGCTGGTGGGGTTTCTCGTGATGTTTTTCATCGAGCGGTTCTTCTGCTTCCACCACCACGACGTTCCCGTCCAGGACGCTGCCGCCGCGGCGGTCCACGATGCCGACGGCGAACGCCACGAAGTGCAAGGCTGCGTCCACCCGCACCACGACGCCCACCGCCTCGCCTGGAGCGGGGCGGCCGTCGGCCTGACGCTGCACACGGTCATCAACGGAATCGCCCTGGCCGCCAGCGTCGAGGTCGAAGCCCGGGGCGGCCACGTGGCCGCGCTGGCCGGATTGGGCACTTTCCTGGTAATCTTCCTCCACAAGCCCTTCGATGCGATGACCATCTGCACCTTGATGACCGTGGGCGGATGGTCGGCGGCGGCCCGCCACTTGGTCAACGGACTGTTCGCGCTGATGATCCCCGTCGGGGTGGCCCTGTTCCACCTCGGTTTGGGCCACGCCCACGGCAGCCATGTCGTGGCCTACGCCCTGGCCTTCTCGGCGGGAACGTTCCTGTGCATCGCGACCAGCGATCTGCTGCCCGAGCTGCAGTTCCACCGCCACGATCGGGTTCCCCTGTCGATCGCCCTACTGCTGGGGCTCTCGGTCGCCTGGGCGATCGGGATCATCGAAACGAGGGGCCACGGCCACGGGGGACACGCCCACCCGGCCGCGACCGACCCCCACGATCATGAGCACGACCACGATCATGACCATTGAATTGCCAGACCGATGCACGCATTTTGTGGGGCACGTTTCCAACGTGCATTGGGGTTGTTGGCACGCTGGAAACGTCCCCCACGTCGGGCCGGTTCCCACGACGGTTCGTCGCGCCACGTTGCGAAGTCGCTTGCCTTCGAGGGCCGGCTTCCTACACTGAGAGAAGGAGGCCGCCGCCACTCCGCCCGCAAATCTCCCATCCCACGGGCCTGGGTTCCCACGATTCCCGAGCATCGACCATGAGTCTTCCGCGCATTGCGACCCCCTGCGAAAAACGGGTAACCTGCACGCTTACCGACGCCATCGAAGCCGTGGTCGACGAGTTCTCGCTCTGCCACGACTGGGACGAGCGCTACGAGCTGCTCATCGAGATGGGAAACGAACTGCCCGGCCTGCCCGAGGAACTCCAGGTCGAAGAGAATCAGGTCGAGGGTTGCATGAGCACGGTGTGGATGGTCGCCGAGTATCACCCCGGCGACCCGCCGGCGATCACCATCGAGGCCGACAGCGATTCGCTCATCGTCCGCGGGCTGATCGCGGTGCTGTTGAGCGTCTATTCGGGCCGCAGTCCGCAAGAGATTCTCGGCTGCGACATCCACTGCCTGTTCGAGCGGCTCGAGCTTGACAAACACCTTAGCACGCAGCGCCGCAACGGCCTGAATGCGATGATCAAGCGCGTGCACGCCCTCGCGGCCGCCCACGCCGATTGATCGGGTCGAAAATCCGGCAAGGAGCCATCCGGACCCGCTCGGCCTGCTCTTCGGGCTACTCGACGCCAAGCGCCTCTTGCAGCAGGCCTACGTCGATCGCGCCCACCGCGATGTCCCGCTCGACGGCCTGGGCCGCGGCGAGGCCGGCGGCTCGCCCGAGCTGGATCATCGTGCGCGACAGGCGGCAACTCGAGGCGGCCACGTGGCTGAAACTCGCTCCGCGGCAGGCGACGAGCAGGTTCTCGGAGCCCTTGGGGATCAGGCAACGATAAGGGATGCCGTACGGGCCTTTCAATTCGCCGTGCACGCGGCGGCCGCCCGCGCCGTGGACGTCCATCGAATGATCGGCGACCGCGATCGCGTCGGGGTGGTCCTGACCCGCCAGGCCGGCCAGCAGATCCTGCTGCCTGAGCACGTACTCGCCCACGACCCGGTAGCTTTCGCGAATGCCCAGCATGGGCGCGACACTGTGCCGTTCATATTCGGCGAAAGCCGGATAGCCCTGCAGCCACCGCCAGTGGGCCGCGACGATCCGCCCGGCCCGCGCCAGGGCTTCGTCGTAGCCCAGGTCGATCAGCGCCCGGCCGGGCAGCACGGGCAGCGGATTGACGATCCGATCGCCGTTGGGCAGTCCGCTCACGTGAGCGGTTTTCGGCCAGTTGGCCACGGGCGGATCGGGCGGGGCCTGCCGCTCGGGATTCTCCGACTTCCGAATGCGGTAGCACAGCGAAATCGCGTTGAGCGTCATGTCGGGCTCGTCGGGCGCGTGGGGCTCGCCGAAACGGTCCTTGCTCTCGGAACCGAGCATCGTCTCGAAGCCGGCCGCCCGGCATAAGTGGACGTCGCCCGTCGCGTCGATGAACACCCGCGCGCCGATGCCATAGGAAGCGCCGTCGTCGCTCTCGGCCCGGATCGACACGATCCGGCGGCCCCGCGTCCGGACGCCGACGAACGTCGTGCGCAGCAGGATTCGGCAGCGGCCCGTCTCGGCGAGCATCTCGGTCACGACCGATCCGAGCGCTTCGGGCTCGAAGGTGACGGCTCGCCACAGGTCGCGGCCCACGCCCGCGCGGCGAAGCGTGTCGGCGTAGTTCAACGTCGCGTCGGGAAGCCAGAGACCGAACGGCCCCTGGTCGCGGTCGGGATTGCGATCGCGGACGATGCCCACCGCCCCGGGCATCTTCGACATGCGCTCGTAGATCTCCCGGGCAAGGGGCCCGCCGGGCCCCGGCTCCCAGTTGCACACGTACCCCGCCGTGCTCGTGCCACCGAGTCGGCCTTGCCGTTCGACGAGGATGCAGTCGGCGCCTGCCCGGGCCGCGGCGATGGCGGCCGCATAGCCCCCGCTGCCGCCGCCGACGATGCACACCTCGGCGCCGAGGTCGCGCGTTTGGTCGCCACGAATCGGCAGGCCGGTGGGGCCCAGCAGCACGAGGGCGAAAACAGCGGCGCGCACGCATGCCATCACGCTTCACTCCGTCAGGAACCGAACGGCGGGCGAGAAAAACGGCACGCCCGTCCGAGCCGGGCGCGGCCCGCACGCCGCGTCAGGCGCCGGCCAGCCGGGCGGCGATCTTGTCGAAGTACTTCACGCACTCGGCGATCTCGGGCAGCGAGTTCTCCCAGTTGTGCTCGTACTCGATCGAGAACACCGCCTTGATCCCCTGGCGATGAATCTCCTCGAGCAGGGCGGCGACGTTGGCCTCGCCGGTGCCCCAAGGCACGTCGTGGGCCCCCTGGCGCCCGTACTTGTTGAGGTCCTTGAAGTGGAAGGAGATGATCCGGCCTTCGAGCTTCTTGATCGCGTCGAGCGGATTGATGCCCGATCGCATCCAGTGCCCCGTGTCGGCGCACGCGCCGATCCGCTGGGTGCGGCCTTGGCACTGGTCGAGCACCGTCTGGAAATTCCAATACCGCGACGGCTCGGGATGATTGTGCAGCGCGACGTTGATCTCGAACTCGTCGCAGAGCTTCTCGATCACGCCGAGCGCCTCGAAGGGAGGCTCCGAGACGATGGTCTCGATGCCCATGTCCTTGGCGAACTCGAACGTCTTGCGACAGGCGCCCTCGTCGTTGGGCAGCCCGCAGACGCCGTAGCAGACCAGGTGGACGTCGGCGCCGGCCAGCTTCTGCTTGAGCTCCCGGCGAACGGCCGGCGTCATCGACTCGTTCGTCTTGACGTCGGGCTGCTCGGGGCTCAGCCTCTGGCCGGGATACATCTCGACGTAGCGGAGGCCCAGCGAGGCGATCTTGTCGACCGCCTCGTAGAAACTGAACCGGTTGAACGTGTACGCCTGGCATCCCAAGCGCCAGCCGAGCTTCTCGGCGTGGGGGGCGCCGTGGGCGAGTTGCTCGGCCCGCAGCGAACGGCTCCAACCGGCAAGCCCGGTCCCGAGTGCCAGAGCACCGGTCGTACGAAGGAAGCGGCGGCGGGGAATGAGGTACCTCATTAGGTTGGCCCTTGGGTTCATGGGGTGGGGACGGCGTTTCAGCCCGACTTCCGGGTCGGGGGACGCACTGGCCGCATTATAAAGCGGGTGAAATGGGCCAGCAACGCGGCAGAAAGGGGCCAAGCGACGAAGGAGGCACCGTGGCGATCTCGCCACGAAAAGAAGCGCCCCCGGCCCTCTTTCTTCGGAGAAGCCCTGTTGACAAGGATTGCACACTTGGCTAAAGTAACAAGCATCTCCTGCCGATCCAAGGTACAGATGGACATGAAACGACTCGCCAAGTACGAAGCCCGGGCCCGAATCATCAAGGCCCTGGCCCACCCGGCCCGCCTGTTGATTGTGGACGAACTGTCCACCGCGGGCGAACGGTGCGTGTGTGAGCTGACCGAGATGATCGGCTCCGACATGTCGACCGTCTCGCGGCACCTCACCGTGCTCAAAGGCGCCGGTCTCGTGGAGGACGAGAAGCGCGGACAGATGGTCTTTTACCGTCTCCGGGTGAAGTGCATCCTGAAGTTCTTCGACTGCGTCGAATCGGTCATCGAGTGCAACGCCCGCAGCCAACAGGAGTTGCTCGCCTAGGGGCCTTGCCGCGTGGCACGGCCCTTCCTTTTGATCGCATATTTGTCTATTTTGCCAATCGCCCCAGAATCGCGCCGCCAGCGCGGAAGGGTCCTCTCGATGAACAACAAGCAACTGTCCATCCTGGCCGCCTTGGTCGGGGTCTTCCTGTTTGCCTACTACGTGAACTTCGCCAGCCCGACGGTCCAGAACGCGATCATGGAAGCGTTCTACATGCTCCAGTGGTACGCTCGCTACCATACGCTCGCTTGCGTGGTGCCCGCCATGTTCATCGCGGGAGCCATCGCCACGTTCTTCTCGAAAGAGGCCGTCCTGCGCCACCTGGGACCGAAGGCCAACAAGGTCGAGGCGTACAGCGTGGCCTCGACGTCGGGCACGGTGCTGGCCGTCTGCTCGTGCAGCGTGCTGCCGATGTTCGCGGGCATCTATCGGGTGGGAGCGGGCCTGGGGCCGGCCTCGGCCTTCCTCTATTCCGGACCGGCCATCAACGTCATGGCCATCTTCCTGACCGCCCGCGTGCTCGGCTTCGACCTGGGCATCGCGCGCGTCATCGGGTCGATCGCGTTCGCCGTGGTGATCGGCCTGATCATGGCCGTCGTCTTTCGCAAGGACGAGGAAGAGCGAACGGTCGCCGTCATGCAACTGCCCGACCCGCCGCCGGCCAGGCGGAGCTTGGGCCAGACGGCCCTGTTCTTCGCCTCGATGATCCTGTTCCTCGTGTTCAGCGACTGGGCCAACCCCAGCCAGACGATCATCGAGAAGACCGACGGCACGCGCCTGCACGTCACCGTGCTGATTCGCACGGCCGAGACCTATCGGGTGCAGCTCGAGGAGCCCCTCGGCGACCTCAACAAGGGCGCCAAGCTCATGCTCGACCTCGACGACATCGCCTCGGAGCGCGACCACACGCCGCCGGGCTACGAGTGGGTCGCCTGGGTGTTTCACCATCGCTGGCACTTTGCCGGCGCACTGTTTCTCGCGGTCCTGGCCATGGTGTGGCGGTGGTTCGACCGCGCGGAACTCGTCGAGTGGATGGACCAGACGTGGAGCTTTTCCAAGTCGATCATCCCTCTCTTGTTCGGCGGCGTGCTGGTGACCGGGTTCGTCGGCGCCCTCATCCCCGAGCACATCGTGGCCGGCTGGGTCGGCGGCGACAGCTTCCGCGCGAACCTGGTGGCTTCGATGATCGGCGGCATGTGGTACTTCGCCACCCTGACCGAAATCCCGATCCTCGAGGCGCTGCTCGGGCTGGGCATGGGCCGCGGCCCCGCCCTGGCGCTGCTCTTGGCGGGCCCCGCCTTGTCGCTGCCGAGCATCGCGGTCATCTACAGCGTCATCGGAGCGAAGAAGACCGCCACGTTCATCTTTCTCACGGTCATCATGAGCACGATCGTGGGGATGGTCTTCGGCTGGTACTTTGTGTGATAATCGAGTTGTCGACGCTTCAAGTCATTCCGTTCCGGAGGAATTAGCATGAAACTGGTTCAGGTTCTGGGGCCCGGCTGTGCCAAGTGCGAGAAGCTCATGCACAACGCCGAAGAGGCCGCGCGCCAGTCGGGGGTCGAGGCCACCGTCGAAAAGATCACCGACATCAACGTCATCACGGGCTTCGGCGTGATGATGACCCCCGCCCTCGCCGTCGACGGCGAGGTCAAGGTGGTCGGTAAGGTCCCCTCGGTCGAGGAGATCAAGAGCCTGTTGACCTAAGCCCGACATGGGAGGGAACCTCGTCGCAATCGGTCTCGCAGGGAGCGCGGTTTCTCAGTATCCTCTTGAATCCGGGAGCATGGCGATGGCCACGAGTCTGACGCGTCGGACATTCCTGGGGGCGGCCGGTCCGGGGGCGGCCGCCGCTGTGGCGACCTCCACGATGGCGGCAAACGCCGCGGAGAGCGAGGCCGCGATCAAGATCGTCGCGGTCGGTTGCAGCCCGCGCAAGGGCAAGACCACGGCCCAGGCTTTGACGATCTGCCTGGAGGCCGCCAAGGCCGTCGACCCCGATCGGATCGAGGTCGAGTTGATCGAGCTTGCCGAGCGGGAGATCCCCGGCGGGCCGGCCGCGGGCATCCCGTTGAAGCCGGGGCAACAAGACGATTTTCCGGAGGTCGCCGCCAAGCTGGTTGCCCGCAACGTGGCCGGCATCCTGGTCGGCACGCCGGTGTATTTCGGCAGCATGACCTACCTGTGCAAGGCATTCCTGGATCGCTGTATCGCCCTGCGAATGCGCCAATTCGCCCTGGCCGACAAGGTGGCCGGCGTGGTCGCCGTCGGCGGCGTGCGCAACGGCGGCCAGGAGTTGACCATCCAGGGCGTGCAGGCGGCGCTGTTGTGCCAGGAAGTCCTGCTGGTGGGCGACGGGCGACCTACCTGCCATTGGGGCGCGACCGTTTGGAACGACGGCAAGGACGACGTCTCCCAGGACGAGTTCGGCGTCGCCACGCTCGAGAACCTGGGCCGGCGCGTCGCGCAAGTGGCCCTGGCCAGGCATGGGGTGAAAACATAATTAGGTTCGCGCGACGGCGTGAATCGCAAGGAAGGATCGAGATGGTCGACGAATCGAAACGGC
>Ga0334884_1002577_pt1 | contig 22635 bp, 19 predicted proteins | sample GraSluR1_MG_7_FD_207215 | JGI IMG/M metagenome (GOLD analysis project Ga0334884, IMG submission 207215) | Sludge microbial communities from methane-producing bioreactor in Wageningen University, Netherlands - Granular Sludge_12_05 R1 | ecosystem: Engineered > Bioreactor > Anaerobic >...
GGTGTTTCATTGACACGGATCAAAATGTCTCCAGGTTGGAGTCCACCTTCTGAAGCAGGGGATAAGGGGTCTACATCCGCAACAACAACCCCCTTGCGTTCCAAGTCATCGGTCATGGCCATCATTTCCTGTAAATCAATGCCGACATGACCACGTATGACACGTCCATCTTTGATGATGGACGCGACAACTTCGCTAGCTATATCTGCCGGTATGGCAAAGCCGACGTTGTCCGCGCCTATCAATGCACGGGCATTTACACCGACAACTTCGCCGCGTAAATTGACCAATGGTCCACCGCTGTTTCCCGGATTGATGGCGGCATCGGTTTGTATCCAGTTATTGAAAGGAGCAGATCGAGGCCCTTGATCGCCCAGGTATCGATCCGTCACACTGATGATACCCAGTGAAACCGATCGGGCAAGTCCATGCGGACTGCCAAGAGCCAGCACCATCTGACCGACCTCGATCTGGCGCATATCGCTGAATTGTACATAAGGAAGGGCATGGTCTGTTTCCAGTTTCAACACAGCCAAATCGGTATAGCGGTCTACGCCCACCACGCGGGCTTCCACTTCACTCTGATCGCTCAGCACACATTGTACAAAACTGCTTTCGCCCGCGACATGCTCGTTTGTAACAACATACCCATCTGGACTGATAATGAATCCACTGCCTATAACTGGTATCTCGTCCCGTCGCCCCTGGGCAAAGACCTCTTTCACCGGTCGAATATGCACCAAGGCGGGAGAAACCCGGTTTTTGGCACGGATAACGACGTCCTGAGCTCCCATGCCAGTGGTGGCACAGCTTGTAAATAATACGGACAATAAAATTAATGAAGCCAGATAAAGCGATAATGTGAATCTGTATACATTCCCGGGAAGTCCTGCTCCAGGATTTGTATGTGTGATGTTCAATCTATGAACTCCTTATAACCTGTAGTATACTCAATTTGTTACCAGCATTCTGCCGGGATTTTGAATTATAACAAAAGAAACTCTATCAGAGCGTATTAATCTACGCAAGGTATTACTCTGTTGTATGCTGGTAGCGGGAAATTTACCTGTGTTTATGTTTGTCAAGGTGCAAAACAGAGGTTAAGCATGTTATTTTGTGAACTCAATATTGGCGTAATCAATTTGTTCAGGTATTTTCAGGTATTCACATGACCCTTCTGCTCATTATTGCTGCAGCCTGGTTTACAGGTGGCATGCTTATTCAACACAGCTCTTCAGATAACAGTTTCCTGTGGGGATGTATTCGCCTGCAACTAGGATTCTGCCTGGTGGGTTTGATTGGTCTTGTGATTGGGAGTTTTTCATTAGCATGGGCCCAGGTTGTGTTGGCCATTCTGGTCATTTTAGGAATGGCATGGGAGTATACCCACAATAGAGATGCGGGAGTTGGCCTAAAAACGATAAAGCACCAGAAAGTTTTTTTCATACAGGGCAAATTCAGTATTTTTTGCTCACTGGTGCTGTTGCTCACATTGATAATTGCATTCCTTGCGGCACTGGCTCCATCAACTGAAATCAATGCAACTACTTATATCCTGGCACTGGCTGAATCATATGCACAAACCGGCTATATAAACTTGGTTGTAGGAAATGAAAGTGCAACTGGCCCCCATCTGGCACAGGTCTTGTACACGCTGGCTTTATTCCGAGGCAGTGAACTTATGGTTACACTGCTTGCCTGGAGTTTCGGCCTGATTGTATGTATTTTGTGTTATCAGTTGGGGCATTGGGCTGGTGGCATATCTGTCGCTGTTACCGGTACTGTTTTTTCTGTAACGGCACCTGTTTTTTGGTTTCACTGGAATAATCTATCGAGTATTTTATTTACCTCCGGTTTAATATTGTCAGCATTAATTTTGTTACTGATGAACAGCCATAAAGAATCAAATAAATTCAGTAATTTGGCCATTGCAGCATTATTTCTTGGAAGCGCAACAGGTGTTGATTCAAACTCCTGGATCGCATTACTGTTGTGTCTTCCGCTGGTAATCCAATATTCGGGAAAATTATGGCTGAAACACTGTTCTTGCTTTTTGGGCATAGCTGTTCTGGCTGCATCACCCTGGATTTTACGTAACACCCTGCTTGCCGGAGAATTTTCACTGCCCATTTTACATTCATATTTTACAGCCTATATGCCAGACATACCACAATCTACAGAAGCAGAACCAACTATCCGCCAATATTTGATGTTGCCCTGGGACCTGGTATTTCGGCCTGAGCGATGGGGCGGCACCTACTTTGTCCACAGTGTTTGGCTGTTACTGTTTGGGTTACCAGCATGTTTTTTGGTCAACAAAAAGGGTCTTGTTTTACTTGCATTCTCTATTGCCGGAGCAGCAATAACCTGGTGGTTTACCACCAACCCTGTTGTGCTTTTACCTTATCTATTACCGTTGGGGCCAGTTGCGGCAATGTCATTACAAAAAATGGGGCATGTCCGCAAAGTGCTCCTGCCAGCCGTTATATTGTTATTGGCCTTTCAACCCATACATCAATTTATAGTCAGTCGGGAAGCACTATACACTGTTGTGGGCAAGACAAGCCGAGAGTCCTACTTGCGCGACCAGATTCCGAATTACCCTTTGTTCACACAAATAAGCCAAGTGCTTCAATCGGCAGATACAATACTGCTACCATTACCGCATACATGGTATGTGCGAGGCAAAGTATATGCCGATCGGACAATGATGATGGAATTGGTTTCATTGCCAGTGGCTATTCAACACAGTGTGCTTCGTGAAAAAAATATCAATATGGTTATTGTCCCGTTGCAAAAGGATGCTTTGGCTGACTGGCTGTCACCTGAAATACATACCATGCTCCTCAATTGGCGACATCATCCAGAACTCTTTCGTCAAGTGCGGCTGTTAGATTTCCCCAGGCCACATGCACCGGGTGTAAACCGGTATGCCTTGTTGGTATTGGCTGATACACCATTGGAAGACTGAACAGGAGCAATGCAAACTTGAAATTGGCCCTGCTGAAAGGAACCCATTATAACCCGTGGCATCTCGCCCCGTTTGCCGGATTAGACGACAGGCCTGAGGTGGTAGTGTATTTGTCTGAAACCGGAAAGATGCGCAAATATCATCGTGAAGATTTAACATCACTCGGGTTTTGTGTTGAACCACTACTATACGAGCATCAGACCGGCCCCTGGATAAAACGTTTTCGCAGCCACCTGCAACATCGATTTCTAAAGCATGAACCCAGAATAGCTGCTTTTCATGACAGCCTCCAGTCCTTTGATCTGATACAATCCTGGGAATTGTATACAGACTGGACAGCGGAAGCATTAAAGGCGCGACGCAAGTGGTCGATTCCTGTTTGTGTCATGGTTTGGGACAACATCCCTTTTAATATGGAACGTAATGTAGTTCGTCGACAACTAAAAGAAACTGCTGCAAAAGCGGCAGATATATTTGTCGTACACACAGAACGTTCCCGGCGGATGCTGGATGTCGAAGGCGTTGAAGAAAACAAGGTCATTCACATTGATCCAGGAATAGACACCATCCGATTTGGGCCCGGTGCGCGTGCGCGCAAGCATTATGGACTTGACCTGAACGAATTCGTCATTCTATTTGTGGGCTGGTTGATGCCGCGAAAAGGGGTTGAATTCCTGTTGCTCTCATTACGTGAATTGATTCGTGATTCCTCATTGCGAAAAAAAAGACCGGTGCGTCTCTGGGTAGTAGGTTCTGGCCCTGGTAGTGACCGAATTCAAGAAATGGCAAAAAGGCTGCATGTTGAAGACCATTGCACATTCACAGGTCTTTTACCCTATGATGCCATGCCGGCAGTTTACCGTTCGGCAGATGTATTTGTTATGCCCAGTATCATAACACCGGAATGGCAGGAGCAGTGCGGTATGAACATCCTCGAAGCTATGGCCTGTGGTGTGCCGGTGATCTCGACGCATTCTGGCGCTATTCCCGAATTGGTGGAAGATGCCGCTGTGTTGTGTCAACCTAACGATTTTGTTTCTTTATATCAAGCATTAAAAAAATTCATCCAAGAAGCTGCGCATGAAAAAGAATACGCAGAACGAGGTAGATCACATGTGATGCGGCGTTTTAATCTGCCACGATATACAGAAGCAATGGCCGTAGTATACCGAAATATTTTGAATAGATAATTTACCTCAAATCAGCGTTGGACTAAATATATGACTAACAATCCTTATCCTTTATTTTCATATTACCCCGCACTTGCTTCGGTCTTTCCCGTATTGCCGGTAGCGAATTTACCAACACCGGTTCAACGCTTAAAAGCAATGGAACAAACTTTATCTCTTGATGACATCTGGTGCAAGCGTGATGATCAAAGTGCTTTGCCTTACGGTGGAAACAAAGTGCGCAAATTGGCATTTTTGTTAGGTTGGGCAAAGGCACAAAACTATAATTCTATTTTGACCTATGGTGCCGCTGGCTCTAATCACGCCTTGGCTACGGCCCTGTATGCGCGACAACATGGTTTTACATGCCACGCACTGCTATCTCCGCAAGAAAACAGTCCAGCAGTCCGTAAAAATTTGTTGGGGCATCTGGCTGCTCACACCCAATTACATCCAATCGAAGGGCGTCGTGATGGGGCGTCTGTTACCAGAGAAATAATGCAAGAAGAATTCAGGCAAACCGGAAAATATCCTTTTATCATTCCTCCGGGTGGTTCTTCACCTCTGGGGATACTTGGGTACATAAATGCCGGCATAGAACTTGCCGAACAAATTAAAAATGGAATGTTGCCGGAACCCGATTTTATATATGTGGCTTCTGGCACGATGGGTACCTGTGTAGGGCTCTTGATCGGACTTCAGTGTGCTGGCCTGTATTCTGTCAAAGTAATTGCTGTGCGGGTTACGACTGCGCCGTACACATCCCCTGAGAAAGCACGCAGTCTGTATCATGCCACATGTCATATGCTCCATGATTCCTGTTCTGAATTTCCGAAATTTGATTTTCCGGAAACGCAATTTGCCTTGGACGATACCCAACTGGGTACGGGGTATGGTATTCCAACAACAGCCGCCAAGTCTGCTGTAACAATGGTACAAACACAAGAAAACATCCCCCTGGAAAGTACATACACTGGAAAAGCTCTGGCAGGATTGGTAGCACAAGCGAATATGGGAATGTTTCATGGAAGGAATGTGCTCTTCTGGAATACCTACAATTCTCAAAACCTGGATACGCTTATAAATGAAAAGCTTTATAATGCGTTGCCTGAAAAGCTACACAGCTATTTTCTAACATCAATGTAAACAGGCTCTGCTGATCAAGCATTCTGACGTTAAGGCAATAATCAGAAGTTGGTCAATTTTGATGATTATTTTTCTAACCTGGTCATAATACGGGAGCTCATTTCTCATACAATTTGACATTAAATACAAAATAAGCCGGGTTAACACAAGAAAACGCTACAACTCCGAGTGATATGATTTGTGGCATGAGTATTGCTCATCAGCAATTACAGCTCAACTAAGTAATCAGGTTGTGAGTTGTTTATATACACGGTTATAAAACTAATTCATACTCTTATTATCCAGTCCCTTCTCCTTCCTGCGGCTGCGGCTAGTTTATGCGCAGCCGCAACCAGAATCTATGTAGTGCTCTTAGTATATGAATCTGAGCGTGATTTTTATGCTTGATTCGTACTATAGCTGCACGCTATACTAAGCTCTCTTATGCCGGAGTGGCGAAATTGGCAGACGCACCGGACTCAAAATCCGGCGGTGGCGACACCGTGGGGGTTCAAGTCCCCCCTCCGGCACCATTCGAAATAAAAATCCCTTGCAGACTATAGGTCCGTAAGGGATTTTTTATTGAAACACTTGGGTATTTTTAGAATTTTCTAAATTTCGCCTTGATGATATTACCGGTATCGGATGATTGTTGCTTTGGGTTCTGTTTTGCTGTCGTCTTCTCTGTTTGATATGCCACCACTTCCACGCAGGTGTACGCTTTTTAACGGATGTTGGCCATCAGAGAAAACAACCACACGTACAGCATCAGCCACTATTTTAGCATCATCAACCCCATGCCAGTGAAAAATTCCCGTATTGAGCCAACCACCCTGGCCTTCCTGCAAGGTATGCCAGGAATCCTGATACCGGTATTCCACTTTCCACCGGGCAAGTGGTTGAGGTTGGTTCTGGTAAGTACCACCGATAGTGATTTCATTGATGCTTTTTAGATTATTCCAATCAACCTGCCAGTAAAACGGGTCATCCTCAGTGACTATGCCCAAGTCTTCCTGATATGCAACACCGTACTCGTTCCAGTCGGTTACAGTGCTGTATGCATCGCTGGCAGGATCATAGAGGATGTCTGCAGGGGTACCTCTTCCACTGTCAGACGCGACACTACCACTTACAGTAGCGGATTCCAGCAGGGCCAGATTTACATCAGGGTTTTTGTCGTTGTCGCCTGTGGAAGTACTCGCTGGTACTATCGAAATTAAGTTTCGATTGCTGTAAAATGCCGCGCCATCTTCAAATTCTGCATAAGCCTGAAACACATACATTCCAGGAGTTTCAATGATATGCGACGATTCTAAAGCTCCTGTTTTTTCAAATACCTCGCCATACTTGCCAATATGAATGACTTCGTTTTTAAGGTTAGAAGACGTTCCTGAATACTTGACTTCCAATGGTATTGGCTGGCCTGTTTTATAAGCGGCACCTTGTGAAGGATGTATTAACATAACATGGGACTGGGGTGCTTGCACCATCAGCGCTTCGATCAGGGCTTCTGTCTCCTCGATGGGCATTTCCTGTACCATTCTAAAACGATTGGCATTCGGGTTGTCTTCAAACAGGGTATGGCCTTCATCTGTGTAGGAAACAGAAATCGGCCCTTCCAGACTCCATATCGGCTGCTCGTTGTGTTTCAATCCGCGTACCGCATAATAAACCGCGGTCTGGTCCCAGCTTGCGCGGTTGCCAATATTGCCCACCCCGCCTTCGGTATGACGGTATAATTCGTAACTCTTTGCCACCGGGTTAAGTTCGGGGTCTTCTAATGTACCACCAGTATTTATAACCCATCCAATTTCAAATCCAGAGTATACAATTCTACCAGGCCATTCTTCTGCGACCAGCTTTGCTGCCGGCACATCGAGTATCACATTCCATTCCCGATGATCGGGATTTACGAAGCTCGCAGCCATCAACACCAGTTCTTTGACCTTGGTCTCGATGAGCACTTTGCCTGTTTTATCGATTGAGCCATCACCTTCGTAATCTGCATCTGAAATCAGTAATTCATATACACAAGGTTGGCCACCGATGACCACAATGCTGACGCTGTTATCCGGAGATTGGTTCAATAACCTACGGTAGAGTGCCGTGCTTTCGACTGCTGTTTCATTAGAAACCCGAGATGGAAACCAACCGGGATCACCAACTACTGGTGCATATCCGTCTTCTCCCCGAATACCGATACCATGGTATAAGCCGACTGGCAGATCGGGGCGTCCATAAAAATTGTTAATGGCACCAATCACCGAGGCAACGTGTGGTCCGGTAGTACTGGCTATAACGCCCAGTATCTCACATTCACCATTATCCGCTAGCGCGTGCAACATGGCCAGCGCGCCAGCATCATCACAGTCACCACGTATATCCGTATCCAGGATGATACGCGGTATTTCTTCCGCTGTTAAAGGGGACATCACCATTACAAAGATCAAGCCAAATACAATCAACATAAAAGTGTTAATGGGGAGCATGACAGCCTCCTGTGGTTTTCTGGAATACCAGCCCGGGTATTCCAGAGATACCTCCCGACTTGAAAATTACATTCTCACTATTTTTTTACACCTAGCGTAACTTGGTCGCAGCATTGCGCAAAGCTTCACGTAAATCATTCACGGATTGTATTAGCCCTGCTTGCAATTCCTGGAACGCGCCGCCACTGTCTTCTTTAAGGCGGTCCAGTTTTTTACGGCTATCTTCATACCGTCGCTGTACCTCTTCCAGAATGGGCTGTGCCTGGTCTTGGGCTTCTTTCTTGCCCAGATGCGCTTGCAGCTTCAGCTCGTCCATATAACTTCGAAGCAAGTCCAGTTCACTTCCCAGACGCCCTATCATTTTATCTTTACTCAGGTTCGCAAAATCTTCTATCAAAGATTTAAAATTGGACGCCAATTCCCCAAAGTTTTTTGCCGGTTCCATGTGCGGGTTACTCCTTTTTTAAAATTTGCATGATTCAGCAATATCTATATAAACAACAACAGAATACATTACGGTGTCATGAAGTTACACTTTCTGAATGAATGAAACCATGGCAGCTATTCAAAGATGTAAAGCAAGCCTGAATATTCTTCAATCCAGTCCTCCTCAGGATTCTCGGATTTGCTATAACGCACGAATACCTGTGTAATATATGCTTCTCTTCCATCATAGGCGATGCCCATACCTGTGTGAGTCCAATTTTCGTTCAGTATATTGGCACGATGGCCGGGGCTGTTCATCCAGCCGTCGACTGATACAGGAACCGGATCGCTGTGCCCAAGCGTCCAGGCAAGGTTTTCTCCTGCCCCCCTCCAAGGGACGCCAGCTTCGGTTAATCGGTCGCCAACTCCTTGGCCCTCTGGACTTTCATGGGCGAAGTAGTCTCTGGCCATCATGTCTTCACTATGCGCGATGGCTACTGCATCAATGGCACTTTCGCGGATCAGAGCTGACAAACCATGTGATACTCGAATCGCATTGACTTCATTAAATGTGCGCGTTTCAAAACGTCCAACGGTAGTAAATGGACGATTTGGGTCTCCTATTGGCAACTGGCTAACCGGTGGGCAGCCAGAACCTGCTAAGAGAATAAACACTGCAATAATTCTCACCCAGTTTGTTTGTACATTTTGGGAAGCATTATTTACTATCGATGGCATTTTTTTTGTATCTCAGTCGCTGTTCCTGGTTGATGTACACTTAAAGTTCACAGTTATACAATACAGGATTCAATTCAGATGCTGCCAGATCCCCTGGTTTACATCCAGGCAACCAGGTTTTCAGATCATTGGTGCGCCCGATATTGTCTGGCTCAATACAGCGGGCACCATCAGCAAAATAGATGATGGTCATTACTTCACGGGTTAGATCGCTGTTATTACCAGGTGCGCCATGCAGGGTCCATCCGTAATGAAATGTGGCATCGCCTGCTTTCATTGCTCCATGATTGGTTAAGGAATACCCGCGTTCATTTACTAGATCAATTATCATGGATTCTGATTCATCTGAAATTGGTAAATCACCCAGATAGCCAATCTCGTGCGATCCAGAAGCAAAATTCATGGTTCCCATGGACTCGGTTACATCGACCAGTGGCATCCACATGGTGATGGTTTTGTCTGTGTCCAGTGGCCAGTAATGCTGGTCCTGATGCCAGGGTGTAAAACCGCCACCAGCTTCCTTGTATAAAGCCTGATCATGGTACAATCGAATGCTTTTTACCCCCATGAGTTCGGCTGCGATTTGCGCAAATCGTTTGGCAAAGACAAAGCGTCGTAATGCTTCTTCTTGTCTCCATAAATTCATAATCTGCAGGAATGCCTTGCCATAGGTGTCACGTTCTTCCATTGGTGCGATAGAATGTGCTCGTTTTTCAACGGCTTCGGCAAAAAGTGGTTGATATAGCTCTATTTCGTCCGGCGCACAAACCCCCTGCAAAATTGTGTGACCTTGCGACTGAAATTCTTGTATTTGTGCCTCAGTCAGTGGGTACGTTTCGTTCAATTCGGGTAATGTATTATGAATAGCCATGTCAAAGAAGCTCCATTATTGTTGACTAAAAAAGCAAATTATGTAATATTTACAAATCTTACCGGTTGGAATGTCGCAGTGCAAACAGACGTTCAACTATACGCTACGATACCCCTTGGAGTTTTATTTTAATATGACTGTAAATAACGATAACCGGATAGCTCCTATTCCGCCCGATACCGGCATAATTCTTGTCGATCACGGTTCTCGAATGCAGGCCGCGAATGAGATGATGTGCTATGTACTGCAACTTTTTGAGAAAGTGACCGGGGCCACCATTGTGGAAACAGCGCATATGGAGCTGGCAGAACCGACTATTGCACAAGCGTTTGATCGTTGCGTTGCCCGCGGAGCCCGCCGGGTTGTCGTTCACCCTTATTTTCTTTCCCCAGGAAGACACAGCACAACAGACATTCCAAATTTGGCAGCAGAGGCAGCAGCAGCACATCCAGGCATACCCTATCACGTCAGCGGACCTTTGGGGCTGGATGAACGCCTCGCACAGGTAATTCATCAACGTGTGGTTGAAGCCCTGGAAGAGCATTCAATGGATTGAAACGATTATTACCTCCATTATGAGTTAAGGCAAGCATCGACGCTTTGTACTTTATCCTGCTGTATCAGATTTTGTACACTAAAGAAGTGAAAAAAATGCGCTCTGGTGGCAGGGCATAGCATTGCGATGCAACATGTTGCGCTTGTAAGTATGCTTTTTTACTCGATGATGTTTGAAGCAGTAGCAGTCCAGAGGGAGAAAACGCACATGGGACAACTAGCAATACTCGGTGGAAAAATGGCCCGCAAACTACCGTTTCCAAAGTGGCCAGTTTATGGGGAGGAAGAGGAAGCGGCACTGCTGGAGGTGTTGCATAGCAACAACTGGGGTCGATTGAGTGGTACGCAGGTCGACCGCTTTATCTCGCGATTTGCGGCATACCATGGCGCGGAACATGGGGTGGCCATTTCCAGCGGTTCGGCTGCGTTGCGTATCGCTTTGTTGGCACTTGGGTTGGAACCTGGCGATGAAGTCATCGTACCCCCCTACACATTTCTGGCAACAGCCACTGCAGTGATCGAAGCCAATGGAACGCCTGTCTTTGCGGATATACAAGCCGACACCTTCAACCTTAATCCAGATTCCGTGCAAGCTGCCATCACTTCACGTACACGAGCTATCATTCCAGTACATCTGGGGGGATTACCCGTTGATTTTGATGCCTTGCGTGCCATTGCCGAGGAGCATGGACTCTACATCATTGAAGATGCCTGCCATGCCCATGGCGCACGTTATAAAGATCGCTCTGTAGGCTCGCTGGGGGATATGGCCTGTTTTTCATTTCAGTCAACCAAAAACATGACCAGTGGTGAAGGTGGCATCATTCTCACCAACAACACAGAGATGTACCAACGGTGTGCGTCGATTCATAATTGCGGTCGCGTGCCAGGTGGTGCCTGGTATGAACACCATACCATCAGCGGCAACTATCGTATGACCGAGTTCCAGGGGGCAGTTTTAAATTGCCAGCTCGATCGTCTGGAAGAGCAAGCCAACAGAAGAGACATCAACGGTCGATTGCTTGCAGAGTTACTGGAGCCAATCCCGGGCATTACACCGCAACAACGCAGCACGGAACATACGCGCCACGGATATCACCTGTTTGTATTTCGGTATGATGCACAAATTTATGGTGTGCCTCGAGCACGATATCTGGAAGCCCTGACTGCCGAAGGCATCCCTGTGTGTGGGGGATACGCAATACCCCTGTACCGACAGCCCATTTTTTTAAACAAGGCTTTTGGTCCGTATACTGGCTATAAAAGCGTACGAACCGATCTTGACTATTCACATACGTCCTGTCCAGTTTGTGAGCGCATCTGCGCTGAAGAAGGCGCCTGGTTTGATCAGCATGTATTGTTGGGCAGCGATGAAGACATGGATGAAGTTGCCCAGGCTTTTGAAAAAATATATGCGTGTAGAAATGAATTGGCTTGATCGAGTTATATATTTATTGTTCGGGAGGGATTGTAGATGCGTGCAGGTGCAGCGAGTGTTGATATAACTCCGGAAATCGGTTGTGAACTTTCAGGTTACGTGGCACGTGAGCAACCATCGGTTGGTTTACATTCTCGACTATACGCACGGGCATTATATATTGAACATAATACATCGTGTATTCTTTGGTTACATGCCGATATCATCGGATACAACACCGATGATGCATCTTCTTTACGTCGAGAAATATCCAGCAAATTACAAATGCCCATTGATGCTGTAGTATTGTCTGCAACCCACACCCATGCAGGTCCCGCAACCCTCCGTCTTCTTAATTGCGGTACCTATGATCCGGCTTATGTCGCGCACCTTGGCAATTGTCTTGTAGAACTGGCCTATGAAGCCAAAAGCAAGTTAGAAAGTATTCAACTTGTTTTCGGTGAGGGACACAACGACTTATCGATTGATCGCCGTGGAAAGCCTTCAGCGCATGTGGACCATCGCATTGGGGTCATAGGGTTCCAACGTAATGATGGTAGTTATACTGCCCTTCTTGCCAATTATCCCATTCACAATGTGGCACTGGGTTCAGAAAATCGTTATATCAGTGGCGATCTGTTTGGTTGCGCAGCCAAAACATTGCATGATACTCTGCCGGGCAATCCGGTTGTCCTCTTTACCAACGGTGCCTGCGGCAATATGAATCCTCCGGATCATGTTACGGACTTCTCCATCCTCGAATCCTGGGGGACAACATTGGCTGAAAGTGTATTGGATATATTGACTCAGGCAGAGTCGGTTACGGAACCAGCATTGCTACATCGGTGCAGCCATATAACGTTGCCCCTGGACAGTCACACACCGGAATGGATAGACCATTGGGTCGAAAAACTGGTAGCGGAAACAGGCACTTCCGGAGGGTATGTCGCAGACCGTGTTCATGATGCTGCCAGCCAATGGAAGATACAGATGTTGGCGCTTTATGGTTCAGGGAAGGTACAGACAAACCTGCCTTTTGAAATTCAACTGCTGAAGATTGGTCCAGTACGACTCATTTGCCTGGGGGCAGAAGTCTTTTCTCGATTCACGGACGAATTGCGACAGGTTATCCCGGGACCGTTATTCCTGGTGGGTTATGCCAATGGCGATTTTGGATACTTACCGACACCCGAAGCATTCAATGAAGGGGGATACGAAACAGACAATGCTTTTATCTTTTACGGGGGGTACCGCCCGGCGCCAGAGGCCTATAATGTGCTTATGCAATCTGTTTTGTCGCTGCTTTCAAGCTCTCCGACGAACTCATTTATCTCGCCTTACCTGTGATCAAATTGAAGCTACAAGCGCAAGGGACATTTCTGGAACGCATAACTAAAGAACGTTTCGGAGGTAGTGGTAATCACATCGCATTTCCAATATTACGCCTATACACGGGTAAAGTTTAGCTCCTAAAAATGTAATAAAATATACGCATAGTAAGAATCATGATTCACATTTGCTGTGAATACATGGTAGTATATAGGATGTGCTCACCAATCTGTTGTTGTGAGCAAGCATAATATTCGGGGTGTTCGGGGGACTGGCTCATCCCACTTCAAAGCATACCCGAATTGTATCTCATACTAGTTTTTTTTGAAAGGGTAAGTAATGGCTGAGAAGAAGTGTGTTCGTATTGGATTCGTTGGCGTAGGAGGAATGGGTCAGTGTGCCCATTTGAGAAACTATGCTGTGTTGCCCGATTGTAAGGTAGCAGCAATTGCAGAGGTACGCGAAAAAACCGCAGCAAAAGTGGCTCAGCGGTATGGCGTTCCAAAGGTGTATACCAGCCACCAGGAAATGCTTGCAAATGAAGAACTGGATGGCATTGTGGCTTCACAACCATTCACCCGGCATGGCATCCTATTACCAGAATTAATCCAGTCTGGAAAACCCATTTTTATTGAAAAGCCCCTGTCCAGCACCTTGGATTCAGGGAAAAAAATTCTCCAGGTGTTGCAAGATTCAGCAGCCTGGGTAATGGTAGGCTACCATAAAAGAAGTGATCCGGCGTCTATGTACGCCAAGGCGGAAGTGGAGCGTCTCAAGTCCTCGGGTGAATTGGGCAAGATGACCTATATCCGCATCCTAATGCCAGCAGGCGACTGGGTCGCCAATGGTTTTCTTGATCTGATTGATGAAGGTGATCGGGTTGATGGCACCTTTGAGTTTGAAGCGCCACCAACCGATATGGACAAGGAAACCAATACTGAATTCTGGACTTTCGTCAATTATTACATTCACCAGGTCAACCTGCTGCATTACTTTCTGGGAGAGTCGTACAAGGTAACCTTTGCAGACCCGGGCGGCGTGCTGCTGGCAGGGCAGAGTGAAAGTGGCGTCACCTGTGCCATTGAGATGTCACCATACCAAACAACGGTTGACTGGCAGGAGTCTGTGCTTGTCGCATTTGAACGTGGTTATGTCAAGGTTTCGCTTCCCGCGCCGATGGTTCGGAATCAGCCAGGAAAAGTGGAGATACTTCGTGATCCCGGTGAAGGCAAAACACCTGTGACAGAGTTTCCACAAATGCCCTGGGTACACGCGATGCAACAACAAGCTTCAAATTTTATTGCCGCAATTCGTGGTGAACGCCCACCGATGACTACTGCGCCTGAAGCAATGGAAGACTTGAAAGTAGCACGTGAATATATCCGTAAACTCAGAGGCAAGTAATACGACAATTACGGTATAAATTTTGATTATATAATTTTTAAATTCGATTGTGAAAACGATAAGGATTCTGATGCTATGTCATTGAAATTTAGAAAAGTATTAATCGCCGACGAACGATATGAATCGGTCGGTGTGTTTGATGTCAACAATAATGGCATTCTGGATATTGTGTCTGGGGAATGGTGGTATGAAGGTCCTGATTTTAAAAAGCGTCACCGTATAGGCACCATCAAAACTGAAGGAGAGTACTACGACGACTTTTCAACCATACCCATGGACATCAACGGAAATGGACGGTTGGATTTTATCACAGGGGGCTGGTGGGGCAATTCTATCCGCTGGCGTGAGAATCCAGGTGATCCAGAAAAAGAATGGCCGGAACACATCATTGCTGAAACTGGAAACGTGGAAACCACCCGTGCCTGGGATATGGATGGGGACGGCATGCTGGAAATCGTACCCAATACACCCGGCGCTCCATTGGTAATCTACAAACTCATTACGGATTCTCAGGGAAAAGGAACCGGCAAGTTTTCCGCACACAAAGTTTTTGAAGGCCCACAAGGTCACGGGCTTGGTGCCGGAGACATCAATGGCAATGGCCGCATGGACCTAATATTGAATCATGGCTGGCTTGAAGCACCGGAAGACCCATTGCAAGGTTCGTGGACCTGGCATCCGGAATTCAAGTTGTTTCCGTCGGCCAGTGTGCCAATCCTCGTCGTCGATGTCAATGGTGACGGATTGAACGATCTAATTGTAGGTGGTGGTCATGAATATGGCTTGAGCTGGTGGGAACAGCAAAAAGCAGCAGACGGTACACGCACCTGGAAAGAGCATCCGATGGACCCCTGGAATTCTCAGTACCATGATCTACAGTGGATTGACATTGATAATGATGGTGTCTGTGAACTCGTAACGGGAAAACGGTATCGTGCTCATTGCGGCATGGACCCCGGCGCACGCGATGATTATGGATGCTATTATTTCAAGTGGAATGGGGACCATTTCGTAAAGCAGGTAATTTCCTATGGCCCATTGCGCGAAACCACCGGGCTCGGGATATATTTTGCGATGGTAGACCTCTCTGGAAATGGGATGCTCGATATTGTAGCACCTGGAAAAGATGGGTTGTACATTTTGTATAACGAAGGTTAAGAACCAGATTTGTATTTAGACTATAGCCGATTTGCCGCGGAGCAGGTATCTTCTTCAGTACGGTGTCTGCGTTAAAGTTTTATTGATTTTGTGCTGGAGCAGCCTGAGGTTGTTCCAGCACATTTTACAAGGGCACATATCTGCAAACATTATAGACATAAACTTGACAAATAATAGACAGCATGGTAATATCTAGCCAATGGAACATTACGGTGCAACATTAATCCAAGACTAACCAGGCGCAATTCTTTACTAATTGGACTTGGTATGAATGTTTTTCATATTACTTTCACGGAAAAACTAAAATGCACATTGCTGTAATTGGTACAGGCATATCCGGTATGACGATCGCATATTTATTGCAACCGGAACACACGCTGACCGTTTATGAAGCCAGCGATTATATTGGTGGTCACACCCACACGGTTCCGGTCACAGTTGATGATGCGACGTACAACATAGATACCGGGTTTATCGTGTTCAATGATTGGACGTATCCAAATTTTATCCGGCTTATGGACCAACTTGGGGTCGAGTCCCGTCCTACAGAAATGAGCTTTAGTGTCCGGTGCAATGTGAGTAATATCGAATATGCCGGTACTTCAATAAATACGCTGTTTGCCCAACGTCGTAACCTTCTTAACCCATCTCACTGGCGCATGATTTACGATATAGTGCGATTCAATCGGAAAGCAAAGGCACTGCTGGCAACAGGTGTTTTTTCCGGTACCCTTGGAGAGTTGATTACGTCATCTGGATTGTGTGACGCATTCAGAGACCGCTATCTGACTCCGATGATCTCTGCAATATGGTCGGCTGATCCAGCTGAAGTTATGGACTTTCCTGCGCAAAATTTTCTTACATTTTTTAACAACCATGGCCTGCTTAACATCAATGACAGACCGCAATGGCGTGTTATTAAAGGTGGTTCCAGTGAATATATAACGAAATTGACAGCGTCTTACCAGCATAAGATTCGTTTATCTACGCCAGTGAATTCAATACGCCGGGATGCTGATGGAGTTTGGGTTTGCAGTCAAGATGGCAAAGAGGATAAGTATGATCAAGTAGTGCTGGCAGTGCATAGCAACCAGGCTTTACAGATGCTCCTGGACCCAAGTGAAGCCGAGAAAGAGATACTCAGCGCTATTCCATATCAGGATAATGATGTGTTGTTACATACAGATTCCAGCATATTACCCAAAAAACACCTGGCTTGGTCAAGTTGGAACTACCTGGTAGATAAAGAACCAGATAATAATCGCGCAACAGTAACCTACAACATGAATATTCTTCAAGGTGTTGATGCGCCAGTGACCTTTTGTGTCACATTAAATCAAAACAACAAAGTAAAACCGGACGCCATATTGGGGCAGTTTCAATATGCACATCCCGTATATTCAATAGCTGGTGTAACAGCCCAAAAGCGTCATGCTGAAATATCTGGGGTAAACAACACCCATTATTGTGGTGCCTATTGGGGATATGGCTTTCATGAAGACGGCGTTAAAAGCGCGCTGGAGGTAGCCAAGGCTTTCGGTAAGGACTGGCCATGATGCAGAGTTGCATTTATACCGGTGAAGTTCGACACCGTCGTTACCTGCCTCGATCCCATGTTTTCAATTACTCATTGTTTATGATGTATCTCGATTTGGATGAACTGGACACCATTTTTCATGGTCGGTGGTTATGGTCCAAAGACCGTATTGCGCTGGCGCGCTTTCGGCGGGAAGACCATCTGGGAGACCCAAAGCAACCTTTATCAGAAGCAGTGCGAGATGCAGTGGAAAAACATACTAAAATTCGTCCAGCAGGCCCAATTCGACTTTTGACACACTTGCGTTATTTTGGTTTTGTGATAAACCCGGTTAGTTTTTATTATTGCTTTTCTCAGGATGGCACCCAGATTGAAACAGTATTATTGGAGGTGCATAACACGCCCTGGAATGAGCAGCATGTATACATAGAACAAATCTCCGAAAATGATGCCAACCGAACATCGCTGAAACTGAATTTCAGCAAAGTGTTTCATGTCTCGCCTTTTATGGCAATGGAAATGAACTACCAGGGCATTATGAATAAGCCGGGTAACAGTTTGGTTGTTCATCTTGAAAATATTGAACATAACTTGAAAATATTTGATGCAACATTGATGATGAAACGCAAAGCGATCACAACGGCATCATTGAACAGTATGTTGTTTTTATTTCCATTTATGACAATGAAAGTGTTGTTTGCCATATATTTTGAAGCGTTGAGACTCTGGTGGAAAAAGATACCCTACTGTCCACACCCCGGCACATCTGCGACGACAAGGGAGCACGACGTCAAATGAAATCCGAATCAATCGTAGATTTAAACGACAAAGAACGAATTACCGACACAAAGCCATGGTTTTTCTTGCATAAAGAAAATGGATGGCTTGATAGATTCACGCGACGCTCTGTGTTGCGCCTGGCTTCTCAAATACAGCTTGGCGCGTTAGTTTTGCAGGATGATGATGAAACATTTTATTTTGGCCAGGATACAGCTACCGCAACGCTTGTTGCTCGGATAAACATACATGATACACGATGTTACCGGACTGTTTTCCTGGGGGGCAGCACCGGAGCAGGCGAAGCGTATATAGAAGGATGGTGGAGTTGTGATGACCTCGCTAAACTGGTACGTATTTTTATAATGAACACCGATGTTTTCTTTGGTATCGACAAAGGCTGGGCACGTTTTATGGAGCCATTCAATAAAGTTTTCCACTGGCTGCATCGAAACACTATCACTGGAAGCCGAAAAAATATTTCTGCGCATTATGATTTGGGAAATGATTTTTATGCCTTATTTTTAGATGAAACTATGGCCTACTCCAGTGCCTATTTTAATGACGATAACGCCAGCTTAAAAGCGGCATCCATAGAAAAAATTGATCGACTTTGCCGTCAACTGAAATTATCTTCCGATGATCATTTACTGGAAATTGGCACTGGATGGGGAGCACTGGCCATACACGCTGCACAGACATATGGTTGCAGGGTAACTACCGCCACTATATCTGCTGAACAATATTATTTCACCCTTGAAAAGGTGCAAGCTTTGGGTCTTGATGATAAAATTACGATACTATTTGAAGATTATCGGAAGATCAGGGGAACTTTTGACAAAATCGTATCTGTAGAAATGCTTGAAGCAGTCGGTCATGCCTATTATCCAACATTTTTTTCACACTGCTCCAAATTGTTGAAGCCATCTGGCTTGATGGCCTTGCAGACCATAACCATTAAAGACCAGCAATATGAAGCTTCAAAAAATTATGTCGATTATGTTAAACGCTATATATTCCCCGGTGGCTGTCTGCCCTCTGTAACAGCTTTGTGCCATGTAATGAACCGACATACCGACTTTGCCCTGGTACGGCTCGAAGAATTTGGACATCATTATGCCAGAACATTACGCATCTGGCGTGAACGCTTTCTGGGGAACCTGGACAAGGTGAAAGCCCTGGGATACGACGATAAGTTTACCCGGTTGTGGGAATATTACCTGGCTTATTGCGAAGCAGCATTCACTGAACGGCATATCGGCGTCGTTCAATTGCTGTTTGCCCGACCTGAATACAGGCATGATATGTAATATTAGTCATCTCCTGTCTCAGTTGCTGGAACGCTATCTCCTGTTTTGTAAAGGTCATGATTCAGTATACCTGTTGCCGCGCCTGCGCCAAAGTATGTTAATATATTCATTACAGTTGCTCAGTAAATAGTACTTTGTACACAGATGAAACAAATCATGATCGCAAATGACCCAGGGTAAACTTACAGCCCAAGCGAAACAGATACCATATCAAACAAAGCATAATTGCTTTTCAAACAGGAGCGGCGCAATATGACGCATGATCAATCCAGTCCAAACAATAATAGTACTTCCAGTGAAAATGACATGCGATTGGCTATTATTCGTGATGCCGATTTGGAAAAGCGCAAAGAAATGCAGCTTCGTGTGGTTTATATGCTGCTAGAGGCTAATCTCCTGACTAAGAGTCAGCTTGACGAGGCTATTACCCTGCAATCAAAAATGGAAGACGATCTGATTGAAGCTTTGTTCGTTTTGGAGTATCTGACCCCGGACACCTTACTGGATTTTTTGATTGATCATCCGGGCGTCATCAATTCTGACATCACCTGCTTTGAGATAAGTCCCGCCATAATAAACATCATTCCGGCTTCCATAGCTATCGAACATCAAATTTTACCCATTGATCTGGTAGGCAAGGTGTTAATGATAGGGTGTTTATACACCATAAAACCAGAAGCTATTGAAGAGGTTGAAAATTATACCGGCTGTAACGTGAAGACTGTATTTTGTCGTGCGACAGATGTGCATGCGGCGATTCAACGCTATTACGAATCTAAGACAACTCCGAATATAATAACAGAAGCGCCAGTGACTGAAACATCAGCGCATTCTGCGCTTGATATTGATGGTTTGCGTCAACCGCTTCGGTTATTGCATGTTCCGCAGTTGATTCGTGAAATCAAATCATTGCCAGTCTTGCCCGAAACGGTGGAGCAGGTGCGGAATGCAATGCAGAACCCCAACAGTTCAATCAATGCGGCTGTTGACATTATAACACTGGACCCCCCTATTGCAGCCAAGGTGTTGGGAGTTGCCAATTCTGCTGCGTATGGGTTTGTTCATCGGATACATGATCTGAACCATGCTGTGGCCCTGTTGGGACTACACGAAATCTACTCCATTGTACTTTCGGCTGCGGTTGCTGATTTGTTGCAGAAATGGAAGCATTTCGATTATCAGAGTTTTTGGTTTGACTCAGTCTGTTCTGCCATTGCTTCCCGAATAGTTGCCAAGGCCTCCGGGCGGCGTCAATTGGTTGGTATTTTCTCTGCGGGATTGTTGCACGATATTGGTATTGCTGCTTTATGGGAAATAGCCCCACTTCGCTGTGCTCAAATAGACCCGGCATTGACGGGGTTGGACCGTGTGGCAGCCGAAGAAGATTTGTTGAGTCTTTCCCATACAGAAGCCGGTTATGAACTGGCAAATCACTGGGGGCTGCCGGTTGAAATTACAGAATCTATCCGTTTCCATCATCAGCCACAGAACGCGCCCAACTCGAAAATTCACGCCGCAGTAGTATGCCTGGCTGATGTTATGTTACAAGCCAGAAATATAGTGCCAGACGATTACCCCGAGTTGTTTAAACCCTATGAAGTGCCAATGGCAATTCTTGGTATAGACGCCGAAACAGGCGAAGCCATGCTGGAAGAATATCTGTCGCGACATTCTTCGGCTGCCCGGGAAGCATTTGGTTGATCTGTGGACAATTCCTGCACATTGATGGGTGTAGCAGGGTAAAAGGACGTACAACTTCAGTAAATCATTCAGCCTGTGGGTACCCGAATGGAATGATGAAGAGCGGTTACTCTTCTGCTTTTATGCCAGGAATGTAATCATATTATCTTGAGGAGGATAATCAGGGCAGTCTGGTTTCAGCATACCCGGTATATTTACTCGGAAACGAAAGTTTTCGGAGAACGAGCTTCTCTGAAGAACAATGCCAGCATGAACGTTATGATGAAACCAAGAATCGCCGGTACCAGCCAGAATGCGGTGAAGTTAATTTCAGTCGTTCCTGAGTGCATGAAAATTTCTGCGGTTTTACCTGCACCAAGATTCCCGAATAAACTACCCAATCCCAATATGAGTATGTTGAAAAATTGTTGCGCCTTGCTCCTTTCGGAAAGGGGACTTTGCCTGTCGACATAGATATACCCTACCGTAAAGAAAAAGGCATAACATATGCCATGACTGGGTATACACAACAAGGTAAGTGGAATGGAGCCGGTAGCAAATGCTACACAACGGGCAGCTTGCGCAAAAGAGCCGATAACCAGCGTCCACTTCACACCAAACCGAGTCATGAAATAACCCAAAGATGCCAACATAAAAACTTCACCGAGTTGTCCCAGGCTCATTGTTGGCATGATGTAACGATCACTGAAACCTAATTGGCTTAAAAAGGGCCCCATACCATAATAATAGAATTGGTGGACAATACCATTTACAAAGGTTAGTATACTCAACAATACCAAATCAGGCGCGTGAAATAACCTGAGATGTCGCCATTGTGTAGATACGGTGTCTTTCTGGATTTTTAGATCAGGTGATTTGGGAAGTGTCAGGGCGAAAGCAGCCAAAGCAAAAGAGCACAAACTGGAAAAGACCAGGGCATGCCCAAGACGGCTGGCAGCTTCTTCCGGGCTGCCGTGTAACCACAGCATACTGAAGGCCCAACCGACAAAAACCCAACTGATTGGCCCCCACATACGTATCTTGCCAAAATCACGTTCCGCATCGGCCAGATGGCTGAATGCTACGGTATTGGTCAGTGAAAAGGTGGGCATAAATACGATGCCATAGAGCAAGTAGAGCAATAAGAAAACATAAAAATTATCTTGACGTGACAAGATAAGCATAAGTATGCCCGCGATTCCCTGGTAAATAACCAGATGCCGCTCGGCCCGAATTCGGTAGGTATCGAAAGGTGCCAGTATAAATGGTGCAATTATAGCAGCAATCGGAAGCATTGCCAGTACCAGCCCAACTTGAAACGGTGAAAAACCTAAATGATTTTTCAGGTAATGGCTCATGATAGGAAGAATTAACCCTGAAACCATGTATTGGAGAAACATCATGATGCAGAGCGAAGTGCGTATTTTGGGGGAGACTGGCAAAAGTAAAGACACGATTATCGGGTGTTCATTGTGTTGTGATGTGCAAATATTTCCATCTGGATTCAGGTTTCCAATATGTAGTATTGGCGGCCCAATCGAAATTATCCCGGATTGAACCGCCAACACAAACGTTTATCAAAAACAATGAATGAAGTGATGTAAAAGACGAAAGGTGTTATACACCTACAAGCTCAACCACTGCGCCTGCTTCTTCCAATTCACCTTTGAGTTTGTTGG
>Ga0334884_1002580_pt1 | contig 22601 bp, 19 predicted proteins | sample GraSluR1_MG_7_FD_207215 | JGI IMG/M metagenome (GOLD analysis project Ga0334884, IMG submission 207215) | Sludge microbial communities from methane-producing bioreactor in Wageningen University, Netherlands - Granular Sludge_12_05 R1 | ecosystem: Engineered > Bioreactor > Anaerobic >...
CCACGACCAGGACGTCCGAGATCTGGGCGACGAGATCCCCGAGACTCAGTCTCGCGGCCCACTCCATGCGGCGGCTGTGGCCGCTTTGGCCGCGGCTGCCAGCGGCCTTGGCGATGGCCGGCAAGAAATCCGTCGCCGGCGCGCCATAGTCGACGCGGCTCGTGGCGCTCAGCCAGCCCTTCCAGACCTCGGACACCTCGATGGGGAAGCCGACGAAGGCGGGCATCCATTCTTTGAAGGTGGCATAGAGGTAGGTGTCGCCATCGACGGTGCGCCAGACGAGCTCGTGAAACTTGGTGCGATAGCCCCGTTGGGCCGGTGTGTCGAGGCGGCCGTAGAGCGTATTGAAATCTTGGCGGCTGATGCGGACCTCTTCGTTGTAGGGGACGCGGAAGCGGCAGCGCAGCACCTCGCACAGGCGATAGAAGGCGATCTCAGAGCGGTACATGCTCTGGCGTTGTTCTTGATCTGGCTTGAGGGCCGCGAGGGTGACCCCATCCTCGACATAGCGCAGGGTGATGGTGGAGCCGCCGCCCAAAGATTTGATGAGGTTATTGTCCGCAGCGACCAGGGTGCGCAGCACGGGGGGGAAGAGCAGCGGGTCTTCATCAATGGCGCGGTCCGCAGCGGCCGCGAGGGCGGCGTCGTCGGGAAAGCGATCTTGGCCGGCAAAAATGAGGATCCTGGCGCTGCGATGGCGGCCATTGTTCAGCAAACCGAGGCCGTGCTCCAGGTAAAGCTCGGGGACGATGAAGCCATCGGCAGCGCAGCGCGCGAAATGGGCCAGGGCCTCGTCGATTCGCCCCTCGGCGTAGAGGTGGCGGGCGATCTGGAGGCGAAAGGGGAGGGCGCTCTGGTCGATGCCGGCGAAGATCTGGCCGACCCGGTGGGCGCTCTCTGCGACCCGGAGCCGGGCATGGGCGCGTCGCCAATGGCCTTGCACCAGCGGACGCACCACGAGGATGGCGTGGGCCGTATCGACCTCATGACGCGCCGGCAGGGGGTCGAAGAGGGGCGGCACGTAGTCCGTCATGCTGGCGGCGCAGGAGGTCAGGAGGAGGGCGGCCAAGGACAGGTAGAGGCAGGGCTTGCAATGCACAGCGGTCATCATGGGGCGGGGGTGACTCTTCCTCAAAGGGAAACGGTAGCGCGGCTCAAAGGGAAACGGTAGCGCGGCGGCTTCGATGTGCGCCGCTGAGATGCGGGCGATTGACCTCACGCGATCCAGGGCGGGATGCTTTGGGGAACACCGGGACGCATGTTAGGATTCCCTCCTGGCGCGTGGGGCGCTGGGTGCCTTTGTAGCGCATGGCCGAGGGGTGTGGAAGCATGAAAGACAAGAACTTTTTGCGACGGATGGGGATGGCATGGGTGGCCCTTCTGGGGGCAGCGCTGGTGGCGCCGGGCTGTGGTGCCACTGTCCCGCACGACACGGCAGAGAGCGCCGTGGAGGCGACCCGGGAAGGGGCGCGGCGCTTGGACAAGGGCGCAGAGGTGCGCCTCGTGGCCGCGCCTGCGAAGGATGGGTGGATCGTCTCCATGACGGCTGGCCAAGGCCAGGATGTCCATTTCGCCACGGCCGACGGCGGCCTGTGGCACGTCGATCCGGGGACGGCCGCCTTGACCCGCCGCGGGGCCATCCCTAACGAGGAGCGGCTCATGCTGGTGCCTCACTCCCACTGGGTGATCGCCATGAACGCGCCGCCGCGGGTGCTCGCTCTCGATGGCGGCATCGAGTTGTTGCGATTCAACGCCTGGGCGCACCCCGACTTGGCGTTGGTCAGCCCCGGTGGGAAGCATTTCGTCCTCGCCCGCGGCGCCGAGCTCGGCTTCTGGGACCTGACCCTCCAGGCGGAACCCATCCGCGCCGGCGAGCGCATGCAAGACTTTCTCGCCCGCCAAGAAGCCTTGCAGACGCTGGCCCTGCCGGCGACGCCTTCGGCGCTGGCCATTGGCGAGTCGGGCCTGCTGGCCGTGGCCTTGGATGACGCCCAGCATCGGGGACTGATCTGGGTGTGGGAGCCCGCCCTGGGCGCCGATCTCCGCTTCATCGGCCGCGTCAACCGCACGGTGACGGAGATTGTCCTGGCCCCTGGCGACAACCTCCTCGCCGCGACCGATGGCTCCGGTGCTTTTTGGGTGGCACAGACGGCGCGTAAAGGTTTGCTGGACTGGAGCGAAGGCGTCGAAGCCGTCGATGTGGGCTGGACACCCTCGGGGAACCTGCTCATTCACCAGGCCAATGGTCTGACGCGCGCCCTGATCCCCGAGACCGGAGACGAGCTGTGGCAGCGTCGCGACGAACGCGGTCTCCGTGCCTGCACGCCTGTGCTCCGCAACCTCCTCTGCACCGATGGCCGGGAGCTGCTCTTCGTCAGCGCCTGGGATGGCCAGATCATGGCCCGCGCCTTCGCCCAGGGTGAGCAAGGCGTCCTCTATGCTAGCGAAGGTGCACACAACGGTGCGGCGCCGGCAGAGTGGTTCGTCGTGAGCGACGCCGCGGGCTCGGCCGCCCCTAGCCCTGACGCCTGGGCGCAGATGGCCGCGCCCGAAGCGCTGGTCAAGGTGTTGGCGGCCTGGTTGGCGCCACCGCGCTGAAGCCAAGCTCAGGGCGAGACGACCCACAAGAGGCCGTCTTGGTCGATGGCCGGCTCCTCGGCGCAGGTGTCGACGCTGGCTCCCAGGAGGATGCGCACGCCCTCGAGGCTGTTGCCGAGCATGGCCGCGCCGTGTAAACGCTCTTGACCGCTGCAGCCCAGCCAGAATGAGCGCTGGTGGTTGCCGTCATCGCAGGCGAAGAAGCCGACGAAGAGGTCGGCCGAGAGGTCGTTGCTGACCATGAGGCCGCCGCCGAGGTTGACCTCGCCTTGGAAATGCCCGGCCACAGCCAAGAGCGTCGCGTCACCCATCCCGGCGAGCAAACCCAACCACCGCACCTCGCCGGGTTGGGAGCTGACAAAGGCGCGAGACCAGAGGTGTTCCCCCGTGGGGCTCAGGGCTGCGATGAAGGGGTTGCGCAGATGCCCACCTTCGATGGTGGCCGTGTCCATGGTGAGGGAGGTGGTGAAGACGCCGCCAAGGAAGAGACGGCCATCAGGTGCCACGGCCAGGGCGGTGGCGCGGTCCGTCGCGGGTCCGCCATAGGCGCGGAGCCACTGCGGCTGACCCGCGTCGTCCAAGGCAGTGAGGAAGATGTCGCGGCCGCCGCTGCTGCTGACGCGGTGCTCACCCATGGCGAGGTCGTCGCTGAAATCGCCGCCGACGAGCACCCCTGAAGGCGTGCGGGCGATGGCGGCGCTTTTGGCGAAGGTGCTCCCCTGGCTGGTGTGCGACCAACGCAGGGTGCCATCGCGATGCCAGGCTTGGGTCAGGCTTTGGGTCAGCCCGTTCTGGCTGACGAAGCCCGTCAGCCAGGCGTGGTCGCCGGCGGCGACGATGGCGGCGGCGCTGGCGCTGCCCGCAGGGCCATGGCTGTTTAGCCAGGCCGGTGCGCCGCTCAGGTCCAGCAGCGCGACGAAGGCCCCTTGAGCCGTGGCGCTTCGCAGATCCCCCAGGTGGAGCTCACCTTCGAAGTGACCGGCTAGCCACAGGTCGTCGCCGGCCACGGCGATGGCGTTGAGCTGCACCGTGTCAGTGGCGTAGAGGTGACGTAGCCACTGCAGCTCGCCTTGCGCCGACAGACGCGCGACAAAGGCGTCGCGTGTGCCCTGGGCAAGTACGGCCGTGCCGAGGTCGAGGCGCCCGGAGAAGGTGCCGGCGATGATGAAGTCACCGCTGGGCAGGGGCGCAACGGCTTGGACGGTGCAGGTGCCGGCGCCGGTGATGTGCTGGCGCAGGTGCACGCTGTAATGGCTCTCCATGTGATCGCCTTCCGCCTCGAGACCGGGCGGTGGCGCCTCGTAATCGGTGCGCGGCGGCCTGGGAGGATTGCACAGACAGCCAGCGGCGAGGCAGGCGATGGTGGCGTAGCCAACCCATGCAGTGAGGTGCTGCGCAAGGCTGGCGTGGTGGGTGGTGTGCGTCTGACCCTGTCCCATGATTGGCTCTCCTGAGGCGCTGTCCTCGGCAGGTGGATCCCAAAATGAGAAGCCACGGGCGTTGTCGCATGGTCGGAGCCAAGGGGCAACGGGCGAGGGTAATCAGTCGCTGGGGTTGGCGATGCGGACCGCCGTGCCGTAGGCCAGGAGCTCTGCGGCGCCTTGCATCACGGTGGACGTGGTGAAGCGCATGCCGACCACGGCGTTGGCGCCCATGGCGATGGCTTGGTCGACCATGCGATCGATGGCCTGCTCGCGGCTCTCGCCGAGCATTTTGGTGTAGTCTTTGATTTCACCGCCGACCATGTTGCGAAAGACCGCCAGGATGTCGCGGCCCACGTGGCGGGCGCGGATGGTGTTGCCGCGCACCACGCCAAGGACTTCCACGATGTCGTGTCCGGGAAGGGCGTCGGTGGTGGCGACGAGGATGCGGTGTTTGAAACCGGTGACGGCACCGGAAGCGGATTTGATGAGGTGTCCTTCACTCATTGGTCGATCTCCTGGTAAGGGTCAGTGCGATGGGCACGGGCGCGTTGATAGAAGGCATGTGAAGCGAGGGCGAGTCCGCCGGCGGTGACCAAGGCGGCGGCGCTTTTGACCAACAGGGGTGTCTGGGGGTCGAGGGCCAAGTGGTAGCCGGCAAAGGCGATGAGAAAGAGGAGACCCGCAACGATGCTGAGGGTGGCGAGCGTGACCAGGCGGCGTGCGCCGGGGCGCTCCCGGGGCGGGATGCCCGCGGCGTCCTGCATGATACGCTGACTCAGGGTGTCCGTGCGATCCTTGATGGCTTTGAAGTCCTGGTACTCCTCCTGACAGGTGCGGCAGGTCACGAGGTGGGCCTCGAAGCGCTGGCGTTCCTCGGCGTTGAGCTGCTGGTCGATGGCCTTCATGAGGAGGTGCTCGAAAATCTGGTGGTCCGTGGTCATGAGGTCCTCCTTGGGGCGTCGTTCTGGGTGGCTTGGGTAGGGGTGGCGGCGGTGAGCTTCTCGCGGAGGCTGCGACGGGCCCGATAGAGGCGGCTCATGACGGTGCCCTCGGGGCAGTCGAGAATGTCGGCGATTTCGCGGTAGCTGAGGTCTTGGAAGTGGCGCAGCTCGATGATCTCGCGCAGGGGCGGATCGAGGGTGGCGATGGCCGCGAGGAGGCGCCGCTCTTCTTCACCGTTGATGTAGGCGCGCTCCGTGTCGTCCTCGGCGTTGACGTCGAGGTCGTCCGTGAGCTGGACGCGGCTGCGCTGTTTGCGCAGGTCCGTGCAGTAGTTGCGGAGTATACAATAGAACCAGGGGTAGAAGGCGCGGGAGGGGTCATAGGAAGCCTGGGCGGCCCAGGCGCGCGACGCCGCTTCCTGGCAGGCGTCGCGCGCCGTTTCGCGGTCATTGAGCCAGCGCACGGCGGCGACATAGGCGCGCGGGAGAGCCAGGTCGAGGAGGGCTGAGAAGGACATGGGTGACCTCGGAGGGGGGGGGCGGGGCCGGCGACGGTGGGCCGGCGTGGTCTCGCTGGGTATTACTGCCACGTCGGCATCCTATTCGCGAAAAAACGCACGGCCATGGTCGTCGCGGGCGGATTAAATGAAAGTGGATTGCAGATGCAAACGGGTTTGCATTTAGCGTTGACAGCCCGGGTGGAGGCGATTAGTCAAGAGGGGCTGGGAGGTCGGGTTGGATGCGGGCTCTGCAGAGGTGCAAAGGCGATGGGTAAGGAAAGCAGACAATGCGCGGGCAGGATTTTTGGGGGCTGGTGGGCGGCTTTGGGGTTTTTACTCTGTGCCGCTCCGACGTTATTGGTGGCCGAGGAGGGGCCTGTGCCAGGGGGGGCGAGGGGTGAGGAGCCCTGGACCACGGTGGGCGCGGTCGGGGCGGCGCGTGGCTCGGTGCGGGCAGCGGAGGCGGTGGCGCCAGCAGATGGGGCGTTGTTGGGGGCGGAGCCGGCGGGGGGCGCTGTGGAGGCGGTTGGCGCGACGGATGTGGTCGCGTCGGTGCCGGCCGATGGTTTTGCTGGGCTGGATGCCGAGGAGGCGCAGTGGCTGATGGAGGCCTTGGCTGAGGACGCGGCGGCTCCGGCGCGGCCTGGGGCTGCCTCGCCTCCTGGGGCTGGGATCATCGCCGGGCTGCAGAGCATGAACCCGGACATCGCGGTGATCATGGATGTGGCTGGCGCCTGGTTCAGCGACGCGAAGCCGCTGCAGGGTGGGGGCCACGATCCGACGGCGCGGGGCTTCAACCTCCAGCAGTTGGAGATGTCCATTGGTGCTGCGGTGGATCCGTTCTTTCGTTTTGACGCCAACCTGGTGTTCAGCCTCTTTGGGGTAGAGGTGGAGGAGGTCTACGGGACGACCCTGGCGTTGCCATGGAACTTGAAGGCCAGGGTGGGGCAGTTTTTGACATCCTTTGGCAAGATCAACGCGACCCATCCACACACGTGGTCCTTCGTGGACCAGGCGTTGGTCATCGGGAAGTTCTTTGGGGGTGAGGGCAACCGCGGGTTGGGGGCTGAGCTTTCTTGGTTGAGCCCGCTGCCATGGTATGTGGAGGTGATCACCTCGACGACCATGGCGACGGGGGATTGCTGCAACCGCTCTTATTACGGCGGTCAGGATCTCGGGGTGGATCGGGTCGATGATTTGTTGTGGACGGTTGCGCTGAAGCAGTTTTTTCCCGTGGGTGCCGATCTCGGGATTTTTTGGGGCTTATCGGGGCAGTTCGGTCCCAACCCCAGTGGCCAAGGCAACCGCACGGAGATCTACGGAACGGACCTTTATGTGCGCTACAAGCCGACCCAGTCGGAGCGACGCACGTCGTTGACGCTGCACTTGGAGGCGCTGTTGCGCAGCCGGCAGGTACCTGGGGATGTGCTGCAGGACTACGGGGGCTTTGCGCAGGTGGTGTGGCAGATCGATCCCGAGTGGGAGGTAGGGGTGCGCGGGGAGTGGGTGAGCGGTCTCGAGGAGGACCCTCTGGACGGGGACTGGACGCAGGGGCGGGGGCGCTACAGCGCGCAGTTCACCTATTACCCGTCGCATTTTTCGCGGCTGCGCGCCCAGGTCTCACTGGACGATCCCAGGTGGCGTGACGCGGTGATCTGGGCGGCTTTTTTGGCGCTGGAGCTGGTGGTGGGTGCGCACGGCTCTCACAGTTATTGAGGGGGAAGCGATGGTTCAGCGGGACGAGCGATGGTTGCGGAGGCGCACAAGGGGCGGGGCGAAGGTGCTGGGCCTTTGGCGGTGGTTGGTGTTGGGGTCGTTGGCCCTCGGGGGGTGTGCCTTCAGCGACGGCGAGCCATGGGGTGAGGCGTCGCTGCGCCTCGAGGTGCGGTGGTGGGTGCCCCAGGATCGGCAGATGGAGGGGGGCGAGGTGCGGCTGGCCAACGACTATGCCCTGCGTTTGGATGACGTGGCGGCAGAGGTGGTGGCCGTGACTTTGGAGATCGCCGCGCCGGGTGGCGAGGTGTCGTCTTTCGATCCCGCGGCGCCGCCGCCGGGTTATAGCTTGTGTCATGGGGGCCATTGTCACGCCGATGATGGTCGCCTGGTGGACTATGCCGACATCGAGGCTGAGCTGAGCGGGGGCGCTTCGGGGCTAGAGCACTTGCGCGTCCCGGTGGCGCAGGCGGTGCAATTCTTAGGCGAAGGGCGCGACGTGGCCTTGGGGGTCTGCCCTGAGCGCTGCTGGCTGGAGCGTGGCCGGGTGGTGGGGGTGCAGGTGGAGCTTCGCCAACTGCGCTTGCAGGGAAGCCTGCGGGATTTGCGCAGCGGCGCGGCGCAGCGCCTGGATGGCGCGCTCATGGCGCTCATCCTCGAGGTGCCCTTGACGATGCAGGTGCGGTTCAGTCTCGACGAGGTGGTCGGCAAAGGGGAGCCACAGCGCTTGCATTTGGACCTGTCGCTGCGGTGGTTGCCGCAGGCACTGGATGGGGTCGAGTGGGCGGCGTGGGCGGAGCCCGGGTCCACTTCAATGCAGGTGGATCCAGAGCACCTGGGCTATGAGACGGTGGGTGAGGCTTTGGCCGAGGCTTGGGAGCTGTCCGCTGAGGTGCGGCGCTGAGTGAGGTGTTGGCGCTGGTGCCCATGGGGCGCCGGCGTGTCGGATAAGAGTCGTGTCAACAAAAACCGAAATGAGGAGAAAACAAATGCAGAAACGTGGGCTTTGGATTTTGGTAGCGGTGGTGATGGGGTGGGGCGGGGTGGCCTGTGACGAGCACGACCACGATCATGAGCATGCGCACAGCCTCGATGAGCACATTTGCCGACACATGTTGGAGGGGCCGGCCCTGGAGGTGGTGGCGGCGGTGGCCTTGGATGAGAGCCTGCCCGATGTCTCCCAAGATCACACGCGTTATGACGTGCGGATCGCGGCACCCGAGACGGGCGCGCCCAGTGGCCGGGTGGCCTTTGCGTCGGGGCAGGCTGGCGACCGGGTGATCGCCGTGAACCGTGAGGTGCGTTTGGTGGTGAAGGATGTGGACGGTGTCGAGGTGTCGGCCGAAGCGATGACCGACAACGGGCACTGCGAAGAAGTGGTGGCGCACCACGTCTATCCTCTTGGCGTGGGGACCTATGAGGTTGGGATCACTTTGGACGCCGATGGTCTTTTCACGGAAGATGTGTGGGTGAGCGTGATCATCGAGGCGGCGGCCCACGCGGACCACTGAGTCATCCCGAAGCGTAAGGGGGTGGATGTGGGTGATGTTCTGTTGCAGGCCAAGGCGCTGGAGGTGGGTTATGGCGGGAGCGCCCTCTTTCCCCCTTTTGGCTTTGACATCAGGCGCGATGAGTTCTGGGCTTTGGTGGGTCGCAACGGTGCGGGTAAGACGACGCTGTTGCGCACCTTGCTCTCGCTGTTGCCCAAGGTCGGCGGGGAGCTGCAGGCGCGCGACGGCGTGCGCTTGGGTTATGTGCCGCAGCGCGAGTCGGTGGATCCCAGTGTCCCGGCTCGGGTCATCGATCTGGTGCGTTCGGGGACGGATCGCGCCTGGTCGTTCTTATGGCCTTTCAAGAGCCTGTGGCGTCCCGATGCGGTGCGGCGGGCCATGCGCGATGCCCAGGTCGAGGCGTTGGCCAAGCGTCCCTACGCCGAGCTGAGCGAGGGCCAGAAGCAGCGTGTCTTGATGGCGCGCGTCTTGGCGGGGGATCCCGACTTGTTGATCCTCGATGAGCCGACCAGCGCCATGGATGTGATCGCCGAACGGGAGACCTTCAGTCTCTTGGACCACGTCCGCGGTGAGCGGCGCCTGGCGTTGTTGGTGGTCTCCCACCATCTGAACGTGGTGGCTCGCCTGGCGACTCACGTGCTCATGGTGGATCACGAGGCGGGCAAGGTGGTGTGCGGTTCCATCGACGAAGCCCTGGCTGATCCGTTCTTTGCCGAGCGTTATGGGACGGTCTTTTCCTGTTACGACTGTGGCGAGCGTCGCCTCGGTGCGCGCCGGCTGACCCAGTTGGCGCCTCACGTCCACGCCCCTGGGGCCGCCGCCGAGGAGGCTCCCTAATGGATGCGGGTGCGCACTACAGCTTGCAGCTCTTCTGGGAGAGCTGGGACTACTTTCGCGAGGCCACCGTGGCGGGCACCATTGGGGGGCTGATGTTGGGCTTCCTCGGTGGCTATATCGTCTTGCGCAAGATGGTGTTTTTGAGCGCGGCCCTGTCGCAGGCCTCGGGGCTGGGGGTGGCCTACGCTTTCTATCTTCAGATCTATTGGGGCGCTTCGGGGCACCAGCACGCCTTTGGTGGCGCCACCGACTCTCCCTGGTGGGCCGCGTTGTTGGGCTCCCCCCTCTTAGGCGCGGCCGTGGCGGCCCTGTTGGTGACGGCGGTGCTCGCCTTGGCCGCGCCGCGTCTCTCGGGGCGCTCCATGGATGCCCTCTTGGGCCTCATTTACTTGTTGGGATCGGCGGGGATACTCGCCTTGGGGACGCGCATCGTCGAGGAGGTCCAAGACATCCAGACCATCCTCTTTGGCAACGCCGTGGTGGTTTTGGACGAGGATCTGCGCCTGCTGGCCTTTACGGCCGTTGGCGTGCTGGGCTTGCACCTGTTGCTGATGCGCGGCTTCATTCAGGCCTCCTTCGACGCCGAAGGGGCGCGGGTGCGGGCCATGCCGGTGCGGGCCCTGAACTTGGGGCTCTTCGTGAGCATCGCCATCGCCGTCTCGGTGGCGACGCGGGTCCTGGGGGCGCTGCCGGTCTTTGCCTTCAGCGTGTTGCCGGCGATGGCGGCGCAGCGCATCGCCCCCAATGTCCAGATGACCTTGATCATTGCGGCCCTTCTCGGGGCGGTGGCGGCTTTCTGGGGCTACGTCGCGGCGTTCTTGTACGAGCTGCCCGTGGGCGCGGCCCAGACGCTGGTGGCAGTTGGGATCGTGGCGGTCGTCGAGGTGCTGGTGCACGCTGGGCGTTTGGCCAGACGCGGGTGGAAGTGGTGGCGCAGGCCGGTCGTGGCCAGCGCGGCAACGAGAGGAGGCGAAGATGCTTAGGACGTGGATGCCTTTGGGCTTGGTCGCGGCGTTGTGGTTGGTCACGGGTGGTCAAGAGGCCCAGGCCAAGGTGCGGGTGGTGGCGACGGTCCCAACCTTGGCGGCCTTGGCCGCCGAGGTCGGGGGGGAGCACGTGGAGGTGGTGACCCTGGCAGGCCCCAATGAGGACCCCCACTATGTCGACGCGCGCCCGGATTATGTGCTGCGCGTCAACAAGGCGGACCTCTTGGTCTTGGTGGGTTTGGAGCTCGAGGTGGGGTGGCTGCCCAGTCTGCAGACCTCGGGGCGCAACGCCGCCGTCAACGTGGGGGGGCGGGGCTACTTCGATGCCTCGGCCTACATCACCCCCCTCGAGGTACCGACGCGCCGGATAGAGCGCAGTGAGGGTGACATCCATCCCGGCGGCAACCCGCACTACCTCTATGATCCTGGCTATGCGGCGCGGGTGGCCTCGGCGCTGGGTGAGCGACTAGCCGCCCTCGACCCGGCCAACGAAGAGGCCTACCTGGCGCGCGCCGATGCGCTGGTGGCGACCCTGGAGAGGCTGCGCCGGGAGCAGCGCGCTCGCTTTGCCGAGCTGAGCGCCGAGCGTCGGGCCGTGGTCAGCTACCACGCCTCCATGGTCTATTTGACCCAGTGGCTGGCGCTGCGCGAGGTGATGCAGATCGAGCCACGGCCCGGCATCAGTCCCGATCCCGGGCATGTGGCCAAGGTGCGGGTGGCGATGAAAGAGCAAGCGGTGAAGGTCATCATTCAGGAGGCCTATTACCCGAGCGCGACGAGCAAGAAGCTGGCGGATCTCGCGGGCGGGACGGTGGTGGTCATCGACGGTGGGCCGCGCTTCAGCCAGGGCGAGTCCTATGTGAGCTACGTGCAACGCGTGGTGGATGAGCTCTTCCAGGCGCTCTGAAGGGCGCGCCTCGGGGAGGGGCTCACATCGCGGCCAGGGCGGGCCACTCCAAGCGCAGGCGCTGGCGCCCAATCTGGATCTCGTCCCCGTGTCGCAGCTCCGTGTCGCCGCGGATGGCTATGAAGACCCCCCCGGGGGCGTTGAGGTCGATGAGGAAGAAGGTGCGGCCGTCGAATTGAATCTGGACGTGTTTGTCCGCCAGGCGATCGTCTTCGGGGATGTTGACGTGGCAGCCGGCGCGGCCAATGGTCAGGACTTCGCGAATGAGGACGAGCTGGGCGATTTCGTCGGCGTCGGTCATGACCATGACCCGGGCGGGGGCCGAGGGGTTGGCGCCGCCCATGGCGCGGGTGCCCTGTGCGTCGGCTTCGGCCTCGCGCCAACCACAGCGGAAGCGGATGAGCTGTCTGCCGATGAGGAAGCGGTCGTCATCCTGGAGCACGGTTTGGCGGTGGATGCGGAGGAAGATGCCGTTGCGGGAGAACATGTCCTTGATCACGGCGCCATTGCGGCGGACGTGGAGCTGGGCGTGCCAGGGGGAGACGAAGGGATCGTTGCTGAGGAGGACCTCCCCCTCGGAGCGTCCGAAGATGGTCCGTCCCGGCCGCAGGGGCATCTGGTCTCGGACCTGACCGCTTTCGGTCAAGAAGACCAGGCGCGGTCCTGGGCCGAGATCGGGCAAGTTGGCGGCAGGGGCTTCCTCTACGGGGGAGGGGGCTGGGACGTTGGTGCTGTCACGGATGATGGCGACCCCCGACTGGACCCGGCCGGGGGCCTCGGCTGAGGGCGGCGGGAATGCCCCTTCTTGGGATGCAGGGGGACGGGCGGCCGCCCGGGGCGGTGGCGCGGGCATGGCGCGGCCGGCCCCTTGGCGTGGGGGTGGCGCGGGCATGGAGCGCTGCCGCGCACCGCCGAGGCCCTGCACCACGGCGTTGGGATCGGCGCTCTGGCTGATGCCGAGGGCGTTCGCCGTGTCTTCGGCGCGCGGGACAGAGAGCTGTTGGCCGCGCCAGGCCTCGGTGTCGGCGTTGTGGATGCCAGGCGCGGCCTGACCACTGCGCACGGGGGCCGCACCAGGGCCTTGGAAAGGCGCGGCGCCGCGGCTGGCCTGTGCTTGGTGGGCCTGGAGGGCGGCGCCGGGTAGGGCCTGGCCTGCGGCGTGCAGCGCCGCCTCGGTCTGGGACTGGCTGGGGAGGCCGGCGCCGGGTTGCTGGGCCGCCCAGGCCGCCGGGTCGGCGTAGGCCGGGGCCGCGGCGCCACCGCCGGCGCGGGCCGCCTCCTCGCGGTAGCGATCGGCGTCGATGAAGGCGCGGCCCGAGTCGTTGCGGGTTGCCGTGACGTGAGCCGGCGGTGGCCCATAGCGATCGGCCGGTGAGGTCGCCCCTATGTGCCCGTCGATGGGCTTGATCTCGCCGCGGAGCGACTGAATGTCCGGGCGACGCCCTACCAAATCATCCTGATTGCGTTTGACGACTTGGCCGCGCTCCTTCTGGTGGAGGGCGTCGCCGCGGGCCTGATCGAGCTGGCCTGGCGGCGGCCCTTGACGCTTGGGCACCATGGCCTTCTGCCGCAAGGCAAAGGGAATGCGCGCGGCACAGCGGGCGCACTTCTCCATATCGGCGTCGTTGGGATAATCGCAGTTGGGACATTTTACGACCATGGTCACCTCGTGGCTCGGCATCAGCCCTGACCCGCACAGCGGAGGACACCAAATTACCGCAACTCGAGCCCTATGTCTTGCCAATGGTGACGGCGACTTGAAGACTCGCATGTCTTTGGCGCCTTGCGCCACCCCAGGTGGAGGCCTATGCTGCCGGCCCGTGGCTGGCGGTCTGAATTTTGCCGCTGGGGCACGTGCCTCATTTTTGTGGCGTCTTGGCCAACAAAGGTGTCTTTATGAGCAATATCGAAGGATGCGCATCGAATTTCGTTCGGGAACTCGTGGCTGCCGATGTGGCCGCTGGCAAGCACGGCGGCCGGGTGGCGACCCGCTTCCCACCTGAACCCAACGGCTACCTCCACATCGGGCACGCCAAGTCCATCCACCTCAACTTCGGACTCGCCAGGGATTTCGACGGCACCTGTAACCTGCGCTTCGATGACACCGATCCGGTCAAGGAAGACGTGGAGTATATCGAGGCCATCAAAGAAGACGTGACCTGGTTGGGTTACCGCTGGGATGCCCTGTACTTCGCCTCGGACTACTTCGAGCAGCTCTACGCCTGGGCCGTGGAGCTGGTCCAAGCGGGCAAGGCCTATGTCTGTAGCTTGAGCACCGAAGAGATCCGCGCCTACCGGGGCAACTTCTACACGCCAGGCCAAGAAAGCCCCTTCCGCAACCGCTCCGTCGAGGAGAACCTCGACCTACTCACCCGCATGCGGGCTGGCGAGTTCCCCGAAGGCGCGCACGTCTTGCGCGCCAAAATCGACATGGCCCACGCCAACATGAACATGCGCGATCCCCTCATCTACCGGATCAAACGCGTGCACCACCACCGCACGGGCGACGCTTGGTGCATCTACCCCATGTACGATTTCGCCCACGGCCTCTCGGACGCCATCGAAGGGATCACCCACTCCATCTGCACCCTCGAGTTCGAAGATCACCGCCCCCTCTACGATTGGTTCATCGAGAACGTCACCGCCCCGTGCCACCCCCAGCAGATCGAGTTCGCCCGTCTCAACCTCTCCTACACGGTGATGAGCAAACGCCGCCTCCTGGCCCTCATCAAAGCTGGGCACGTCAGCGGCTGGGACGACCCGCGCATGCCCACCCTCTGCGGGATGCGCCGGCGCGGCTTCACTCCCAAGGCCATCGCCGACTTCTGTGACCGCATCGGGGTGCTCAAACGAGACAGCGTGGTCGACGTCGCTCTCCTCGAGCATTACGTGCGCGAGGATCTCAACCACAGCGCACCCCGCGTCATGGGCGTCTTGCGCCCCCTCAAGGTCATCATCGAGAACTACCCCGAGGGCGCGTGCGAGTGGCTCGATGCACCCTTTCACCCCACCGATGCCGAGCTGGGCAGCCGCCAGCTCCCCTTCTCCCGTGAGCTGTGGATTGACCGCAGCGATTTCATGCTGGATCCACCTCCGAAGTTTTTCCGCCTCGCCCCGGGCCGCGAGGTGCGGCTTCGCTATGCCTACTTCCTCAAATGCGTCGGAGTCGAGCAGGATGAGAACGGCGAGGTCACGGCCTTGCGGTGCACCTATGACCCTGACACCAAGGGCGGCAAGGCGCAGGACGGTCGCAAGGTCAAGGTCACCATCCACTGGCTCTCGGCCCAGCACGCCGTGCCAGCCGAGGTGCGCATGGTCGACCGCCTCTTCAGCATCGAGAACCCCATGGACGCGCCCGATGGGGACTTCATGAGCTGCTTGAACCCAGAGGCGCTGCAGGTGCTGGAGGCCTTCGTGGAGCCCGCCGTCGCCAACGTGACGCCGGGCTACCGTGCCCAGTTCGAGCGCATGGGCTACTTCTGCGCCGATCCCGACACCCAGCCCAATAAGCCCGTCTTCAACCGCACCGTCTCCATGCGGGACGAGTGGGAAGCCATCCAGAAGCGGGGCTCCTGAGCCCCGGGCCTGAGCGTGGGCGCCTCAGCCTGGGCGCCCTTCAGCCCTTGCGGCCTGCCAAGGTATAGGCGGCCACTTCGATGGCGCCAAGGTCATAGGGTTCGCTCTCTTCGAAAAAGCGCAGCGCCTCAAAGCCCAGCTCGGCCAGGCGCTCGAGGAGCGCCTGCCGTAGGGGGATCACCGAGGGCAGATCGGGACAGGCCCAGCAACTCTCCACGCGGAAAAGATCCGAGACGAAGAAGTCTGCGCCAGGTCGCAAGAGCCGGTGGATCTCGGACCACACCGCCTGAGGGTCGCTGTGGGTGTAGAGAACGTGGTTGGCCACCACCAGATCGGCACAAGCCGGCGGGAGAGGCACCGCTTCCAGGGGGCAGCACAACAGCGTCGCCTGTTGCAGCCCTCTCTCGTCGAGGAGGCGCTGGACTTGGCTCGCGCACGCTTCGTCGTCCGTGGTGCCCCAAGCGTGGCCGTCGACGCCGCAGCGCTCTGCTAGGCGCGACAAGGACTCCCCGCGACGGCAGCCCAACTCGACGACCGTTGCGCCAGCTTGAACGCGGGTGAAGCGCGCCGGGTGGCGGGGGTCTGCATAGGGGGTGAGGTGAGCTGCGCCTCTCAGATGTAGCGCAAAAAGGCCGGAATGAGCCTGATCCATGGCCGAGAACCTCCTGTTGTGACACCGGCGTGGCCGCACAATCATAGGGCGACGCAGCACAAAATTCAGAACGCATCTTAGAACGATGGAAAAGAAAAGAAAAGCTCAACCGTGCGCGATCGTTCGTATTTGGTCTCCTTTTCTCCTGGGTGAGCCAGTTAAAGGGCCTCGGACGGTAAAAATCAGTCCACGGGTGGTCGATATACATACAGGTAGGCAATGCGCCCACCTCTTCATAAACGATACGCGGCGCGGGCGACGCGCTAGGCGAGGTGTACCATGGCAGAGCAAACGAGAAGTGCAGGTGCGCATGGTGGTGAGCGCGGTAAAGAGTTGGCGGCGATGGTGGAGGCGAGTCGTGGCCTGGTGCGCTATCTGGCGCATCGCGCCGCGCGGCGCTACGGGCTCGTGGATCAGGTGGCCTTCTTGATCGCCTGCGGCGATTCGGCGGCATTCGAGGCTGCGCGTCGCTTTGACTCGGCGCGTGGGGTGAGGCTGCATACCTTCTTATGGCCGCGCATCAAGGGGGCCATCAGCGATGAGTGCCGAAGCATGTGCCGCTGGCACAGCCGCGGGCTGCGGCCGCTGGGCCGGGTCGACAGACAGGAAGAGGCTGGCGATGGCCTGTTTTTGCCTGGTCTGGGCCAGTGGGTCCATGGCACGGACCCTGGGGAGAGGAGTGAAAAGCGCAATCTCTTGAGCACCATGCGCGAGGCGATTCAGCGACTTTCGGCGGAGGAGCGCCACTTGCTTGGGGAGACCTATCTCAAAGAACGCCCGCTGCGTGAGGTCTGCCAGGAGCTTGGCATGGACGCGTCGTGGGCCAGCAGGCGGCGGGAGCGGGCGCTGTCTCGGCTGCGTCGCTTGATGGATGACGGTGCCTATGCTGGCCTCTGAGCATCGCTCAGGGGGGCGTTTTTTTGGGGGGGGGCGCCTTTCTTTTGGAGATTGGCCTGGCGAAAGGGCTCGGAGTGGCAGCCCGGCGGCGGCAGGGCCGTTTCGCCGTTCTTGTGTGGAAAACACCGGTATTGTTCTCGAATACACGCTGGATCTCGTGGCCACGGCCAAGGAGGTGACGATGGTCGTGTCGAGAGAACTTGTGAGGATGGGCAAATCGGCTAACATTTATCCGATGAGCGCGGTGCGAAGTGACGCGACGTCAAGCTGGGCGCACGTGGAAAGCGAAGAATTCGAACAGATTGGGTGACTTATGCGCGGAATGCAGTGGATGGCATGGTGGTTGGTGGTGCTCTTGGGTGTCGCCTGTGCTGAGGCGGGCTCGACGCAGCAGCGCGGTGATGCCGAGGTCGACGATCAGAGCGACGCGAGTGTGGTCGATGTGGCGCCGGATGTGCCGGTGGATGTCGGGCCTGAAGTGGTAGAGGTCGTGGAGGTCGAGATTGAGGATAGCGTGGAGGTGGAACCCGATGTGCCACCGGTCTCCCTCTTGGACATCTGCGTGGTCAACGGGGAGAACCCCAACGGCGCCTGTGCGGCCGAGGGGATCATCAACCTGGTCGATGTGCCCTTGCATGCGCCCGTCCATCGTTTCGTCCGCTTGCGTTACATGGAGGGGGATTTCTCTCTCCTCGACGCCTCGGTGGCGGACGATCACTTTACCGTGCGGGTGTTGACCTTCTCTCCTGATGAAGTGGAAGAGGAGCTGCCTCTGTGGGTCGAGACGGCGCACATGGCGGTCATTGAGCTGACCTTTACGGCGACGGGGCGTTTGCTGGAGACAGACCACCTCCTCATCTCGGTGGGCCTGGAGGAGCAGCCCAGCGTCGTCGTGCCGATCGTGACCATCCCCGGTTGGACCTGCCCGCCTGGGATGGGCGACTGCACGGGTGACGGCGTGTGTGAGAGCGATCTGCGAGACAGCTTGGAGCACTGTGGGGCGTGTGGCGCCGGTTGTAGCTTTTCGCGGATGGTGACCACCTGCGACCGCGGCTTGTGCGAGGTCATCGAGTGTGCGCCGGGCTGGATGGATCGCGATGGCGACATCAGCAACGGCTGCGAGTATCAGTGCCAGCCCACGTCGGACACGGATATCCCCGATGCCCAGTTCCGCGACGAGAACTGTGATGGCATCGATGGGGACGTGGCGCGCGCCATTTTCGTGGCCCCCGATGGGGACGATCTCGATCTGGGGACCATGGAGCACCCGCTGCAGACCATCGGGGCGGCCATCGCCAGGGCCCAACTCAACGAGGACAAAGACCACGTCTATGTCTCCATGGGGGTCTACCCCGAGGCGGTGGTGCTGGTGGATGGCGTCTCGATTTTTGGTGGCTTCGACCGCGCCCGGAAGTGGCAGCGCGCCGCGACTTACGTCGCGACCATCGCGCCAACCCAGACGGTGGACGGGCGGATCATCGGCGTGCGCGGTGTGGACATCACCTCGCCGACCTATGTTCGAGGCCTGACCATCAGCCCAGCCGATGGGCAGGGGGCGAGCGCTACGTCTTATGGGCTCTACTGCCAGCGCTGCCCGGGGCTGAAGCTGCACAACAATGTCATCGTGGGCTCTGCCGGTGGACCGGGCGTACAGGGCACGGCGGGTGACGTCGGCCGGGCCGGCGCGGCAGGTGGCAACGGGGGTAACGGCCAGCCTGATGGCGACACCCGCGGCGCCGCAGGCACAGCGGGGGGCTCAACCTGGGGTCGCGCCGGTGGTGCCGGTGGGCGTGGTGGTGCCAAAGGCGACAATCAAGGAGAGCGCGGTGTCGACGGACAGATCGGCACCCCTGGTGGCGCTGGCGGCGCTGGGGGTAATCCAGGCAGCCGTGGTGTCGATGGCAGCAAAGGCGCTGACGGCGCCATCGGCGAGGGCGGACAAGGTGGCTCAGCCGATGGCACCTTGGTCAACGGGTTTTGGGTCGGCAACGCCGGGGCAACGGGGGCGCGCGGTGCGCATGGCAATGGCGGCGGCGGCGGCGGCGGCGGTGGCGGTCAGGGTTGCCTCTTCTGCATCAACGGCACGGGCAACGGTGGCGGTGGCGGTGGCGCGGGTGGCGAGGGTGGCGCTGGCGGGACGGGTGGCTCTGCGGGGGGCGGCTCCTTTGGGGTCTTTTTGCTCGATAGCACTGGGGTTGAGATGGTGGAGAACGTGATCCGCTCGGGCCAAGGGGGCAACGGTGGCGGCGCTGGTGCCGGTGGTGAAGGGGGCAACGGCGGCGGGCGGGGGCTGGGTGCGACCCACAAGACCGACGAAATCGGCGCCGGTGGTGATGGGGGCGTGGGGGGCAAAGGCGGTCGCGGCGGTGCCGGTGGCGGCGGGGCTGGCGGCAACTCCTTCGGGGTCTTTTTGAGCGGCACCGATCTCTATGTCTGGACCAACGACATCCAGGCGGGTAGCGGCGGCAACGGCGGCAACTCGCCCAGTGGTGGCAACAGCATTGGTGCGCGCGGGCGCACGGGCCCCACGAACTGAGCGAGGCTGCCATGCACATCGTGCTCGCCGAGCCGCCTGGGCTCTTTCTCGAAGGGTGCGGGCACAGCCGCCAGGTGCAGCCTTTGGCGCTCGGCTACTTGGCCTCTGCCGTGGCGCCGGAGCACAGCGTGCGCCTCTTGGTGCCTGATGCGCGCGCCTACGCAGGGAGCGACCCCTGGGGTGAGATCGGGCGTGCCTTGGAGGATGAGTCCCCAGATGTGCTCGGAATTAGCGTCGTCACGGCGCTGTTGCCTGCGGCCCGGCACCTGGCACGGCTCGCCAAATCGCGCTTGCCCGAAGTGGTGGTGGTGGTGGGTGGGGCCCACGTCAGCGCTCTGCCCGAGGCGACCTTGCGGGCGGAACCTGCCTTTGACTACGCCCTGGTGGGCGAGGCTGAGCTATCTCTGCCCGCGCTCTTGCGCTGCGTCGAGGCGCGCCGCCCCGTCCATGAGGTGCCTGGGCTGTGGTGGCGCGATGGGGAGGAGATCAGGCGCACGCGGCCCTGGGAGCCTCCACCCGATCTCGACGCCTTGCCCATGCCGCAACGGGATGGATTGATTTGGTCTGCTGACCTCCAGGAGGCCTTCTATGAGGGCTTGTTGACCCAGCGAGGCTGTCCCTTTCGCTGTACCACCTGCGGTCGCGCCGGCCGAGGACCTCTGCGACGGCACAGCCCGGCCAGAGTCATCGAAGAGATCGCGCGGCTGCGGCGCGATCATGCCGTGCCGGCTCTGTTCTTTCACGATCCGGTCTTCACTTTCCCCTTGGCGCAGAGCGCGGCCTTGTGTCGCGCTTTGGCCGGGCAGGCAGAGGTGGTGCCCTTTAGTTGCCAGAGTCGGGTGGAGCATCTGCCCGAGACGCACTTGGCGCTCCTCCGGGAGGCGGGTTGTCGGCATATTCTTTTGGGCATCGAGCGCGGGGACCTCGCCTCGCTCGAGCGGATGGGCAAGGGCGGGGCGGGCACCGATGTGGCCGCGGTGCTCGCGGCGATTCAGGCCCACGGGATGCGCGCCACGGGCTTCTTCATGGTGGGTTTTCCCTGGGACGACGAAGAGACCATGGGCGCAACGGTAGACTATGCGCTGGGCTTGCCCCTTGACGCCGTCAGCTTGTTCTCCGTGGTGCCTTGGCCTGGGACGGCCATGTGGGCCGAGCTGGGTGGTCCGGACTTGGGTGAAGTGATGGACTTTCGCGAGCCCTTACTCAACCTGACCCGCTTGCCTGACGCGACGTACCGGGCCCATTTCCATGGACTGCGCGAGCGGGTCCAGGCGTTCAATCTGGAGCGGGTCATGGCGCGCGCGGCGACGCTGCGCGCGCAACACGTTGTGGTCTAGAGCAAAAAGAGGATGAGGGCCAGGCCGCCGAGGAAGAGGAAGGTGAAAATGGCGGCGACGAAGAACCACTGCCACAAACTCGCCGACGAGTCGTTGCGCGCTGTGGGGATCATGTTCAGGTTCACGGGGCCGGTGACATCGGCGCTGGCACGAATTCGCGCTGGCATGTTCAGGGTGGGTGCGGCAGCGATGGCGACGATCGAGGGGATCGCCAGCTCGGTGAAGACCTGGGCGTTGTCGCCAGGGTCATCGACGGTGAAATAGGGGTCGCTCTCGCTGAGGCCGGAGGTGCTGATGAAGGTCTCGAGCGCGTGGGCGAACTCTTCGGCGCTTGAGAAACGAGCCAGGGGATCTTTTTGGGTGGCACGGCGAATGATTGCCGCGAGGTTGGCCGGCGTCTCGAGCGGTAGATCGGGGAAGGGCTCGGTGAGGTGGCGCAGGACGACCCGCAATGGGGTCTCTGCGGGAAAGGGGACGAAGGTGGTGAGGAGAGTGAAGAGCATGCAGCCCAGGGCATAGATATCGCTGCGCCCATCCAGATCTTCCCCTCGAGCTTGCTCGGGGCTCATGAAATCGGGGGTGCCACAGACCGTGCCCAGGCGCGTGATCTGGGTTTGGGCGTCGGCGGTCTGAAGCTTGGCGATGCCAAAGTCGAGGACCTTGACCTGGTACGGCGAGCCGTCGTCACCGGGGACCAGGACGACGTTCTCTGGCTTGAGGTCGCGGTGGATGATGCCGTTGCCATGCGCCAAGGCCAGGGCCTGAGCTACTTGGACGCCGATGCGAGCCACACGGACGGGGCTCATGGGGCCGAATTGGGCCAGCAACGTGGCCAGGTTGGGGCCGTCGAGCCACTCCATGGCGAGATACATGAGGCCGCTATTGCTGCGACCATGTCCGACGAGGGCGACGATGTGGCGATGGATCAGCCGGGAAACGGAGATGGCTTCGCGGTGAAAGCGCTTGAGGGCCACCTCGTCCGTCGTGAGATGGCTGCGCATGATTTTCAGCGCCATCACCCGGTTGGTGGTGTGCTGACGCGCTTTGTAGATGAAGCCCATGCCGCCAGAAGCGATGAACTCGACGACCTGGTAGCCGTCGACCATGGTACCTGGAGAGAGTTGTCCCGCCGGATCAGGCGCTTCGTTGAAGGTGTCGAAGGCGTGCGTGCTCATGCGTCCAGCTTGTGATAAGGGAGTAAGGCTTCCCTCAAGGCCTGTCAGCATAACGCTCGATGCCAAAGTTGCAAGCTGGGAAATGCAAGACGCCTGTTGCTGGTTTCTAAGTTGTGTTGGCTTTGATGTTGTTGCTTGGCTTTCGAATGGCGCTGCGCTACGACGCATGCCCGGGCGCGCTGAAGCGGGAGGATCTGCCAGGTTGAGACTGCATCCTGCCGGGAGGCGGCCGCCAATCAAGGGCTGTGAGAGAGGGCGGGTGAAAAGCAGCGGGTGGTGCTTGTGGACCGCGAGGCGCATGGGGAGCAGTTCTTTAGTGAGGTGAGAGGCTGTGAAGGGCGGCGAGTTGGAAAAGCTCCAAGATGAGAACGCGCGCTTGCGGGCGGAGCTGGCTGCGTGCCGCGTCCGGGAAGCGCAGGAAGCCGAACGCCTGGCTGAGCTGGGACATCTGGCGGGTTCTTACCGACTGATCTTCGATCTCGCACCGCTTGGACTGTTGCGTATGGATGAGCGGGGGCGCATCCTCGAGGTCAACGCCAAGGCCTTGGAGATACTCGGCTCACCGTCGGCTCGCCACACCCAGGCCATCAATCTACTGACCTTTCCGCCGCTTCAGGCGTCGGGAATCGCCGCCGACGTCTTGACCTGTCTGGAGAAGGCTGAGCCTTTGGTAGGGACGGCGTTCTACGAATCGAAGTGGGGCAAACGGATTCACCTGCGCTATCACTTGACGCCGGTCTTTGGCTTGCAAGACATGGCTGTAGGCGTCATGGCGATTTTTGAAGATTTCAGCGCCCTCAAGCAGGCCGAGATCGCCTTGCGGCAGAGCGAGGAGCGTCTCAAGACTCTGGTCGCCTATCTGCCGGTGATGCTGATGGTCATCGATGACCTGGGGGATGTGGTCCTGTGGAACCGCGAGAGTGAGCGCATTACGGGTTTCAGTGCCGAGGAGGTACAGGCCCAGAGGGGACTGTGGCAGCGCTTGATGGCGGCAGAAGACGAGAAGGTGCG
>Ga0334884_1002581_pt1 | contig 22599 bp, 24 predicted proteins | sample GraSluR1_MG_7_FD_207215 | JGI IMG/M metagenome (GOLD analysis project Ga0334884, IMG submission 207215) | Sludge microbial communities from methane-producing bioreactor in Wageningen University, Netherlands - Granular Sludge_12_05 R1 | ecosystem: Engineered > Bioreactor > Anaerobic >...
AAACCTCGTAGCACCCCAGTCGTCCGCACTGTCCATACACCAGCGACGCGACAATCCCTGACGCCGCAAGGAACGAGCACACAAGCAGAATGTTGCTCCATCTCGCGCGATTCATGGCACACTCCTCGTATAAAGAGTTTTCCGGCGCTCGCGGGGGAGGCGGATACGGTTCTACTTCCCGGGACAAGCGCGCATAACAGTTGTCTTCTACTTCTGTTGATTGGATGTCCTTCCGAGGTTGTTCTTCCCTGCCGCGCCGCGCGGATGATTGCGCGAGTGTTTCCAGTTCCAAGGCGACTCGAAATCGGCGTGTTTGGTACAGGGCATTCTCTGCGCGTCGGCCTGAACGCGGCCGCGCTTGGTGGCCGAAGAGGCAAGTGGCCTTGCAACTCGCCCACGTCGCGCAGTTCTCATACCGGAGACCACGCTATGCCACTCAAAAAGCCGTTGCCGCTCCTGGTGCCGCAAAGGACGCGCACTGTTCCTCGATCCTTCGCCTGGATCGACCATCGCCTTCGCAGCGAAGGCATCCTTCCGCAACTCCGGCCCGAGGATCTCGGCCTGTACTTGTTTCTCGTCATGGCGGCCGACCAACGCGGGCTCTCCTGTTGGCGGCTCGATCGCGTCGAGAAAACCCTCCCCTGCTTCGATCGTCACATGCTCTGGGACGCGCGGTCGAGATTGGCCGAATTGGACCTCATCGCCTACCGCCCCTGGCACCACGGCGACCCCGACGGCTGCTACCAGGTCCTTTCCGTCCAACGCCCGCCCCAGGACCGGCTCTCCCCGGAACTCCACGCCGCCGTCAGCAAGGTCTTGCGACAACTGGAAGTCTCCTCCGTACAACCATGAACCATCACGATCCAACGCGGGACGCCACGCCTCTCTCCTTGAACTCCGTTTCGTCCGAAAGAATGTGGCCCGCGTTCTTAACCACCCGTCGCCTGAACGCCACGCATGAGTCGGTTGGGACCGGCCTCGCGCCGGACGCCCCGCATCACCCACGAGGTTTTGGATCAGGTGCTTTCGCTTTCCCGATGAACTTCCCTCGACTTCGGGCCGGCGGCCCCTGCCCGCCGCTCCGCCAAACGACAACCCTGCAACCCAAGGAACCCTCCCATGAAGCGCAAACGCTCTCCAGCCGGAAAACCCGTCCTCGCCAAGGGCCGGGCGGTGGTCGGCATCGACGTCGGAAAACGCAAACATGCCGCCACCGCCCTGACACCCCAAGGCGAACTTGTCGCACAACTGGCCTCCTTCCCCAACACCCGAGCGGGCATCGACCTGCTGGAGAAAGAGGTCCTTCGCAAGGCCGGCGCGCCGGGCAAGGTGCTCGTGGCCATGGAGGCCACCGGCCACTACTGGATGTGTCTGTACTACGAACTCCAGCGACGCGGCTACGAGGGCGTCGTCCTCAACCCCTTGCAGACCAACGCCCATAGCCGCTCCCAAATCCGCAAGAACTACAACGACCGCATCGACTCCGCCGGCATCGCCCGGCTGGTCCTGGCCGGCGAGGCTCGCGCTACCCGCGTGCCCGACGAGAAGACCGCCGAACTCCGCCTCTGGGTGCGGCACCGCCAAAGGCTCCTCCGCGCCGCCGGCAACATGGAACGTTTCGCCCACACCCTCGTGGACCGGGTGTTCCCCGAATACGCCGACGTGCTCAGCAAGCCCTTCCTGACCTCTGGCCAGGAACTCATCCGGCAGATCGGCCTGGCCCCGAGCCAGCTCGTCGCCCAGAAAGACCAGGTCCGTGAGGTCTTGCGCGCCGCCAGCCGCAAGAAGATCGCCCCGGAAACCATCGACCTCCTCCTCCAGGTGGCCCAGCAGTCCATTGGCACGCGCCAGGCCGAGAACGTCGCCACACGACAACTCGTCCTGGCCTTCGATTACCTGGCATCCCTCCGCGAACAAATCGCCGCCATCGAAGAGGAACTCGAGCGGCGGGCTCAGGAACTCCAATCGCCCCTGTTCTCGCTGGGCATCACCGCCAAACTGGTGGCCGTGATTCACGCCGAGAGCGACCCCATCCAGGACTTCCGCTCCGCGGACCAGTACGTCGCCTACACCGGCCTCGATCCCAGTTCTCGCCGCTCGGGCGACACCATCAACCGCCGCGGCAAAATCAGCAAACGCGGCTCGCCCACCCTCCGCCGAGCCCTCTACCTTGCCGCCTTTGTCGTGACCCGCAAACATGCCTGTTTCCGTCGCCTCTATCAACGTCACCGCCGCCAGGGCAAGGGCCACAGCAACGCCTTGGTGGTGGTCGCCCGCCACCTGGCCCGCGTCGTCTGGCGGCTCTTGACCGACGGACGCCAATTCAGCAAACGTCCGCCCAAGCACAACTTCCCTTCGCCTCGCCGCAAGCCGAAATAACGTCGACCCCTCCCGAGCCCACCTACCATGGACCATGCGAAATGAGAAATCCTACCGCCGATTCACTTCCCCTCTTGACTGTTCATAGTCGGTCTTTTCGATGAGGTATTGGCGCAGGGGGATCATGAACAGCACGCCCAGCAGCCCGCCCGTCATCGCCAGCAAGGTCATCTGGACCAATTCGGGGTCGAGGTGCCACATGAACAGCGCGGGCAGCGTGAAGATGACTCCGCTCGCCACGGAACTCGAGGCCGATCCGATCGTCTGCGACATGTTGGCCTCGAGGATCGTGGCCGGGCGCCCGACGTGCCGCAGCAGCCGGAAGGCGGCCACGGTCATCACGGCGACGGGGATCGACGTCGAGATGGTCAGCCCGGCCTGCAAGCCCAGATAGGCGTTGGCCGCCCCGAAGCAGATTCCGAACAACACCCCCGCGCCCACCGCCTTGGCCGAGAATTCCAGCGGGCTCTCCGCGGCCGACACGTAGGGCGCGTGGCTCGGCAGGGTCTCGTTCGGCTCGGGCTGGTCTTGCATGGGCCGTCTCACGGGGCGGGGCGGTCGGCGTGCTCGATCGGCCGTGATTCTACTCGCCCCGGCGACCGAGGCAACCGCAACGCCTCCGAAACCGCCGCGCGAGGGCGTCGGCAGCCGCGGTCCGGCCGGCGCGCCAACGCCTCGTGCCGGCTTGCTTCGCCTCGGCGCCCGCACTATAGTCGACAGGATGCCGATCGGTGGAGGGGCGTTTTCCATCGCACAATTCGTCTGCCGGCAGGAGGGATGGCCATGAAGGGTTTGCCGTCGATCACGCGTCGCCGCTTCCTGCAACGGATCGCCGCAACCGGGGCCGCGGCGGCGGTCGCCGGGCCGGCGATCGTTCCCGCTTCCGTCCTGGGGCTCGACGGAGCGGTCGCTCCGAGCAACCGGGTCACCGTGGGGATGATCGGGTTGGGCCGGCAGTCGCTGGCGCGCAATCTGCCCGTCTTCGTGCGCTGGCCCGACTCGCAAGTCGTGGCCCTCTGCGACGTCGACCGCTGGCGACTCGATCAGACGCCGGCCGACGTCGTGCGGCGCTGCGGCGACACGCCCGAAGCCAGGGCGATTGCGACCTGCCCCCGGTACACCGACTTCCGCGAGGTGCTCGCCCGCCCCGACGTCGACGCCGTGATGATCAGCACGCCCGACCATTGGCACGTCTACCAGGCCGTCACGTCGGCCAGGGCGGGCAAGGACGTGTGCTGCGAGAAGCCGCTGTCGCTTTCGGTGTCCGACGGCCGGCGGCTGGCCGACGCGATCGCCGAGCAGAACCGCGTGTTTCGCACCGACAGCGAGTTCCGCTCGATCGCCGAGTTCCACCGGGCGTGCGAGCTGGTGATCCACGGCAAGATCGGCGAGCTTCGCGCGATGCGCATGGCCGTGCCGAGCTGGAACGAGGTGCTGCCCCAGCAGCCCGAAATGCCGGTGCCCGAGGAGCTCGACTACGACCTCTGGCTGGGCCCCGCCCCCATGAAACCCTACACTGAGAAGCGGGTGCATCCGCGCAAGAGCTACGGCCGGCCCGGCTGGTACGCCAACCGCGACTACTGCGACGGCGTGCTGGTCAACTGGGGCCATCACCTGGCCGACGTCGTGCAATGGGCCAACGGCACCGAGCGGAGCGGCCCGGTCGAGGTCGAGGGCAAGGGCGAGCTCCCGCCCGCCGACGGGCTGTGGAACGTGCTCCTCGATTTCCAGGTCGAGTACCGCTACGCCAACGGAGTCACGCTGTCGTACACGACGGGGCATCCCTACGTGCGCTTCGAGGGGAGCGAGGGCTGGATCAACGTCCAGTACGGTCCCGACGAGCTGACCGCCGAGCCCGCGTCGATCCTCACGGCCGAGCTGGGCCCCGACGCGGTGCGCGTTCCGCTGAAGAACGAGAAACGCGACTTCATCGACTGCGTCAAGACCCGCTCGCAAACGCTCGAGGACGCCGAAGTCGGCCACCGCGCCACGTCGCTCTGCCAGATCGGCTACATCGCCGTCCAGGTGGGCGAAAAGCTCCGCTGGGACCCCGACGCCGAGCGGTTCGTCGACCACGACGAGGCCGACAAGCTGCTTCGCGGCGCGCTGGCGCGGGAACCGTGGCGCGTGTGACAAACGCAAGGTCGGCACGGAACGTTCCACCCGATCGGCCAGCGCCCATGATCGCAAGTGCTTGCTGGAAAAGGGTTTGCTGTTTCTTGCCCGGCGGATTGTCGCTCTGCCCGCGAACCGCTAGAATAGGGGCATCTGGATCGTCCGTCCCGGACCGCGGCCATGCTCACAACCACCCAGCAACGCCGCCCGCCCTTGGGCCTGTTTCCTGACAAGCCCGCGCCGCGGCTCTATGACCGCATCGTCGAAGTTTTGCGCGTCCGGCACTACAGCCGCCGCACGGAAGACGCCTACGTTCACTGGATTCGCCGGTACATCCAGTTCCACCAGCACCGGCATCCCCGCCAACTTGCCGAAGCCGATGTGAACATCTTTTTGACCCACCTGGCCGTAAAGGAACGCGTCGCGGCTTCTACGCAAAACCAAGCCTTGTCGGCGATCCTCTTTCTTTACGAACACGTCCTCCAGCAGCCGCTTGACCGCATCGAAGGCGTCGTGCGCGCGCGTCGCCCCAAGCGCCTCCCAGTGGTGCGGACGGTCGACGAGGTGTCACGGGGGATGGCGCACCTCACCGGCGACAAGTGCATGAGCGCTAGGCTGAAACATCCTATCACGCGGAAAACCGCGCGACATGAGAGCAACGGACGGCTACTATTGCACTTACCGTAATTGAATTGTTGAATGAACCATGCCGGAGATTTCCAGATTCCTCGGGATAATCGTGCGGATGTACTACCGTGACCATGCGCCGCCGCATTTTCACGCAGAATACGGCGAACACGAAATAACTGTCGAGATCTCCTCGGGATTGGTGAGCGGGCGGTTTCCTCGACGTGCCTTGAGCGCGGTTCTGGACTGGTACGCCATACATCAGGCTGAACTTTTGGAAAACTGGGAACGTGCGAGGCAAGAAGTCCCACTTCAGCCGATCGAGCCATTGGAGTGATATGATGCTGCACGTAACACTAGCCGAGTATATGGGTGACTTTCGCGTACGCCTAGAATTCAGCGATGGATTCGTTGGTATTGCCGACCTGTCGGGCCGACTTACAGGACCCGTGTTCCAACCGCTGAACGACGTGCGTCAGTTTCGCCAGTTTACATTGACGGGACACACGCTGTGCTGGCCAAACGGCGCCGATCTGGCACCCGAGTACCTCCGACAACTTGCCGCTAACAAAGTTGCCGAACAAAGCGGTGAACCGGAGCCGCCGATCACGCGAGAGTTGAAATCATAGGTTTTTGCCGGCGGCCCGGTTACCGCCAACGTTCGGCGATGGAGGAGTTTGGTTCGTCACGGGAGCCGCGGAGGCGAGGTTCTTCGACCCGGAGACGGCGGGCCCGATCGAGTTGGTTGCGGCCCGGCTTGGCGTCAGCCCGGCCGCAGTGCAGGCCGGCCGGTTGGATGAGTTGAGCTTGGACTCTCTCGACATCGTTGAACTGGTCATGGAGTTGGAGGAGCAACTTGGGTAGCGCCCTGAGCCGGCAGCAAAGCTGCCTCGGGCCGATCGCTCAGCCAGACCCGGTGCTGGCGGGCCCGTTTCGTGGTATGATCCTTGGTGTTGACCGGAAGCACCGACTGTGCCTCCGCACGGAGACTGGCGTGGACTACGAGATCCCCTACGCGATAGAATCCTAGAGGACGGGCAATGCCCGAGCGCGTCTACATCGAGACTACCATCGTGAGCTACCTGACCGCTCGGCCCAGTCGTGACGTGGTCATTGCCGGCCATCAGCAGGTCACCCACGAGTGGTGGGATGCCCGCCGGTCGGACTACGAACCTTGCGTATCACAACTCGTTTTGGACGAGGCCGGTGCCGGCGACCCTCAGGCTGCCCAAGAGCGGCTTGCGGTCGTGCAACCCATGTTGGTGCTCGAAACGACGTCGGAGGCGCTGGGCTTGGCGAAGGAATTAGTTCAGGCAGGTGCATTGCCGGCGAAAGCGGCCGGCGACGCGCTGCACATCGCCATTGCCGCCACGAAGGGCATCCCGTTTCTCCTGACGTGGAATTGCCGGCACTTGGCCAATGCCGTCATGCGACCCATGATTGAGGAGGTTTGCAAGGGCGAGGGATTCACGGCGCCTATTATCTGCACGCCCGAGGAACTACTGGAGGCCAAACCATGAATGATCCTATTGTCGATGAAGTTCGTCGAGTTCGCGACGCTTACGCCGCCCGATTCAACTACGATCTGGACGCCATATTCCAAGACGTCAAGGAGAGAGAAAAGAGGAGTGGCCTCAAGTTCGTTCAGGGCGTCGCTCGCCAGCCCGCGCCGAACCATCCGCTGCAGGCGGCCCCGGCGGCTGAGCGTGGTCGTTTGCCGCACAATAAGGATGAATAAACATGTCGATGATTGGCAACTTTCTGCGACTCTCTTCCGATGAGTTGGCGGCACTAATTGCTGATCCATCAAGCGTGGAAGATTTCATCTACCCGGACGATGAGGAACGCGAGAACAACATTGACGTCGACAAGGCATGGCACGGCATCCATTACCTGCTTGCTGGCGATGCGTGGGCCGGGGAACCACCACTGGCCAATGTCGTTCTTGGCGGCACCGAGATCGGTGACGACGTTGGATACGGACCGGCGCGCTATTTAACCGTCGATGAGGTTCAGGCTGCCGCGGATGCTCTGAAAGATATCCCGCCAGAGAAATTCCGTGCGCGATATGTCGCATCCGAGCTGTCAAAAAACCGAATCTACCCGGAAATCTGGGATGATGCCGATGAGGATGCCATTGGATATTTGACGACTTGGTATGAAACACTCCGTGAGTACTACATCGACGCGGCCACGCAAGGTCACGCGATGCTAAAATACCTCAACTGAACCCTGAACCCGCATCGGAGTCCGACGAACAATGCCGTGAACCGGAGTGGCGAAGTTTTGGGGAATCTGCCATGGACGATCTTTCGTCGCCGCCGGGTGACGGCTGTCGTTCGTCGTGAAAGATCCCTGCGATGGAAACCGTGTATCTGGAAACGACGCTTGTTGGGCACACCGCGGCAGCGCCACACACGGATCCTTTCGTTGCTGCCCGGCAACGGGTGACACGGCACCGGTGGCTCAACGACGCGCGAGGTTTCGCGCTTTACATTTCGCAACGCGTGCTGGACGAATGTGCCGCCGGCGGTCGAACGGCGGCGGCGGAACCGTTCGCGGTGGTCGAGGACCTCGACTTGCTCGAATCGTCGGATGACGTGGAACTTCAAACATATCGCAAACGCCTCGCTCCGCAGCAGAATTGGACGGATCTGCCGTGAGGCAGGCTACGAACCGCCAATCATCTGCACACCGGACGAACTGATGGGGACCGAGAACTCATTGGCGCTTCAGACGTGAGGAATCATAGCGGTTTGCGATACCTGCGCCCAGTGCTGCGATTCAGCCTTTGGTCGTTGCTGGTGCTTGCCCTGATCGTCGCCGCGCTGAGCGCCTGGCTTGGCCAGCACATCATGCGAGCATCAACGCAGCGCCCCATCGTTGCGAAGATCATCGCCTCTGGCGGCACCGTGGGCTACCATTACCAGATCCAGCCCGAATTCAACATCGTCGCCAAATTGGTCAGATCCGTTCTCGGCGACGACATCTACGCCACGGTTGACCTCGTTTTCCTGAATCTCCGGAACCTCTCGCAGCTTCGAGTACTTGAGACGGGGATGACGGACAGAACGTTGGACACGATCGAACGCTTCAAGAGTCTACGATGTCTTCAATTAACCAATCACCCGCTGACGGATGACGGACTGCGCAACCTGTCTCGCTTGACCGAACTCGAACGTCTGGAACTCGCCTACACGAAACTGGCGGACGACGGCCTTCGAGCGTTGAGCAGCGTCATGCAGCTGCGATACCTTGACGTCAGCGGAACACTTGTCACTGACGATGGGATCGGACATCTCGCTACCTTGCAAAACCTCGAATACATTGACCTAGGGAACACGTCCATCACGGACGTGGGGCTACTGAGACTCGCAGAACTGAGGGCGCTGAAACACGTCGAGGTTGGAATTCATAGCGGCATTACGATGCAGGGTGTCGATGCGCTAAAGGCGGCACGGCCATCGTGTGTCATCGATTGCTGGGAATTTGGACCGGACGGTGGCGGCCACCACGTCGCAACCAAGTGATGGTCGGCCGCCCGGTTACCACCGTTGTTTTATCCCTCGTTCCCAAGCTCCGGCTTGGGTATGAGATCGTGAGCGCCATCGAGAGACGGGGCCGGCCGGTTCGTCGTGCCGCCTTCAGGCGGTCTTCGCCCTGAGCCTCGGAGGAGCCGGCTGAAGCCGGGACTACGAACTCTCGGGCCGCCTCCGGAACGCACGGGCTTGCGCGACCGTGTTGGCTTGGGCGTTGCGGCGGATTACGTCGCCAGCAGCCCGTCGATCATGCCCTCGGGCACGCGCGCCGCGTAGACGTGCGCGAAGCCGGTGCGGTTCGAGTTGAAGATCACCCAGTTCAGGTCGGGCGTCAGGTAGGCGTGGGGATGGGTGTTCTGGCTCCGGTCGGGCCGGGTCTTCGACTCGCAGACCTCGGCGGTCTTGCCGCTCTCGTTCGAGCCGAGGACCACCTTGTAGGCCCCTTGCCAGTCGTCGCACGCGAAAAGCCGGCCGCAGCGGCTCACCCCCACGTGGTTGAAGCGGTAGCCCTTGGCGACCACGCGGGCCGGGCTTCCCGCGCGCACGCCCAGCAGGTTGCCCTTCTCGGGGGCGAACTCGCCGCGGGCCGAGACCGACAGCAGCATCTCCCGGGTCGCGCCGATCCATGCCTCGTGGCCCGTGCAGGCGGTCGTATAGGGCGTTCCAACTTGAAGCTCGGTCCGCTCGCCCTCGGGCACGGAGAGCAGGTACAGGGTCGCGCCCTCGGGTCCCACGAGCCGCTCGAGCGTGCCGTCGGGCGCGTACTTGCCGCCCCGGTTGTGCTGGATCATCAACGCGCGCCCCTCGCCCGGCTCGAACTGGGGATGGGGGTTGAGGATGAAGGGGTCGCGGTCGAGAATCCTCTGCTCGCCCTTGGCGAGATCGACCAGCAGGACGTCGAACAGGTCCCAGCCCGGATCGGTCTTGGTCCCGCCCGCATAGTAGCGGCGGTCGGTGGTGACCGTGCCGAGGCTGCGGATGCGCACGCCCTCTTGGAGGCGGTAGATCTTGTCGATGGCCCCGGTGTCGAGGTCGGCCCGCATGAGGTCGATCTCGCCGTCGTCGGCCTGCTTGAGATAAGAGAACATGCCGTCGTGCGAGATGGCGCTGCCGCCGATCCCCATCGCCGTGTCGAGAAGGTGCTGCTCCCAGGTGCCCAGTTCCACGGCCATCAGCTCGGTGCGATTGCCCGAAAGCTTGGGATTCTGCCGCTGGTAGACGAAGTACCGCGAGCCGCGCGAGCAATAGGGCACCTCGCAGTAGATGTTCGACTGCGAGAACTCGTCGGTGGTGACTTGCCAGATCTCGGCGCCCGACGGCTGGCGCTCGACGCGGATGGCGCCCGCGGCGTTCGCCGGCCGCCCCAGGCCGATGGCCGGGGCAACGGCCAGCCCGGCCGTTCCCAGCGTCAATCGGCGCAGGGCTCGTCGGCGCGAAATCGCGTGACGGCGTTTCGTGTTCGACATCGGTAGGCCCTTTCGTGATGGAGTGCCGAGGCTGTCGAGCGTCGGGTGTCTTAGGTCGAGCGAAGCGAGCCCCCCGTCTTCCGGTGTCTCGGATCTCGCGACGCGCAGTGCGTGCGCAGCCAACCTCATGCCGTGCATTGTATCGCGGCAGCCGCCCTTGCCCAATCGCGCGTGGCGCCCGCGCGCCAAGCGATCGGCCCCGGCCGTCTTGCCACGCCGGGCGCACGGAGGCTAGAATGCGGGCTTCGGCAATCGGGCCCGCAGCAACGAAGGGAGCGCCATGGCCATCGAAGGCTTGCACATCATTGGCGAAACGATCAACGACTCGGTGCCATCGACCCACCGGCTTTTCGAGGCCGGCGACCTCGACGGCATCGTCGAGCTGGCCCGCATGCAGGACGAGCGCGGGGCGGCCTACATCGACGTGAACGTGGGGCCCCGTTCCCCCCAGTTTATGGCCGAGGTGGTCCGGCGAATCCAGGCGGTCACGACGAAGCCGCTGGCCATCGACACGCCCGATCCGCAGATCGCCAAGGCGGGTCTCGAGGCTTACGACGAGGACCGCGCGGGCGGCGCGAAGCCGATCCTCAACTCGATCTCGCCGCTGCGCATGGAGATGTTCGATCTGTGCCGGGTCCGCTCGTTCAAGCCGGTGCTGCTGATCTCCGAGCAGGTGGTCGACGGCCGATCGGGGCCCTGCCACACGGCCGACGAGACGTACCGGGCCGCCCAGTCGCTCCGCGACGCGGCCCGGGCGCCGGGCCGCGCGATCGCCAACGACGACCTGATCTTCGACCCCGGCATCGCCCCGGTGGGCAGCGATACCGAGGGCAACCTCAAGCGCCTGGTCACGGCCATGCGGATGCTCCACGACGATCCCGACTTTGCCGGGGTGCACATGTCGGTCGGCTTGAGCAACTTCACCGTGATGCTTCCCCCGAAGCGGGCCGACGGCTCGCCCGTCAAAAGCCCGCTCGAAAGCGCGTTCATCACGAAAGCCATGCCGCTCGGGCTCGACATGGTCATCGGCTCGGTCAAGCGCAAGTACGAGCTGCTCTCTGCCGATCACCCGGCCATGCTCTGCCTCGAAGACGTACTCAAGGCCGACGGTTTCGAGGTCATCATGCGGATCCGGGAGTTCTACACGTAGAGAGCGCCCGGGATCGGCTCGCGGGCGCACGTCGACGGCCGGATCGAAGCCGGTGCAGGAGCCGCGCATCTCACGGCGAAGCCGGCCCCCTCTCCCCGCGACTACTCGGCTACCACTCCAAACGCGGCGACCTCGGCTCGGACACTGGGTCGATCGGTCTCGATTCGCAGAGTCTTTCCCACGCGACCCGGCTTCTGGCCCGCGGTGAACGTCATGGGCACCAGGTAGAATGGTTTCGCTTCGCGGGGCTGGGGGATGTCGAAAGCGAAACAGTCGCAGTCAGCCTCGATCGCTTGGATCACAAACGGCTCTTTCGCCCGCACCACGAGCTGCTTGCGCACGCTGTTCCCCGGCTTCAACACGCCGAGAAACAGGGAGGACGGGCTGGCCGTGAGGCTCCCCACCACCTGGCCTTCAACGGCCAGGGGAATCTCTCTTGCGCGGGGATCGTTCGTCACCAGCATCAGGTGGTCCCGCACGTAGCCCACGGGGGCGCCTTGATCGAGCCGGGCCCGCACCTCGTACGTCACCTTGCCGGCTTCGCGCCTGCGTTCGACGACCTCGGCCGAGAGATGGGGGGTTGCCGACCTGGCCTCCAGAATCCGCCATTGCGATCCTCGCGTGTAGGTGACCGAGACCGTTCTCTCGACCTCTTCCCCCTGCTCGACGCTGCCCAGTTCCACGGCGGGCGGGTCGAAAAGGACCGCATCGTAGATGTACGCCTTGACGTGGAGTTGAACGCGGGCGCGGCGCGGCTTGTCGAGGGTCACCGTAATCGTCGAGCTCTGATGCCCGCGAAGCCTTTCGGTGTTCAGCCTTACGACGACGGCGCCTTCCTCGTAGGTCGCCAGCAGCGGCTTCTCGATGCGCGGCGTGGCGCAGCCGCAGCTCGAATCGACGCCCGCGATGTGCACGTCCTCCATGTAGAAGTTGGTGATCTTGAACCTGTGCTCCGCCTTGGCGTCGCGCGCCACGGAACCGAAGTCGTGGGAGCGTTCGTCGAACATCTTCTCGGCCCACGGCTGGCCGTGGGACGTATGGACCGCCGCCGACGCGAGAATGGCCAAAGACGCCAGGATGGGCTTCATCGCCTTCGCCTCCCCAAGGGTGTTCACGAACCCCAGAACTCTCCCGCGCACAGCATGTGGCCCGGCCGGATAACGCTCGACCGCCGGACCGGCCGGCTGGAACACGCGGGGCTTACGGCTCCGAATCGCCGACGAACTCGCTGAAGTCCAGGCCGAACTCCTTCCACTTGTTCAAGATGTCTTCCTTCGAGAGGAAGCCCGTGTGCCGGAACAGCTCCCTTCCCGAAGCATCGTAGAAGATCTGCGTGGGAATTTGTTCAATGCCGTACTTGGCGGCGGCCTGGCGATTCTCCCACACGTCGATGAACTCGACGTCCAACCTTCCCGCCAGCTTTTCGCGGAGCTCGTCGAGGATGGGCGCCATCATCTTGCAGGGAATACACTTGGTCGCCCCAAGGTCGAGGAGTCTTGGGAGCCGAGCCCCCGCGGCCGCGTCGCCGGCGGCTTGGCGATCGGCGTCGTCATCGACGGCCGTCGACGCCGCTCTCGTGCCGGCCTCCGAGGGGGCAGCGGACGCTCCCGCTTCGGTCGTCGCCTGTTGGCATCCGGCGACGACCGCCAGAAGCAGGGCGATCAGGCCGGCGCCTAACAAACACACGCATCGAGCTTGTCGACCAACCGAGAAGTCAGTTCTTGACATGACTCTTGACATGACGAACCTCCCAAGGCTCAAAGATCCAGCAGTCGGGGTTGAACGAATTCGGCGGAGAACATCTCCCGTCCCTTCATGCAACGGAGGACACTTTCGGACGCCGCCGACAGGTCCGTCGCCACAAGCACTCTGCCTTCTCATTCATGGACCACCGGCTCGAGGGCAATTTCGTCCCGTTGGACGACGCCCTTCGCCGCCGCGCGCGGGAACCACGACTGGGTGCGCAGGCAGATCCTGACGAGCATGAGCATGACGGGCACCTCGATCAGAACGCCGACCACCGTGGCCAGCGCCGCGCCGCTCGACAGGCCGTAAAGCATCGTGGCCGTGGCGATCGCGACTTCGAAGTGGTTCGAGGCGCCGATCATCGCCGAGGGCGCCGCGTCCTCGTAGCGGAACCGCAGCAGCTTCGCCAGCAGGTAGGTCAGCGCGAAGATCAGCACGGTCTGGAGGAACAGGGGAATGGCGATCCAGAGAATCGTCAGCGGGTTGCCGACGATCGTCTCGCCCTTGAAGCTGAACAGCAGCACCAAGGTCGCCAGCAGGGCGACGATCGACACGGGCGTGAGCACGTGGAGGAACTTCGCCTCGAACCACGGCAGGCCCTTGGCGCCGATGATCCACTTGCGGGAGAAGTAGCCCGCCACCAGCGGAAGGGCCACGTAGATTCCGATCGAAAGCAGCAGCGCCTCCCAGGGGACGGGCATCCGGTTCACCCCGAGCAGCCAGCCGCCGAGCAACCCGTAGAGCACGAGCATGGTCAGCGAGTTGATCGCGACCATGACGAGCGTGTGGCCCTGGTTGCCGCGGGCAAGGTATCCCCACATGAGCACCATCGCGGTGCACGGCGCGATGCCCAGCAGAATCGCCCCCGAGATGTACGAGCGCCAAAGCTCGACCTCCGTGCCGTCCTTGACGATCTCCGTGCCCGGAATCAGCCCGCGGAACACGTAGCCCAGGAAGAACGTGGCGATGGCGAACATAGTGAACGGCTTGACGCCCCAGTTGACCAGGAGCGTCAAGAGGACGGGCTTGGGACTCTTGCCCGCTCGGAGCACCTCGGCGAAGTCGATCTTCACCATGATGGGGTACATCATGAAGAACAGGGCGATGGCGATCGGGATCGACACGACCGGCGCCCCGTTGACGTAAATCGCCATGGCGTCGAGCGATTGGGCCACGCCGGGGGCCACCTTTCCCAAGACGATGCCGCCGACGATGCACAGGGCCACCCAGATCGTCAGGTATCGCTCGAAAATATTCAGCCGCTTGGTGGATTCGGGACTCGCACCTTCCGTCATCATGGTTCAATCCTCGCAACGTGATACGACTCGTTACGGGCAGGAACAAGCGTTCTCATGCCTTGCACTTGCCTTGTCTTTTGCACAATTCCTCGGGGCTGATTTGCAGGATCCGCTTGAGGCGTCGGGCGTCGTCGGCAATCCGGGCGTCTTTCGAGAGCCACTTTCGAGCCAGGGCCACCGCGTCGGCGGCCGCGGGCGAGAGCCCCTCGCTCACGAGGCGGTAGTGCATCCAGCGCCCGTCCTTCCGGCAGCCGGCGATGCCCGCCTGCTTGAGAACCGCCATATGCTTCGAGACGGTCGAGGGAGCCAACCGCAACAGTTCGACAAGCTGGCAAACGCAGAGTTCCCGGCCGTCCAAGGCCAGGACCGCTCGAACCCGGTTCTCGTCGGCCAGGGCCTTCATGGCGGATAGAAAGTGCCGCATGGGGCCTGCTCCTGAGCTTTGTCATTTTGCCATATAGCGAATTATATATCGGACGCCCCGGCCCGTCAACGCCAGGTTTCTTCGAGGCGGCGAGCTTGGCCGCCACCCGCGAGGGCCGTGATGGCCGACGGAAGTGCGGCAAGAGGCGAATCCCCGCCGGTCGCGCCCTCGTACCGGCCGGCCACCCACCAACACTTTCCGCAACAGCGAAAACCGTTTTCAAGACAGTCTGCGGCGCCTGGCTCGCCCGGTTCGTTCATAAGCCTGCGCTAATTCGCGGCGCCCTTCTCGGGCAGGGTACGGTAAGGCCTGGGACAGAACGTCAGCCGGCAGGCTTGCCGCAGCACGCTGAGAATCGCTCCGAGCAGCGCCAGGGCAACCGCCAAATCGAAGACGGTGTAGGAGTAGCGAGTCGCCGCGTCGAGGCCCGGGATCTTGAGGAAGATCAGCGCCCCGGTCCCACATCCCGCCACCAGGGAGATCGCCAGCAGAAGGCCCGTCAGCGCGCCCGGCCAGGTGCGTCTCGAGCCGTCGCCGGGCAGGTGGTTCTTGAGTTCCCAGAGCAGGGCGACCACCCCGGCCGCGAGAATCGCCACGGCAATCAAAAAGTGATTGGCGTCGGCCTCGAAGCGCGAGGTGAGCATGAACTCCATCATCGTCGGGCAGCAGCCGACGGGCCGCGGTTCCCACGCCAGCACGAGCGCGCCGAGAGCCGCGACCACGAAGACGACCGCCGGCAGCAAGCGCAGCACGATGGGCACGCGGCGCGGCTCAAAGGTCCATCGCAAGGCCCAATCGGCAACCAGCCAAGCCACCCCCAAGGCCAGCACCACGATCATGCCGTACGTGACGGGCTTCAGGTACGCCTCCCGCCAGACGCTCATCGTGACCACCGGCAGGGAGTACCCCAGGGTTCGGTACTGCGGCTCGGTGACCGGCCTGGCGTTTTCGTCGAAAACGTGCTTCACGTTGCTGGCGAAGAAAAAATCGGCCTTGGGGTGGTGGCAATCGGTGCAACCGTTGATGCCGAGGGCCGCGTTGGCGGGCAGCACGTCGTGGCTGTACTTGTGCACGTTGGCGTAGGGCGACGCTTCCCACGCGTGCTTTTCGAGCACCCGATATTCGGTTCCCGACCGGTACACCCGGTCGTCCATCACCCACACGACGCGCTTGCCGTCCATGGGGTAGTTCGTGTCGGCCAGCATCCGGGTGACCGATTCGATGAGGGCGTCGATTTCCTCCGGGCGATTGACCTCGGGCACGCCGTCGCCGTTGTCGTCGGTGATCTTCGAGAGTTCGGGATACTTCGCGGCGTCGGCCTGGTGGTCCGTCCACATCTTGTACACGTCGCCCATCTTCGGCTGCATGAGCGCCGTCTCGCCTTCGATTTCGATTCCCGGCCAGGCGCTGTGAATCCGGTTGGCGGGATAGATCTTGCCCTTGTATCGCACGAGTTTCGGGCGGAACCGCTCCGTGGGCTTGTCGTCGTAGCCCATCATGACCAAGGGACCGTAATGATTGCGATAGTTCCCGTCGGGGCCGTAGAACGTCCACAGGTGTTTGCCTTTCGTGGGAATCTTCGTGCCCGGGTTGAACACGTCGCTCGCCTGGACCTCGATGGGCATCACGAGCCGTTCGGGGATGTGGCAGGTCTGGCAGGCGATCGTCTCGAGGTGCAGCGGCGGAAGCCAGCGGTGCCGGGCCACCGGCGCGCCGAGTCGTCCCGTGTCGTGGCAGTCGGCACAACCGATCACCGTGTCGTTCAGGTCGTTTCGGACCGAGCCGCCCGGATCGTCGCCCTTGCCGATCTGGTGCACCTCGTGGCCGGCGATGCGCGGGTCGGTGGCCGATTTTCCGGCGGGGTGGCAGTCGACGCACCGCATGCCGGCGCGCAGGTGCACGTCGGTGCGGGGGCTGTAGTTGGCGCCCCGCTTCTTCCATCCCGGCTGGGCGTGGCAGCTCAGGCAGGCTTCGTTTCGCGGCTCGCGCACGATGTGCGGCTCGATCGTGCCGTCGGCATTGAACCGTTGGGCGTCGTAGGCGATCTCGACGGGTTCGCCTTTCTGGACGGAGCCCTTGACCGCGGCCCATTGGGCGCCGGCGGTCGCGGCCCAGCGGAAATTCCAGGCCCCAAGCTGCTTCTTGCGCTGCGCGTGGTCGTAGCCGGGCATGTGACAGAGCAGGCAGTCGGCCTCGAGGACGCCCGTTTCGCTCCAGCGCGCCTTGTAGTAGTCGCCGTCGAGGTCGTTGTCGGCGCCGGGAGCGAATCCGCTGGCCGGATCGGCCATCCACGCGTCGTACCGCTTGCCCTCCCGGTCGAACTCGCCGGCCCCGCCCCCGGGGTGGCACGCGCCGCACGGCGAGGTGAAGAACGTGAACGAGGTCATGTCGATCGTCGCGGCCGACTCGTTTTTCTTGGGCGACAGGTACCGATAGAGCGGGGCGGGCGAGCACCAGGTGCCGCCGTAGTTGCCCGGCGTCGACGCCCAGAGGCAGCGGGCCTTCTGGTCGGCGGTCGGCGGTTCTCCCTTGCCCTGCATGAAGTGATAGCCCTCGGTGATCTTCTCATAGTCGTGGCACGCCCCGCACGTCTGCCTGGGCGAATAGGGCTTGTCGGCGTTCTCGCCCGCCACGGGGTTGATGACGTTGCCCCGTTCGTCGCGCAAGGGGAACGGGGGGCATACTCCCAGCGGCGGCGTTTGCCCTCGGGCGGCTTCCGGTGCGGCTTCGGCCGAGAGGGCCGTTTGCCGGACGAGCGTCGTCCAACCGGCCAGAACGAGGGCCAGGGCCAGGGTCGCCTTCGCGAACGCGTGTCTCGTCGCTGCAACGTACATGATGAATTCCATCCGAACTCCCTGTCTATTTGGCGAGATACGCAACAAGGTTCCCAAAAAAACGGGGCTCGCCTCCGAAAGAGCCCTCTACGCCAACAGATCCTGACGGTCTCGGGCGGTGGTACGCAGCACCGACTCGACGCACTCGAAGAACTTGCGAACGCACTTTACCCGCAGGCGGTAGTACACGGTGGTGCCCCGCTTCTGGCTCTCGAGGATGCCCGCGTTCTTCAAGATGGCCAGGTGGCGCGATACGGTCGACAGATCGGACCCGACCATTGCGGTCAATTCCCAGACGCACCGCTCGTCGTGTTCGCTCAGCTCGTCGACGATCATCAGCCGGGCCGGATGGGCCAACGCCTTGACGATCGTGGCCCTCGCTTCGTATTTCGCTCGATTCCTGGCGTCCATCAATCGTCGCGTACGATCTGTTGCACGATCCCGGCCGAGCCGGATTTTCGATGTTTTGTCCGGCCACGCCCAGACAATTCCAGCATGGTTGCCATTATTGGCCAATGGAAGAGGACGTCAACCCCTGCGTTCGACGCGGAGCTTCCTGCCGGATGCCGCATCGCGGCGTTGATCCTCCCCGAGCCCTCACGGCAAGCGCAATACCTGGTCGTATCGACGAGCCCCAACGACGGGAACCCCGACGGAGTTCTCCAGCATCTACCCGATGCGATCTCAAATCGAGTTTCAGGCCGCGGCCGGCCCGCACCTGGCATCTAACCGCAGCAAGTCGAGCCGCCGGCACAGTCGCAGTTCGGCTCGGTGCCGGTCAACGCGCCCAGGATAATCGCCGCCACGCAGCCGACGCCCGACTCGACGGTCACGGCCTCGCAAGGGCAGTTCAACGCGCACGCCCCGCACTCCATGCACGCGTCGCGATCGACGATGGCGGCCTTGCCGTTTTCCACGGCAAACACGGCGTGCGGGCACACGGTCAGGCACATCCCGCAGCCCGAGCACTTCGTTTCGTCCAGGGCCAGCGTGACGACGCCGGGCAAGTATCGCAGTTGGACCATCCCGCGCTGCCTTGCTCGATCGGCGCAAGGCTCCTTTCACTCAGACAAATCTCCCGACCACCCACAAAGCGGCGCCGACGACGGCTGCCGCAGCCTGAATCGGCACGGCGATCCTCATTTCCCGCCGGACGCCGGAGAGCGACGTATAGGTCGTCGCCCCCGTGAAGTTCATCCCGGCGAAGCTCGTCGTGACGGGGATCAGCAAGCACCATGCGGCCACGTCGAACCGGTTCGTCCCGATCCCCGGCAGCGCCGGCGCCCAAGCGCCCAGCAGAAGCGCCAAGGCCGCGCCAATCCAAACTCCTTTGAGCGACAGCGCGCGGCCGGGCAGCCAAGGGAGCAGCGCGGGCGTCAAGACCGTTCCGGCGACGAAGGCCGCGAGGAACAGCAGCGACGACGCGACTCCGTCTCGGGCGACTTCTCCAAGCGAGTAACCGTTCGGGCCAAGGCCGCCCAGGATCAACAGGCCGAGCATGACCATCACGACGTACTTGGCCGAAAGCACGAGCTCGACGGGTACCACGGCAAGCCGGTCGCGCAGCGGAAAGTCGACGCGCCGCATCTCGGGCGTCGCCTTCATGCCGGCCGCGAGAAAAGCCGGCAGGTCCTTGGCGCGGACGGGGCCGTAGACGACGCGGAACCCGCTCCGCTTGCGGACCTCATGGGCGCAGACACCGGGCGCCCCCAATTGCGGCACGATGACACGATTGTGGCGCACGACCTCGGGCAGGCCCGTGGCGTGGATCCGCCGGATCAGCTCGTCCGTGCCGAACGTGCCCTTCCCGGCCGCACACCAGACGTTGACCGCGTCGGTCTCCAGCACGAGGATCCAGGCGTCGATGCCCTCGAGGGCACAGCGGAGCCGGTCGAAGCTCATCTTGTAGTTGGCCGAGACCAGAACGGGCGACGCGCCCGAGGGCGCCCCGACCGCATACAGGCCCGGCTCGACGCGGTACGACCCTCGGCCGATCGCCCAACGGACCTTCCAGCCGCCAAGACGGTCCTTCCAACGGAGGGTCGTGCCGACCCGGGCGACGCGACCGGCACCGGGATTTGCCGCGCCGTCCGCCTGCTCCGTCGCGGGCCGCGCCAAGCGGCAATTGTCGCCGGTCGACCTCTCAGGAGAAGCGCGATCCCCAAGCGGCGTCTTCAGGTTTCCACGACCGCCGCAGCAGGACCCACGATTGGGCGCGTCCATGAAACCACCTCCTCCCACGCCTCCCTCACGAGGCTCAGAACGCCTCGAACACGTGCTTGAGCGAGAAGTACGCGCCCACGAGCACGAAAATCCAACCCGTGATCATCCGCGCGTACCACTCGACCTTGGAGAGCACATTGTAGGTCTTGCCCACCGCCTGCGCGCTATAGGCCAAGAGGAACGCCACGACGAGCACGGGCAGCGCCGTGCCGATGCCGTAGATCAGCGGCAAAACCACCGTGCCCGCCGGCACCGACGTTTCGGGCAGGCGGATGCCCACGTTGGCCAGCACGCTGGTGATCGCGCCGGCCTCGGATCCCATGATCAGGGCTAAAAGCCCAAAAAACCAGGCGGCCGACGTGGGGCAGAACGAGACGGCGAACAGGATGCCCAGCAGGAGCGCGCCCCAGACGCCCATCGCGTCGACCCGCTTTTGCATCCGGTCGCTCATCATGGTGCCACCGCTGGTGACGCGGATCAGGCCGACCAGGAATATGCCCAACAGCAGGAAGATCGGTCCGAGAACCAGGTGCATGTACTTCTGCAGGAAGATCGACACCGCGGGGATCGACAGCGCCGTCGTCGTCAGCAGGGCGGCCAACGCGAGATAGAGGATGCAGCGGCCCAGCGTGTAGAGCAGCCCGGCGTGGATCACCAGCCGCGAGTTCTCCACCTTGCGCCCGATGTAGGAGATGGCGGCGATGTTCGTCGCCAGGGGGCAGGGGCTGATCGACGTCAGCACGCCCAGATATAGCGCCGCGATCCCATAGAGCGAATAAGCAACCACGAGACACCACCTCCTTGCGCCGTGGGGCGCGACGTGCGTGTTACCGGGCGCGCGTCACCGCCGTGCCGGGGGCGTCTTGCGGCCTCAAGTCGCCGCAATAGGCCGCGACGTTCTCCCGGACATAGGCGAGGAAGGCCTGCTTGTTTGGCGCCTTCGCCCAGATGTCCGCCAGGTGCCTCGACTCGACCACCCGGTTCTCCGTCACCTTGGCAACGACCAGGGTGGGACCCGTGACGTCGTATCGTTTGACCAGCGTTGCGTTTCTCGGGTCCTGGAAGTCGACGTCGTAGAACGCAACCGTCCCGTCCTTGAGCCGTTCGGCAAAGCCCGCCTTGACGGCCTCTTCGGAGTAGCTGCCCATCTTGAGGCACGTGGGGCAGCGCTGCGTGCGGTGGAAGTACATCGCCACGACGCGATCCGGGGGCGACGTGCGGGCGGCAACCTGGTCGCGAACGTACTGGAAGAAGTCGGCCTTGTCGGCCACCTTGGTCCAGATGTCGGTCAGGTTCGCGTATTCCACCACCTTGCCGCCGGCAATGCGGCCCACGATGAGCGCGGGGCCGTCGATGCCGTAGGCCTTGGCCAGGGCCGCGTTTCTCGGGTCCTGATAATCGACGTAGTGAAAACTCACGGTGCCGGCCTTGACCGGTCCGGCAAACCCCGTCTTGACGGCCTCCTCGGAGTACGCGCCCATGGTCAGGCACGTGGGGCAACGCTCCGTGCGGTGGAAGTACGCGACCATGACGCGATCCACGGGAACGTCGGCGGCCGACGCTTCTCCCGACATCGTCGAGGCAACCAGCAGGCCCACGACAACGGCAAGCCCACGCGGGAACGGACGTCTCATACCTGTGGTCTCCTTCGGTTCTGGCTGACAACGCAGCACGGGTTATTGCGGCACGGGAAGACTGGCCCCGTCGGCCGGAATGGGAAGGTCGGCCGAAACGGGGGCGCGAAGCGGATTGGACTCGTCGACCGATTCTGGACCAGGCAGCTCGGGCGGAGCGGAATCCGCGACCGTGGCCTCGGTTGAGCCGTCGGCCGGCGTGGCCTCGGCCTGCTCGGGCTCGAGCATCCGGCCGATTTCCTGCTCGATGAATTGGCTAAACGCCGATGAATTACCCACCAGGGCCCAGACCTCGTCGAGACGCTTCCAATCGTCGATCTGCCCGCCCTTCATGCGGGCGAGCACCACGACGGGCATCAGCACGTCGAATCGCTTCCCCAATTCCTCGCCCTCGGGTTTTTCGTAATTGAGGATCTTCCAGACGACCTCGCCGCTTTCGAGTTGCGAAGCGAAGGTCGATTCGACCGCGTCGCGCGTTTGCGACTCGATCGACGTGCACGTGGCGCAGCGGACGTTTCCGTGGAAGTAGTAGACCATCAGCGCGTCGTCCGGCGACTCGTTCTCCGCGGCAACGCCCGAGCCAAGCGCCATGCCGCCCGACTTGCGGATCGCTTCGAGCTCCTCGACGATTCTGGCCAGTTGGGGCTCCAGGCGCGACGCCGCCTGCAAGTCGAGCCACCGGGCCATCAAGAGGACGAGCGTCGCGCAGAACAACGTAATCAAACAGACGGCAATCGCGTTTCTCAGTTCCATTGCCTTGGCTCCTCGTCACGCGGTCAAGCGCATCCGGCCGCGACCGGCCACGCGGTCGACCACCTCGTCGGTGACCGGCGTCTTGCCCTTTTCCAGGCCGAGATCGCTCAGTCGCAGGTGCTCGAACGCCGCGAAACCGGCCTCTTCGAGCGTCTTTCGGGCACAATCGAGCGGGCAGCCGTCGATGGCCAGGACGGCGGCGGCCGCCCTTGTAGTTTCCATGATTCCGCTCACCCGGCCCCCGATTCCGGCCAGGCAGAACATCTTGCCCGCCCCTTCGGCCGTCAGCCTTCGGGCAGCCAAGTCGGAGGCTTGCCCGACGTCGGCCGCTCCCGAACAGGCGAAGATCAGCTTCGGCGCCGCGTCGCAGGCGCAACACGGCCGTTTCGATTCGTTGACCATTTCGATCCT
>Ga0334884_1002583_pt1 | contig 22595 bp, 13 predicted proteins | sample GraSluR1_MG_7_FD_207215 | JGI IMG/M metagenome (GOLD analysis project Ga0334884, IMG submission 207215) | Sludge microbial communities from methane-producing bioreactor in Wageningen University, Netherlands - Granular Sludge_12_05 R1 | ecosystem: Engineered > Bioreactor > Anaerobic >...
TCGGGCTGGAAAGCCCGACCTACGCGACGACAGACGGCAGACGGCAGACGGCGACGGCAGACGGCGGCGACAGACGGCGGCGACAGACGGCGGCGACAGACGGCGACGACAGACGGCGGCGACAGACGGCGACGGCAGACGGCGGCGACAGACGGCGACGGCAGACGGTGTACCTCCCGCCCGCTACTCCACCTCATGCGCCTCTGACGCCGGACTGGCCTTCACCAGCATGTCGTCCCCAGGCTCCACCACCACCTGCCCGTCGTAGGTAGTCTGCTGCGCGCTTTTCACCGTCACCCGCAGCGCCCTTCGAGCCTCGGCGACCACCGCCGTGGACATGGGGGTGCAGCCCTTGTAGTAGCCGTCCACGAACACCTTGGCCTCCGGGTCGTCCGAGACCACGCGCAGGAGCGCGTAGCCCGTCGGGGGCTCCGTCTTGGCCTCGAGGGCGGCAAGGTATGGGGCCCAGGCTTCCAGCGGAGCCGCCGGCGGCCGCCCGGCGGTGCTCAGATACGGCGCATCCCCCTGCTCGTACCCCACCCCCGCCTCATCGAGGAAGCCCATCACCATCATCAACTGATGCCGCACGCGCACGGCAAGTGGCTCCTGCCTGCAGGTTTCGATGCTGGTCGCGGGGATGCTGAGGCGCCGCCAGGCGCAGTAGGTGGGGCAGCCCGGATGCGGGTCGACGAAGTTGGAGAAGTGATTGAGACTCTTGCCGATGTCCGGGTTCACGCGGTCCAGGCAGAGCTGTGTGAGCGAGTTGAGGATGGGAAAGTCGTGGCAGAGGGTATACCCGTAGCGCTCCGGGGAGCGGCTGTGGTAGCCGACGGACTCATGGAGGGTGACCAGCAGGTTGGGGCGGTGCAGCTCGATGACCTGCCAGATGGCCGCCGCCAGACGCTGCATGCTGCTCCCCTGCGGGTCGCCGGGGAACATGCTGTTCACGTTTCCCGGGTAGGCCCGGACGTTGCGGCGTATGGCCTCCTTGTGGGCTTCGGGCATCACCACCAGGGCGCCCCGCGTCACCCGCCAGTTGGCGATCTTGCCCGCGGCCAGGTACCCGGCGGCCTCATCGCCGTGCAACCCGCCGATGAGAAAGACCTTCGAGCCCCGAGGGTCCTGGCCGGCCTTGACATAGTACGGGGTCTCGTAGACAGTGCCCGGCATGACCACGCGGCGGACAACCGTCTCCGCCGTGGCGCGACAGGACACCGCGGCCAGCGCGATGCACAGGGCCGGCCACAGCCGGCGCGGGAGCTCGGGGAAAGCGCCCCGGTAACGGGCGATGCAGGCGTGCAAGGCGACGACCTCGTCTCTCAGGGCTCGGCGGACGGTGGGCGGCGCCACCCGCTCGGTGGCCCGACGCTCCGGGGTGCGGAGGTCATCCTCTTGCCGCCAGCCCGGTGACGTTCTCACAGCGCAGCGCTTCGCCGGCCGTGGGTACCGGAGGCGCCGGCGCCGTCACGTCTGTCAGGGACACATCGTCGCAGCCGGACAGCGCCACCCCGTTGCGCCAGCTCTCCCCCACGTCTTCCCAGACCACCTCCAGATTGCTGATGCGCAGGCCGTCCACGTGGCGGCAAAACAGCGCATCGGGGACCCCGTTGTTCCCGTAGGGCAGGGGCATCTTGTGGGAAAAGTCCGGGTCAACCTCATCACCGCTGAGCCGGAGCTGAACGTTGTGCAGGCGGATGTCGCCGACCGAAAGGCCCTCATTGCCGCCGATGTAGCAGCCCTGGCGGCCACGCATCCGCATGTTGGAAAACGAGACGTGGCGGATATCCGCCGGGCGGGTGGCGGTGCGCCCCAGCAGCAGGTTCAGCGGCACGGCGGCGTCCATGGTCACATTGGAGAAATGCACGTTCTCGATGGTGGTCCCATGGGCGGCGCGCTCGGAGTAGGCGGAGATGAAGTTGATCCCCGTGCGACACTCCGGGATGACGAGGTTTGTGAGGCTGCAGTCGCGGACGATGCCGTCCCCCACGCCCACACGCACCGCGGTGCAGGGCGAGCTGAGCACACAGTTGCTCACGGCCACGTGCTCGCAGGGCATGGCGTGCTCGCCCAGCAGGCGGCTGTTGCCACGGAGGGTGAGGCAGTCGTCGCCGGTGCGGATCAGGCAATCGCTGACGGTGACGTAGCGGCAGCAGTCGATGTCGATGCCGTCGCCGTTGGCGGTCTGGGGCGGGTTTTCGATACGCAGGCCGCGGTACTGCACGCGCTCGCAGCCCAGCGAGAACAGGGTCCAGTACGGGGAGTTGAGCAACGCCACGTCCTGCACCGCCACATCGCGACAGCGGCAGAAGAACACCATCTGTCCCGGTCGCCAGTCCCGGATCGGGAAGTTGCGGGCCTTGCCCCGGTAGTCGAGGCTGAGCTGTTCCGGCGGCAGCGGCTCAAAAAACGCAGGGCCGTTGCCGTCGATGGTCCCGCGACCGGTGATCGCCACCCGCTCGGCCTCATGGGCGATGATCAGATGGGCGCCGCTCACGCTCTCCCGGGAGAACACGGGGTTTTCGGGGAACACGTCATCGGCGTTGTAGTCCTCCGGACGGCTGCTCCCCAGTAGGGTGGCGCCCGGGGACAGGTGCAGGGTCACGAAGCTCTTGAGAAAGAGCGTCCCCGTAAGATAGGTACCCGGTGGCACCAGCACCGTGCCGCCGCCCGCCGCATGGCAGGCGTCAACGGCCTGCTGCAGGGCACAGGTGGCGAGCGTCTCCCCATCGCCGACGGCGCCGAAGCGCCGGACATCGTACAGGCAAGCTCCATCGGTGGACTGCATGGGCGCACTCCCTTTCGCTGCCGGCGCCAATGGGTGTCGGTTCGCCGGAAGGCAGCAAGGTCCTTCCTCTGTCGTGCCGACGGCCGCCGAGGGCATCGCCCGCCCATGGCCTCTTCCCCGCCGCTCTGCTATAATCACCGCGCCACCGACATCGTGGCCGTACAAGCCGCGGCTCCCGCCCTGCGGGACCGTAGCCGTACACGCCGTTGCCGTCGACTCGTGACTCGTCGTCTCTTCGTCTCGCGACCGCCGCTTCTCCGGAGGCCTACCAATGAGCCAGCAGATCCATGACTGGGAGAACCCCGCCGTTGTCGGGATCAACCGACTGCCCGCGCGGGCGTACATGTTCCACTACCCCACGGTAGAGACGGCAGTGGCCGGAGATCGTGGGGCGGCGCAGTTTCTCGGCCTCAACGGCACCTGGAAGTTCGAATACTCCGAATGCCCTCTGCTGGCACCCGAGGGCTTCGAGCAGCCCGAGTACGACACGGTGCTGTGGGACGATATCGAGGTCCCCGGCTGCTGGCAGATGCAGGGCTATGACAGCCCCCACTACACCAATGTGGTCTATCCCTTCGCCATCGATCCGCCCCGGGTGCCGGACCACGACCCCACCGGCTCGTACCGGCGTGAGTTCGTCGTCCCCGCGCAGTGGGAGGGCCAGAGGATCGTCCTGCGCTTCGAGGGCGTTGAGTCGGCGTTCTATGTGTGGGTCAACGGGGAGATGGTGGGGTTCAGCAAGGGCAGCCGCCTGCCCGCGGAGTTCGACATCACCGAGCTGGTGAAAGAAGGGCCAAACACCCTGGCGGTGCGGGTGATGAAGTGGTCGGACGGGACGTACATGGAGGACCAGGACTACTGGTGGTTCTCGGGCATCTTCCGGGACGTGTACCTCAAGGCCGAGCCGGCTGTCGGGATACGCGATGTGCGTGTGAATACGGAGCTTCTCGACGGCGGCCACGGGGGGCGCGTCACGGTCACCTCGGCGGTGGAGACGGAGGGAACCGGGGGCCTCAAGATCGTGGCCTCACTGCTGGACGCCGACGGCCGCGCGGTGGCCGTCCTCGGCGAGCCGGCCGCTGAGGGCGAGGTGCAGATCGACCTCGTCCTCCCCGACTGCCGCAGGTGGAGCGCCGAGGACCCCTATCTGTACACTCTGCTGCTGGAGCTGCGGAACTCGGAGGATGAGGACCTGGATATCACCTCGCTGCGGGTGGGCATCCGGCAGGTGGAGATCTCCGGCGATGTGTTCAAGGTCAACGGGGAGCCGGTCAAGCTCAAGGGCGTCAACCGCCACGATCATCACCCGGAGAAGGGCCGGGCTGTGTCGCTGGAGGACATGACCGTCGACGTGCTCTTGATGAAGAAGCACAACATCAACGCGGTGCGCACCTCGCACTACCCCAACGACCCGCGCTTCTACGACCTGTGCGATCGCTTCGGGCTCTATGTCATCGACGAGTGCGACTTCGAGACCCACGGCTTCGGCTACGGCCAGAACCGGGATGCCAACCCCTCGTGGGCGCCACAGTTCACCGCCGCCTGCCTCGACCGCATGGAGCGGATGGTCCGCCGCGACTACAACCACCCCTGCATCGTCATGTGGTCTGCCGGCAATGAGGCCGACCACGGCCCCAACACCCAGGCCATGCTCAACAGAGCCCGGGAGATCGACCCCGGCCGACCGGTGCACTATGAGCGCGATGTGCAGGTGGACACCGCCGACGTGTTCTCCCAGATGTACACCCACCCCGACACGGTGGAGAAGATCGCCCGCAAGGAGTCCTTCGAGGCGTGGGGCGTCACCTCCAACGATCGCCACAAACAGATGCCCTTTGTCCTGTGCGAGTACGCCCACGCCATGGGCAACGGCCCCGGAGGCCTCAAGGAATACTGGGACCTCATCTACAAGTACCCGTGCCTGTGCGGCGGCTTCGTCTGGGAGTTCATCGACCACGGGATCACCATGACCGATGAGGACGGGGAGCAGTGGTACGCCTACGGCGGGGACTTCGGCGAGTACCCCCATGACGGCAACTTCGTCTGCGACGGCCTGGTCTTCCCCTGGCGCGAGCCCTCCCCGGGGATGGTTCAATACAAGAAGATCATCGAGCCGGTGCGGATAGAGGCCGTCGACCTCGCCCGGGGCGTGTTTTCGCTCACCAACCTGTACGACTTCTCCGACCTGTCGCATCTGTCACTGGACTGGAGCGTGGAGCGCGATGGCGAGACCATCGCCTCCGGAAACGCGGCCATCCCGCACACGGCGCCACAGCAGACCACGCATGTCACGATCCCGGAGGCCGTGGTGGGGCCGCAGAGCGCCATTGGGGCGCATGTGAGCATCAGCCTGCGTCTGGCCAACGACGCCCTGTGGGCCCCGGCGGGGCACGAGGTGGCCTGGGGCCAGTTCGCGCTCCCCGTCACCCGGCCACGGGTGGCGGTGCACGGGGTCCGCACCGCGGTGGCTTTCCAGGAAGACCGCGCGGCGATCTTCGTCTTCAGCGACCGGTTCTCTCTTGCCCTGAGCAAGATGGACGGACGGCTGCAGGACTGGATCTGCGAGGACCGCGAGCTGTTCGCCGAGGGACCCGGGCTCAGCTTCTTCCGCGCCCCCACCGACAACGACCGCTCCGCCGGGGTCAAGGGGCAGTGGGAGGGGCCGGACCTGCGGCACTTCACCCCGAAGCTGCTGAGCGTCACCGCCGAGCAGCAGGAAGATGCCGTGCATCTCGTCACCGACGTGCGCCTGCTCCCGCCCAATCAGCGCCGCGGCTATGACTGCCGCACCGAGTACCTCATCCTGCCCACCGGAACCATCGCCGTGTCCGTCGGCGGCGAGCCGATCGGACAGTGGGGCGAGCAGGACATCCTGCTGCGCATCGGTCTGGACCTCACCTTACCCGGCGAGTTCGAGCGCGTCTCCTGGTACGGCCTGGGCCCGGGCGAGAGCTATCCGGACACCCTCGAGGCCCAGCGCATGGGCCTGTGGTACGGCGACCTCGACGATCTGAGCACCCCGTATGTGTACCCGCAGGAGAACGGCACCCGCAGCCACGTGCGCTTCGTGACGCTCGCCGATCACCGCGGCCGGGGACTGATCGCCGTCGGCGCCCCGGAGCTGTGCTTCAGCGCCCGGCGCCACAGCACCGAGGACCTCGATGAGGCCACGCACATGAACGAGCTGCCGACCCGTGATGAGGTGACCCTGTGCCTGGATCACGCCCATCACGGTATCGGCAGTGCCAGTTGTGGTCCGGCCACCTTCGCGCCGTACGTGCTCAAGCCGCGGGCCTTCTCCTTCGCCCTGAGCCTGGCGCCGTGGGACGAGGACACCTGCCGTGCGGCGACGGCGGCGGCAGCAGCACGGCTGGTGAGTGGTGAGTAGTGAGTAGTGAGTGCGCGCTGGGGCCTGTAGCCCCGTATGCGCTTCGCGCCCCGCGCCGTTGGCCGTCGCCGTCAGGTCCGTAGGACCGCGCAGCGGCGCCGCCCAGGCCCGGATCCCGCCTCGCGGGGTCCGGGCCTTTGGCCATGCACAGACACCTGCGCCCGTGAGGGCGCCCCATCGTCCTCGTCCGTCTCCTCCCCGCTTGCTCCCTCATCGGTGCCCCCAAGCGACGGCCAGGCTGTGCCTTCGTTGTGATAGGCTCGCTGCCGTAGTACGCATTCCGTCGCCGCGTCGCGGCCGTGGATGCTGAGCGAGAGCCCCCCCCACTGGGCCTGCCGGGCGGACCCGCCATACCCGTCCCGTTGCGTGCCGGCCATCCCGGAGAAGACGCCCTTGAGGTGGCGAGCGAGGTCCGCACGTGCCCGCGTCGCCGGAGCACCCACGACGAGGTGCACGTGGTGGGACATCCCCCCGACTGCCCGACTGCGCGACGGCCCGTCGTCTTGACTCACCACCGCAGTCGCGTATAGACTTTATATGCTGAATGTATTGTCATCAATGATGAAGGCGTGGTCTACTTGCCCGGCGCAGGTCTCGTTCAGTCGCTCACTCGTGGCCTGGAGCTGCTGGAGCTCCTTGCCCGTGCGGATGAGGGCCTCGGTCTGAGGCACCTGGCCGGGGAGCTGGGCGTCAAGCCGCCCACAGCCCACAACCTGCTGCGGACGCTGATGGCCCGGGGGTATGTGGAGAAGACGGAGCGGCCGGTGAGGTACCGCCTCGGGCCGGCATTGCCGCAGCTTGTGGCCCAGCGCTCCCGGCGCGCCTGGGTCGACCGGGCCGCGGAGGCGGTGACCCGGCTGTATGCCGAACTGGGCGGTGCCACGGTGACGGTGGCGGAGTACGGCGGCGGTGAGGTGTCGTTGGCGCTGCGGATGAGCCCGGAGACCGGCGGGGCGCTGGAGCGCCCCGCGGGCCGGCACATGCACGCCTACGGCAGCGCCTCGTCCCTGGTCTTCCAGGCGTTCTTGTGTACCGAGGATCGCGAGCAGTTCCGGCAGAGGTATCCGTTCTGGGAGTTCGGCGCTCAACTGTGGAAGACGCCGGAGGCGTTCGAAGCGGAGCTGGAACGCATCCGGCGCCAGGGCTACGCTTCCCCACCGCCTGGGGGAGCAGGGACCTTCCTGGCCGCGGCCCCGGCGCTCGATGAGGACGGGCACATCATGGCTTCTGTCGGCGTCAATTGGCGGACCGGTGCACAGGACGTGGACAAGCAGGCGTGTCTATCGGGTGTCTTGCGGGCGGCGGCGGAGCTATCCGCCCCGCGAGATGGAAGCGCGAGCACAGTTCATGGAGGGCGACGGCAATGATAACGTCTGACTACGTGAAGGCCTTTGCACGGGAGCAGGGCGCCGATGTGGTGGGGGTGGCGCCCATCGAGCGCTGGGAGGGTGCTCCGGTCCAGATGGATCCGCGCCAGATCATGCCGGATGCCAGGTCCGTGGTGGTCATGGGCTTCCGGGTCATGCGCGGCAGCCTGCGGGGCATCGAGGAGGGCACGTACTTCTCCAACTACTCCTCCATGGGCTACGGCGGCATCACATATCTGTACATGCCCATCGTGGTCATCAACATGTCCAAGATGCTGGAGGACTTCGGCTACGAGAGTGTGCCCATGGGCCATCAGAGCGATTGGCGGGCCATCGACGATGAGGGGCACCTGCGCAACCGCTATAGCCGCCCTGTGGCGCCGGGGAAGGCGGCGCCGGACGTGATGGTTCATATGCGCATCGCCGCCTACCTGGCCGGCCTGGGCGAGATCGGCTACAGCAAGGTGTTCTTGACCCCCGAGTTCGGCCCACGCCAGAGGTTCGGCATCGTCATCACCGAGGCGGAGCTGGAGCCGGACCCGATCTACGACGGGCCCCAACTGTGCAACCGCTGCATGGAGTGTGTGCGCAATTGCCCGGGCCAGGCGATCAGCGCCGAGGAGACGGTGAAGGTGACTCTGGCAGGGCACGAGGTGGAGTGGGGCGAGGTTGACTGCACCGCCTGCGACATCGCCTTCCGCGGTGCCGAGGCCATCGAGGAGGAGGGCATGGAGGGCGACTACATGGCGGCTTCGCGCGGCCGGCAGTACCGGCCCAATCACATCTCCCCGTTCTACAAGAAGCCGCCGAACGTGTACAATACCGGCCAGGCCGTATGTGGGGCCAGGGGCTGCCTGCGGGCGTGCATGGTGAGCCTGGAGAGCCGCGGGCTGATGAAGAACAAGTTCCACAAGCCCTTCCGGCGAACCAAGCCGTGGACGGTGGACTGGTCGCAGGACCCGCCCGCATCCGAGGCGCCGGCGGAGGCCGGTGCAAAGGACGCTGACTGAGCATGAAGTTCGCCGTGGGGTACCAACTGGCCGAGGACGAGGAACAGCCCTTCGTCCATCTGGTCCGGGACTTCGCCGGGCACATCGAGGAGGTGTATTTCCCCTGGGCCGATATGCCCTCGGGAAGGGCGCCGCTCAATACGCGGCGCGGCTACACGGACTGGGGCGCCCAGGAGTACCTGGAGCACGAGCTCGAGGCGCTCAAGGCCATGGGCATCAAGCTGGACCTGCTGTTCAACGCCAACTGCTACGGCCGGCTCGCCGCCAGCCAGTACCTGGAGAACCGGGTGATCTCCCTGCTGGATTACCTGGGGCAGCGGGTGGGCGGCGTCGACATCATCACCACCACCTCGCCCGCCGTCGCCCGCACCGTGACTGTCAACTTCCCCGAAGTGGACGTGCGGGCCTCGGTGAACATGCGCATCGGCACGGTCAAGGGCATGCAGTACGTGGCCGACAGCTTCAATAGCTTCCAGGTCCAGCGCGACTACAACCGCGACCTTGGTTACCTCGCCGAGCTCAAGGAGTGGGCGGACGCGAACGGTAAGGGCCTCAACATGCTGGTCAACAGCGGTTGCATGAGCTTCTGCTCCGGCCAATCGTTCCATGACAACCTCGTCGCCCACGAGGCCGAGGTGGATGAGACGCTCAACATCGAGGGCTGGAACCCGCACACCTGCTGGAACTATCTGCGCGACCGGAGCCACTGGGTGTCGGTGCTGCAGAACACCTGGGTCCGACCGGAGGACCTCCACCACTACGAGAGTCTGTTCCCTGTGGTGAAGCTGGCCACGAGGATGCACGCCCGGCCGCGGATGGTGGTGCGCTCCTATGTGGAGCGCCGCTTCCACGGGAACCTGCTGGACCTCTTCGAGCCGGGCTTCGGCCCCGCCTTCGCGCCCTACGTCATCGACAACGACCTCTTCCCCGATGACTGGTTCCAGCGCACCTCCACCTGCGACCGCCGCTGCCACAAGTGCAGCTACTGCCAGGGCGTGATGGAGCAGACGCTGCAGAGGATGGATGTGGGCTAGAAGGCCGGCCGAGAAGTCTGGCCAGCCCGGTTCCTGTCATTCTGAGCGTCTATCTCGCGCAGCGAGATAGCGAGGAATCTCGCTGAACGCCTGGAGATTCCTCGAGCTGCTCTTGCCGGGAGCGGACGCTCTCGGAATGATACTCCCGGCGAAGGCGGGGTTCTGTGCCGCACCTGTCGAGCACGACGGACGCCGGGGCCGGCCGGGCGCAGGAAGCCCGCACACCGGACAAGGCGCGCACGGCACCCCCGTGCGGTAACCGTGCGCTTTGCCTTTCTCCTGCCGCCTGCAGTGCTTCTGCCTCGCCGCGTCGCCGACCCCGGGCTCGGCGGCGCCTACCACACCTCCATCATCACCGTGAGCGTCCCACTGCCGCTCTCCTCGAAGGTCTGCTTGGGGCTATTGGACCTGGGCCCCCTCTTCTCGAAGCTCGCCCTGCCCTGCACCGTCGCCCGGCACTCGGGCTCGTTCTTGATGTCCTCCAAGAAGCCCGGTACCCGCCAGGCGACCTGATCCTGTGACAGCGTCAGGTCGTACGGCACTCCCCGGTCTCTGAGCTCCGCGATGTCCGTCGGCATGGAGGCGGGGACCTCGGCTCCCCACCCGCCGGTGAAACGCCACTGGTAGCTCTCCTCGGTGGGGTACCAGTGGGAGATGATCTTGGCCGGAGGCTGGGGGACGTAGTAGCCCAGGTAGTAAAAGCCCCGCTGCAGGCTGTTGAGCTCCGGGCGGGCCTGTCCGCCGGGGGCAAAGCCCATGAAACGGATGCGCCAGCGGGTCTCCCCCAGGGTGGCGACGCGAATCTGCACCTGATCCATCAGCTTCGCCGGGAGCCACAGCTCATTGGGGAAGTTCGCTGTGACCTTGTTCCCGGACCTGTCGTCCAGCTCGACACCAAACCCTCGGGGGTACAGGGGCAGCCAGCCCTTGGTGTCCTCCCGGGGCTGAGGGTAGCCGCCCTGGCCATCGCGCTCAGAGATGCGGAAGAAGAAGACCAGGTCGGCCGAGTCATTGGTGAGCAGCAGGCGCAACTGTCGCTCCGGAGTGAGGCGCGGCTTGTAGACCTTCTCCTCCAACTCCTCCTCGACCCGGGCCATCACCTCGCGGTAGGCCAGCAGGGCCTCCACGATCTTGCGCGAGTCCAGCTTCAGTGACGGCCGGCCGTACGAGCCGCTCTGGATACGCCGCCGCACCTCCCCGAACACGGCCAGCACCTCGTCCGCCGCCTGCTCCACCTGAGGCTTGACCTCAGCGACGATGCTCTTGAGCTGCCGGTACTTACTGTAGAGCCGCTCGCGGGCCGTGGTATCCGGGGTGTAGTCGGGCATGGCGAAGGCGGAGTACTCGTTCTCGTACCAGGCGATGTCGGCTTCAAGCTTCTGCACCACATACCGCGCCGCGGCCACGCTCTGGTGCAGGGAGCGTTGCATGTCCACCAGCGTCCAGGTGGTCCATGCGGTGAGCAGGGCGTCGTCGGCCATGATCTGGTAGCTGAACAAGAGGGACTGCCGGAAACTCAACTGCGCCTCGAGGATCGGGAGCATGATGCCGCCGCCGGTGGGGCTGAACTGCAGCGACATGATCAGCCCCGAGATGGCGTTGTCCAGGGCCGGGTCCGTCGGGACGTTCGGCTGGGCCCGGCAGGAGACACACACAGCGAGAAGCAAGGGAACAACCAGCGACAGGTGCCGGCCAGGTCTGGTCACGCGCGCGTGCATACCCATTCCTCCTGGTCCGCGACGGCGACTATTGGGCAATCTACCGTGTATATAGTTCTTCTTGGCCGACAATCACACCTGCACATTCCTAAAAGCACTGCTTTCAGCGATTATCGACACATTCGGCCAATCGCGCTACCTGCGGCCTGGCGGTGCGGCCCGGGGGTGCGGCTCTGCGCTGTTTCCCCCCGCTTCCCGACGCCGGATAACCGCACGTGCGCACGGCGGGTCCCGCGCCTCAGGATGCTTCTGTCTGCCCCGGATGGCCATGGAGGAGCATGCCCACGGCGGCGCGAATAGCCGTCACGTCTTGCGACACGAGCTCGAGGGGAGAGTGCCATGCTGAAAGCAGCGATTACCGGCCCCAGACAGGCGACAGTGGTGGAGAGCGAGGACCCGCGCGCCATGGAGGACTGGGCGCTGGTGAAGATCACCGTCGCACCGATGTGCACCGAGTACAAGGGCTGGATGACGGGCCACGGAGGTGACAATCTCGGCCATGAGGCCGTGGGAGAAGTGGTCGAGATCGCCCAGCCCGGCCGGGTGAACGTCGGCGACCGCGTGGTTGTCCAGCCACAGTACGCCTGCGGCAAGTGCCACCTGTGTCTCTGTGGGGAGTACATCCACTGCGAGCACCAGATAGACGCCAAGACCTTCCTGGGCACTCGAAACGGCACCGCCACCATGGCCCAGTACGTCCTGAAGCCCTCCTGGCTGCTGTCGCCCATCCCCGACGACATCAGCGATGAGCACGCCTCCCTCGCGCTCTGCGGCCTGGGGCCCACGTTCAACGCCTGCCAGCTCACGAGGCTGGAGGCCGCCGACACCGTACTCATCACCGGCCTTGGCCCCGTCGGGCTCGGGGGCGTGGTCAATGCGCGCTTCCGCAACGCACGCGTCATCGCCGTGGACCTCATCGCCTGGCGCCGGGAGCGCGCCATGGAGATGGGGGCCTTCGCCGCCTTCTCCCCGGACGAGGACGACCTCGTCCCGCGCATCCGCGCTCTCACCACTCGCGAGGGCGTGGACGTGGCCATCGACACCTCCGGCGCCACCGCGGCCCACAAGCTCTGCCTCGACTGCCTGCGCCGCAAGGGGCGCTTCAGCCTCGTGCAGGGCTTCGGCGAGTCTCCCGTCGGTCTGAGCCACTTCGTCTGGAGCGGCCATCAGCTCTTCGGCGCCTGGCACTACAACCTCGGCGACTACCCCAGGATCATGGAGGTCGTCCGCCGCTCCGAGGTGATAGAGTTGCTCATCAGCCATCGCTTCCCCATGACCCGCACTCAGGAGGCCTTCGCGCTGCAGGAGACAGGGCAGTGCGCCAAGGTGCTGCTGAACCCGTGGCAGTGATCGACAACGGGCGGCAGGGGACGGCAACGGGCGAAGACCAGAAACCGCTAGGCGCCGCCCAAGAGGCCAACTCATGCTCACTTATCTGCTCATCATCGCTTGCACGTCCGGAGGCTTTGCCATGCAGGATTCCGAGATCCCATCGGCTGTGACCCGCGATGCCGTCATGGCTTCACAGGAAGAGATTGCCCAGATGCACGACTGGGTTCGCTCCGTCTTTGGTGGGGAGAAGACCGCCTCACCCGCCATCGAGCTGGAGGTCAGACGCCAGGACTACAACGTGCTGCGCTTCGGCCGCTCGTGCATGGAGACGCCGATCCGTATCGGCTCGCAGAGTTTCGCCCACGGTCTGGGCACCCACGCCAATAGCGAGATCGCCGTCGCCGTGCCCGCCGCCGCCCGCCAGTTCCGGGCCATGGTGGGTATCGACAACAATGAAGATACCGCCGGGACGCGGGGCACCGTGCAGTTCAGCGTGGAGATCGGCGGTGCGGAGGTCTTGCGCACCGCGACTTTGCAGGGCGGCGGGGAGCCGGTGCCCGTGGCGGTGGACATCCCCGAGGGCGCGAGAGAGATCGTGCTGAAGGTGGACACGACCCCCGACGGCCCGGCCTACGACCAGGCCGACTGGGCCGACGCGCAGTTCGCAATGGCCGACGGTACTGCCCTGTATCTGGACGAGGGCCAGCGGGACCGGCTCCTGGCCCCCGGGCAACCGCCGTTCTCATTCACCTACGACGGGAAGCCATCGGCCGAACTGCTGCCGGCATGGGAGCACAGCGTGCACTCACGGGAGCTGGAGGACAAGACGGAGGTCGAGGCCGTCTGGCAGGACCCGACAACGGGTCTGAAGGTGATCGCAACGGCCACCGTTTTCGAGCTGTATCCCGCCGTGGACTGGGTGCTGCATTTCGAGAACGCCGGCAACGCCGACACACCCATCATCGAGGGCGTCCAGGCGCTGGACACCGTCGTTTGCACCGGCAACTCCAAGCGCGCGGCCGCCGTGCATCAACTGCGCGGCGACGTGTGCGGCGAGCAGACCTTCACTCCCTTCGAGCAGGCCCTGGAGGCCGGCCAGAGCATCCACACCGCCCCCGTCGGCGGCCGCTCGTCCAATGGGGCGTGGCCGTTTTACAACCTGGAGTATGATGAGGAGGGGCTCCTCGTCGCCATCGGCTGGTCCGGTCAGTGGCAAAGCAATCTGGACCGCAGCGCCGCGGGTCCCACGCGCCTGCAGGCCGGCATGGAGCTGACGCATCTGAAGCTGCATCCCGGTGAGTCGATCCGGTCGCCCAGGATGCTCCTGCTCTCCTGGCGCGGCGACCGCCTCGCCGCCCACAATCAGCTCCGGCGGCTGCTACTTCACCACTATGTTCCCCAGATCGACGGTCGACCGGCCCGCCTGCCCATCGCCTCCCAGTGCTTCGACCGCTATAGCTGGACGGTGCCGCAGTGGGCCACGGAGGCGGGGCAGATCGAGGCCGTCCGGCGCGCCGCCGAGTTCGGCTGCGACACCCACTGGCTGGATGCCGCCTGGTTCCCGGGGGCCTTCCCCAACGGCGTCGGCAACTGGAGCCCGAAGCCCGAGGAGTTCCCCAATGGCCTTGCTCCGGTCGGACAGGCCTGCAAGGACCGCGGGCTTAAGTTCGTCCTGTGGTATGAGCCTGAGCGCGTAGCGCCCGGAACCCAGATCGCCCGCGAGCATCCCGAGTTTGTCTTCGGCGGCGAGCAGGGCGGCCTGTTTCGGCTCAACGATCCGGCCGCACGCCGCTGGCTCACCGAGCTTCTGTCGGAGCAGATCGAGCAGTTCGGGATCGGCATCTACCGCAATGACTTCAACATCGACCCGCTGGGGTTCTGGCGCGCCAACGATGAACCCGACCGTCAGGGGATGACGGAGATCCGCTACGTCGAGGGCCACTACGAAATGTGGGACGAGCTGCGCGCCCGGCATCCGGGCCTGCTGATCGACAACTGCGCCAGCGGCGGCCGTCGCATCGACATCGAAACCTGCTCGCGCTCCGTGCCCCTGTGGCGCAGCGACACAAGCTGCTCGCCCGGCCACCCGGACTGGAATCAGTCGCAGACCTACGGCCTGAGCCTCTACATCCCCCTGCACACCGCCTGCGGCTGGACCCCGGAGCCGTATGACTTCCGCAGCTCCGCCACCGGGGGCGCCATCTGCCAGTGGGACTACATGAACCCCGCCTTCCCCACCGAGCTGGCCAAAGCCACCATCGCCGAGGCCAAGGACAGCCAGGCCTACTGGTACGGCGACTTCTACCCGCTGATGAACTGCTCCACCACTCCGGACCACTGGATCGCCTATCAGTTCCATCGCCCGGACCTGGACGCCGGTATCGTCCTGGCCTTCCGCCGGAGCCAATCGGCCTACCCGGCCATCGCCGTCGGTCTCCGGGCGCTGAGGGCCGAGGGACGCTATGAGGTGCAGTTCATCGACGACGAGCGCAATACCGTCACCCGGGAGCTCTCGGGGCAGGAGTTGATGTCCGACTACGAGCTACGCCTGGCCAAGAAGGGGAGCAGTCTGCTGCTGAGGTACCGGGCGGCAAAGTAGGCGTCGTGCGTCTGTGTTTGCGGCGTCCGTGAGGGGGCTGCAGGGCGGGAGGCCTGTCCCTGACGATGGGCCTCCCCCCATCGGGGGCGCCGAATTGGCGCTATTGCCTCCGGGTGACTTCCGCTATTGGGGCGCGCTCCGGCGGGGACAGGCCTTGATATCACCGGGCTTTTGCGGGAGTCACAGGGCCAAACGGAGGGCCGGACCCGCCCGATTGACTTCCGCTATTGCCCGTTGAGCATTGCCGCTTTGGCCTGAGCGACAAGCTCGGCGTGCTCCGGCGCGACCATCCACTGTCGGACACGCTCCTGCCCGCTCGCAGGGAGCACGAATCCCTGCGCCTGCCATTGTCTCAGCCACTGACGGGCCGTGCGCGCCGATACCCCAAACCACACGGAGACATCGCCGGGGGTGAAGCAGAGCGTCTGGCCCGCATCAGGCTCTGCGAGCACCAGGCGGCTCAGCACCTGCTGCTCCCGTCGCCCTAACTCCTCCCACGGGGCGCGGGCCCGCGGCACCGCGGAACGCAGCCGCTCGGCTCGCTTGGAAACACGCATCGCAGCCGTGGACATGGTCTCCACGAAGTATGACAACCAGGGGGTGAGGTCGGGATCGTTGCGGCCAAGGTAGTAGTCGGCGTCCAACCCCATCCGCAGGCTCTCGTAGTAGCGTCGCAGGTCGCTGAAGTACTCTTCTTCCATCGAGAGGAACCCCCGCATCCGGTAGCCGCTGAGCCATAGCTCGGCCGTGGCCAACGCACGCGCCGTGCGCCCATTGCCGTCGGCGAAGGGGTGGATCGTGACGAGCCGATACGCCAGAATGCCGGCGCGGATCGGCCCCGGAAGTTGCGCGGCCGCGGTCGACCCACGCCAGGCGGCAAGGGCGGCCATCAGCTCCGGTACGTCGGCGGGTGCCGGAGGGCCGTAGTCGATGGCCCCTGTCGCCGCGTCCACTACCGGACACTCCTCAGTCCGGTAGTCACTCATCTCGCCACGCCGCCCGCGACCTCGGACGATGATGATCCGGTGCAGGCGCCGCAGGAACTCCTCGCTGATCCCGGAGCCCTCGGCCGTCTGCCTTTCCAGCCACTCCAGCGCCGTCCAGTAGTTGCGCACCTCCTGAAGTTGCTGCCGCCCCGTCCGGTCTGCCAGCGCGATGCCGTGAGCTACAGTCTCCAGACGCACCGTGTTGCCCTCGATGGCCGTGGAGAAACGCGTCGAGCGTCGTTGTGCATCGTGCTTGAGCACGAAGGCAGCGGCGGGTGGCAGCGGCAGCACGTCCACCAGCCGACACGCACCCTCGATCTGCATGAGATGCCCGACCATCTCGTGAGTGTACGAGAACCTCGGCTCGTACTTCATCTCGGCAGCGGGCATGGCGGTCGCCCTCACTCCCTCGTCAGTTTCCACACATCCGGGAACATGTTGTTCCCCGCCACCATCCACAGCGCCCCGTCGTGGACGAACACGCTGGCGGCGTGCCGCACCGCCCACGGCGTGTCGGCAAGCTCGTACCAGTTCACCCCGTCGGCGCTGTACCACACGTCATTTCGGTTCGCCTGGTTCCAACCCTCCAGCACCCACATGCGATCATCGAATGCGGCCACATCGTGGTACTGCCGGGGGTGCCACGGTGCCGCCTGCGAGACGCAGTCCCAGTGGACCCCGTCCGCCGAGCTCCACACATCATTGTAGAACAACCGCTCCGGCCGGGTCGGAGTATCATACGTCCCGCCTCCGAGCACCCACATGCGGTCGTGGTGCACCACGCTGCCCCCGATCATCCCCCGCTGCGGCCAGCCGGCATGCTCGGTCACCCGCGTCCAGTTGGCTCCGTCCGCCGAGCACCACACGTCGTCGTAGTACACCTGCTCGGCGGGAGCAAACTGTGGCAGCGTCTGTCCGCCCATGACCCAGATCTTGCCCGCGAAGGCCACCGTATGGTGCAGGACCCTCTCGGCCCATGGCACGCGCTCGCAGACGAGGTCCCAGTTGACACCGTCGGCGCTGCTCCAGACATCGTTCTGATAGTGCCGGCCGATGCAGTCGCCGCCCACGACCCACATGCGGCCGTCGTGCACCACGTAACCGGCGGTGTGCCGACCCTCCCACGGGGCCTGGGCCACCTCCTCGGTCCACTCCAGACCGTCTGTGGAAGACCACACCTCGCTATTGCAGATGGCGGGGAAGTTCACCTTGTCCCCGGGGTTCCAGCCACCCAGCAGCCACATGCGGCCGTTGAAGCTGAGCGCACCGGCCCCGTCCCGACCGGCGAACGCCGCCTTCTCAGTCACGCACGTCCATCGGTACCGCGCTTCCTGCGATCCGGTGACCTTCACCGTCGCTTCGGCTTTCATCTTCGGGTCCTCCCTGGCGGCGACTGCAATGGTGCACTCTCCGTTCGGCGCCGGCGGGACCTTCAGCACGTAGCTGTGGAGCAGGTCCGGCGCCGATGGTAGGGCGTGGGTCGAGGCCTCGTGCCAGGTCCGTCGACCATCCACCGACACAACCAGGTCCAACTCGGCCACCTCAGGCGCGGCGCGCCACACGACGCGGTGCAGGCTGCCTTCGGCCCACACATCTCGCCCACCGGGCGACACCAGTGTCACACCGGGCTCGGTCTGCTGTCCGGTGGCCCCGGAGCAGGCCACGAGTACGGCCACAACGGCCGCGAGGAACGGGTGCGCGCGCTTCATCCATCGCCTCCCAAAGTGGCATAGCCGTCCGCCATGGAGGATACTTCGGCACTGCGCCACGAGCCCCCTTCGTGCAACAATTGCCGCGGAGGCAGGACTGTACGGCATTGTGGGGGAATCTTGGGATTGCGCAAGAGGCCAAGAACCCACTCGACCGGGCCACTTCCGGCGAAGAGGAGGCCCACAGCCCATGCAGGTCAGTCTTTTCACCCCGGAGCAGTTCGAGAAGCTCGCGCAGCAGGTCGTGGAGGTGCTGGGCACGGTGGGGCTGCTCGTCGGCCATGAGACCGTACGCATCATGGCACGCGAGGCCGGCTGTCATGAGTCGGCGCAGGGCCGCACCCTGTTTTCGCCCCCGCAGATTCAGGGCAATACCGCCCGGCTTCGTGAGACGCATGACCCTTCCGCCGCGCAGCCGGCCTCCCTGCACCCCAGAGGGCCGTTCCAGACGGCCTTCGGCAATCTCGTCCCCAACATCCACGACTACTCTTCGCGCCGCGCCGTGGCCGGCGACACCGGCGCCTTCCGGCGCCTGGTGCGCTTCGCACACTCCGAGCCGCGGGTGAGCGCCATCTCCATTCCACTCGCGCGCAACGATGTGGCGCCGGAGCTGGAGCAGCTCGACGCCGTCGCCCAGATCGCCGAGCTCACCGACAAGCCCATCGGCCCGGTGGATGCAATGGACGCGGAGGCCGTGCCCTTCCTTGCCCGCATGGGCGAGGTGCTTGGGCACCAGCCGGGGCTCTTCGTGGGCCACTGCAACTGCATCAACCCGCCCCTGCGTCTGGAGGCCCGCACGGCCGAGATCATGCTCCGGCGTGCGGCCTACCATGCCCCCGCGATGATGACCACGCTGACCCGCATCGCCGGAACGGGCCCGGTGGACGTCTGGGGCTGTGTGGTCTTGGGGGCCGCCGAGATCGTGGCCGGGCAGATCATTGCCGGGATCATCGATCAGGAGGCCGGGCTCCTGGGGTACGCGGCGAGCACGCAACTGGACATGCGCAGCGGCGGGGTCAGTGGGTCCACGCCCCAAACCACCCAGGTCGATGCCGGGATCTGTCAGCTCATCGCGCGGCACTTCGGCGGCGGCACCGCCGTGGGCGGCCGCGGGTACGTCGGTGCCAAACGCCCCGGCCTGCAGGCGGTCTTCGAGCGCTTTGCCAAAGCGGCGGGCTACGCAGCCTTCGTGGACCGCGGCCTGCTCAGCTATCCCGGCACCGGCAACCTCGACAACGGCGGCGCCATGAGCCCGGAACAGTACCTCCTGGATCTGGAGATCATGGAGGGCCTGGACCAGCTCTGGAGCAGCCCGGTCGACCGATCAGACGACGACACCCCGGAGCGCATCCGTGAGGGTGTGCTGGACGAGGGCGGAGACTTCCTGGGCATGTGCCATACGTTGCAGCAGTTCCGGGAGGAAGCCTGGGAGCCCAGGTACTTCACTCGCGACGCGGCGACGGCCGATGAAGCCGCCATCCTCGAGGCCTGTCACGAGCAGTACCTCGAGACTCTGAAGGCGTACGAACCCGCCGGCCACCCCGAGGACATCGTCCGGGAGCTCCGCGCGATACACCAGGAGGCGGCGAGGTGGTTTTTGGACAACGCGTAGCGTCCTTGCGCTCGGCGGAGCCGGGTACGGTTCCCCCCCTACTCCCGGAATGCCCGACCCACGCCCTCTGCAGGTTCCCCTGCCCGCCTGGTCGAATGGTTCAGTACCCTATGCATCGCAGAAGGTGGTGTCCTGCATGAGAAGCTCACTGAACCTGTCCGGCACCTGGCGGGTTACCTGGACCGAAGGCCTGCACGGCCGACCCGAGCACGCCGCCGCCGAGGTCACCGATGACGCCCGGTACATCGACGTCCCCGTGCCCTGCGAGCTGCACCGCGCCCTGACCGATCAGGGCATCATCGCCGACCCCAACGTCGGGACCGGAAGCCTCAGCGCTCGCTGGGTCGAAGAGCAGCTCTGGTCGTACCGCACGGAGTTCGAGGCCCCCGCCGAGGCGCTCTCCCGGCCGGCATCACTGTGCTTCGACCGGCTTGACTTGGGCTGCACCATCCTCCTCAATGGCGAAGAGATCGGCCGCCATAGCACCGCCCATCGCCCCTGTCGGATCGACGTTACCGGACGGCTCAGGCCCGGCAGAAACCTGCTCACCGTGTGCATCGAAAGCGGCCTTTATGACACCGCCGAGAGGGAGGGCAAGGCCTACAACACGGCTATCGAGACCCTGCTCAACAAGCGGCAGTGGATGCGCAAGGCCCAGTATCAGGCGGGCTGGGACTGGAACCCGCGGCTGATCAATGTCGGCATCACCGGGGATGTGCGCCTGGAGTACGGCGATGAGCCCTGGATCGATCAGCTCGTGGTGCTCCCCACACTCAGCGCCGACCACGGGAGCGCCCGCCTGCTGGTGCGCGCTTTCGTGGTGAACCCGGCGGAGCGCGAGTGGAGCGCCACCTTCCAGGCGGTGGCCGCGGTGGCCGAGGAGGGGCACGTGCATCGGGCAGAGACGGAGGTCACCCTCCCGCCCGGCGAGACCTGCGCGGAGGCGACCATCGAGGTGTCCGACCCGCAACTGTGGTGGCCCGTCGGCCACGGCTCGCAGACGCTGTACAGCGTGGCTGCGTTGCTGCAGATAGAGGGCGAGATGGTGGCAGAGCGCAAGACCCGCACCGGCATTCGCAGCGTCAAGATCGACCGCAGCCCCCACCCGGAGACGGGCGAGCACTTCATCATCGTGGTCAACGGGCGCCGGATCTTCTGCAAGGGCGGGAACTGGGTCCCTGCGGACATGATGGTGGCGGGCACCCCCGGCGAGCGCTACCGCGACCTGGTCAAGCTCGCCGTGGACGCCAACTTCAACATGCTCCGCGCCTGGGGCGGCGGGGTCTATGTGGGTGATGACCTGCTTTCGTGGTGCGACGAGGCCGGTGTCCTCGTCTGGCACGACCTGGCCTTCGCCTGCTCCAAGTACCCCGCCGACGATCCGGCGTTCATGGCCGAGGTGCGTCGTGAGATCACCTGGAACGTCCGGGACATGGCGAGCCACCCCTCGCTGGTGGTGTGGTGCGGCAATAACGAGCTGGAGTGGGGTGCCTGGGCGTGGGGCTACGACCAGTCCGGTCGGGCCCTGCCCGACTACAGTCTGTACCACCACGTGATCCCGGTGATTCTCAAGCAGGAGGACCCCTCCCGGCCGTACTGGCCCAGCTCACCCCACTCGCCCGACCACGTCTTCCCCAATGACCCCACCGTAGGCGACCAGCACCCGTGGTCGGTCACGCTGGGCGAGTTCGGGGTGGACTTCTGGCACTACCGCGACTTCGTGGACCGCTTCCCCAATGAGGGCGGCGTGCTGGGGGCCAGCTCCCCGGCTACATTGCGACAGTGTCTGGGCGACGCCTACGCGTTCAGGTCCTTGGCCTGGGAGCACCACGACAATGCCGCCAACTTCTGGCGCGGCGAGCAGTGCATCACCTACGAGGCGGTGCGTTTCTGGCTCGGCCTGGACGCGGCGCAGATGGAGCTGGAGCAATACGTGTTCGCCAGCGCTCTTCTGCAGGCGGAGGGGCTCCGCGAGTACATCGACAACTACCGGAGGCGGATGTACACCTGCTCCTCGGCGATCTTCTGGATGTACAACGACTCCTGGCCCGTCACGCACGGCTGGACCATCGTGGACTACTATCTGCGGAAGAAGCTCTCGTACCACCCGGTGCGGCGTGCTTTCCGGCCGGTGACCGTCGTGGTGGCGCGGGATGGCGATGAGGTTGGGGTCTACGGGGTCAACGACGGTCCGCAGGACTGGGAGGGTGTGCTGCGTTTCGGCGTCTTTGCTTTCGCCGGCGGCACCCCGCTGGAGGAGACCACAGTGGTGCGGCTTTCGGCCAACAGCTCGACGCTACTGGCTCGGCTCCCCCTCGAGCGCTGGCGCAAGCTGGGCCTCGAGACCCATGGGGCGTTCGGGGTGCTGCTGGCGGATGGGCGGCCGGTGGCGCAGCACCGGCTCTTGCTGGAACGCTTCTCTAACCTGAGACTGAAGGATGCCGAGGTGAAGGTAGAGGTGATTGCCGGCGAGGCCCGGTTTCGCTCGGACGTCTTCGTCTGGGGTCTCTGCCTGGACCTGGACGGAGAGTCGCCCGTGGCCGACGACGCCTTCGACCTGCTGCCGGGGGTGGAGTACGTGGTGCCGTGGGAGGCCTCGCTGGGGGTCCCGAGGTTGCGGCACACGGGCAATGAGCTGGTGCTCGGGAAGTGAGACGGGCCGGGAGCGGCAAGGGCAACGTCTCACCACGTAGATCGGCGCGGGCGCTCCGCAGGACAGGGAGAGCACAAAGTCACACGGCGAACAGCCCAGAGGATGGGCTTGGGTCAGGCGCCGTCTGGCCATTGATGCCGTCTTCCGTACTCCCCCTCCTCCCGTCCGCGCCGCCGTCTGGCGCGGTAAGGGAGAGGGGGTCGGGGGGTGAGGCGCCGTCGGCCGTTGACGCCGTCGACTCGCGACCCGCGACTCGCAGACCCGCAGACTCTCCCCGGCACATCCGGCTTCTCAGGTGGCGTGTCCGCCGTACTCCCCCTCCTCCCGTCCGCGCAGCCGTCTGGCGCGGTAAGGGAGAGGGGGTCGGGGGGTGAGGCGCCGTTGGCCCTTGACTCGCATACC
>Ga0334884_1002589_pt1 | contig 22539 bp, 16 predicted proteins | sample GraSluR1_MG_7_FD_207215 | JGI IMG/M metagenome (GOLD analysis project Ga0334884, IMG submission 207215) | Sludge microbial communities from methane-producing bioreactor in Wageningen University, Netherlands - Granular Sludge_12_05 R1 | ecosystem: Engineered > Bioreactor > Anaerobic >...
GGCCGGGCTGTTGGACCGGCCGTTGACACCAGAGCAGATCCTGGCACAGCGGCTGTTCGTCTCCAAGGCGGCGCTAACGGGTCGTTGGCGCCAGTACTACTGGGCCGAGGTCGTGACCCCGGCGTTGGGCGTCAACAGGCGCCATCAGCTCAAGAGGGCTTTCTGAGGCAACACACTAACTACGAACGCCCGCAACACAGCAACAATCTCGACGGCACAACTCAAGCATTTGACCTTTCGCAGCCGGTCCTTCATGCATAATCCAGGTCAAGGGAAGTGTCCGGAGGTCTTCCCTCGGTCAGTTGCACGTGGTATGATTGCTACGGTCGTGAATGGTCCCTTGCCAGCCCTGCAAGTGGTCTTGAACAGCGAAGCAAACCAGAAATAGCTTTCGATTCGTGCCGGGAGTGACGCTATGAATAAGGTCCCGTCAGTTCTGGGCGTGGTCTGGTTGGGAGCCATCCTCGTGGCGGCTAGTGTGGGGTTCGCGCAAGATGCAGGCCCCATTGTAGGATGGGGGAGAAACACGGCCGGCCAATGCGATCCCCCCGCTCCGAATGAAGATTTCATCGCCGTGGCGGGCGGTTACGCGCATACTCTGGGACTGAAAAGCGACGGCACGATCGTGGCCTGGGGGAGCAACTCGGTTGGAGAGTGCAACGTCCCCGCGCCGAATGCCGATTTCATCGCTGTTGCTGGAGGCGGCGAACACAGCCTTGGTCTAAAAGGCAATGAGACCATCGTCGCTTGGGGTACCAACGCCAGCGGTCAGTGCGATGTCCCCGAACCGAACGCAGACTTCGTTGCTGTCGCTGGAGGCTGGCATCTCAGCCTGGGGCTCAAGAGCGACGGCGCGATGGTGGCTTGGGGCAGTAATTATTATGGCCAGTGCGATGTACCCGAGCCGAATGCGGACTTCTTCGCCGTGACAGCCGGCAGCGAACATTGCCTTGGGCTCAAGAACGACAAAACGATCGTTGCCTGGGGGAGAAATGACATGGGCCAGTGCGATGTCCCAGCGCCCAATAGCGATTTTATCGCCGTCGCAGGCGGCTTGAGTCACAGCCTGGGACTCAAGAGCGACGGGACGATCGTCGCCTGGGGAAGCAACAGCATGGGCCAGTGCAGTATCCCGGAGCCGAATACGGACTTCGTCGCCATTGCCGGAGGTAACAACCACAGCCTGGGGCTCAAGAGCGACGGCACGATCGTCGCCTGGGGGTGGAACGGCTACGGACAGTGCAATCTCCCTTCGCCGAATCAAGACTTTGTCGCCATCGCAGCCGGGGCGAATCACAGCCTGGCCATCAGAGACGAGGGTATCACTTCTTTAGCAGACGACACCGCTTCGGTTCCCGCCGCTCTTGCCATATGCGCCGTTACTCCCAACCCCTTCAATTCGCGTACAACGATCTGGCTAGATCTCCCGCAGAATGGTACGGTGACCCTTGCCGTTTACGATTACCGCGGACGGTTGGTGCACACGTTGTGGAGCGGCTCAATGGACGCTGGCCGCCACCCAGTGGGTTGGGACGGTATGGATGACCGAGGGTGTCCTGTCGCATCGGGGATCTACCTGGTACGCCTGATGACGGCCGCTGGCAGTCAGCAATCGGCAAAAATCACTCTTGCCAAGTAGCTTGTGTGATGAGGATCGTTGGGAGCTCCTGGGCGCGCGCGCGGAAACATCCATCTCGTTCCAGCCTGCTGGAGGCTCGTTGATGGGAGAACAATCGCAGGCTCGCTGCAGGACATGCGGTGCATTGTGGCATGCAGGGCAGTGGACTGAAGGCTGCGTCGAGTGCGGCGGCGGCGCCATGGAAATCGATTGCCTGATCTGTCGCGGCCGCTGCGGTTCGAAATGGGAGCGGGCGGTTCTCGACTCCAACGACTTCGGCGATGCGCATTGGTTCGGCACTTGCCGCCTGTCTCGACCATGATTTGGCTCGCCGGCTAGCGTCGTCGCGACTGAAGCGATCGTCGGAGATAGAGCGGACTGCGCAGTCGTAAGTTTTGTGAGCTGGAGTTAGGCGGGACTTGTTTACGGGAGTCTGATGTATGTCGAAAGCGAAACAGAATCTGATCCTGAAGCTCGTTGCATGTGGATGCAGCATGATTGTGGTCATTACGTCCGTTGCTGCCATCGATCCTGCGGTCAGCAAAGCCAATTTAATCGGTATCATCGCAGGTTCCTTCGGCGCCGGCGCGCTCCTGATCAACATCATCAAGGATCACCGCGCGCAGCGCGCCGGACATTGATCGCACAGCCGTTGGTATTTTGCGGTTCCGGCATCCCGCCGAGAGCATCGTCGCGCCTCTTTTCTGGCCGGGACCAGCCTTGACACCACGAGACGAGCTGAATTATCGTCGCCGCGCTAAGTCGCGATCACTCAGAGTCTTTCGCGCGTACTCCCGGGACATCAGCGGAGGAATCCCATGCCCGGAATCTTTGGCTTCCGTCTGCGGCGGCCGGGCCTCGACGCAGATCGGATCGCTGAACGCCTCGCCGGCGATCTCCGTCTCTTCGCGTGGCAGCGCCAGACGGTTCTGTCGACGTCCGAGCCGGCGGTCAGGCTGGGAGCGGTTTGGAATGAGCTTGCGCCGGCCGCGCGCGGTGCATCGTTTTTCGCCGACGATCACGTGAGCTGTGTTCTCGTCGGCTACATTGCGCGGACCCGCGAGGATTGCAGCGCTGCGACGGCATTGGCGGAGAGCCGCCATGCCGAGGCGGCGGTCCTGGCATATCGCCGCTTCGGGACAGGCTTCGGTGCGCGGCTGGAGGGCCCTTTCGCATTGGTCTTGTACGACGACCGCGACGGCGGTCTGTACGGCGTCACCGAGCGCCACAGCTTGACGGCGCTCTATCGTCACGACGGACCCAACGGCGTCTGTTTCTGTTCCATGCTGGGCCCCCTCGCCCGCAGCGGTCTCTTCGAGGCAAGAGTCGATGCCGCGGCGATCGCGACCCAGCTCGGCCACAGCCATCTGTTCTACCGGCAGACGCTGCTGCGCGACGTCGAACTCCAGGATGCTGCGGTGATCGCCTCCTCCCGTCCAGGTGAGGGGAGGTGTGCGGTCGAGCGCTACTGGCACTACGGCTGGGACGGCCCGCGCGAAGATGTGCGGCTGGCGCGCAAAATCGACGACGTGTGCGATACCCTGCTGGAAGCGACCGATCGCATCATCAAGCTGCCGGGCCGTTTCGCGGCAAGCCTTTCCGGCGGCCTCGATTCCCGGCTGATGGTAGGCCTTGCGCACCGCCAGGGCGCGAAGTTTGTCCCGTGGACGTTCGGGACGCCGGCAGCCTCGGACCTGCAGGTCGCGGCCGAGGTCTGCCGGACGCTCGGTCTCGGCCATGACGTATTCCAACCGTCGGCCGACCGCATTCCCGAATACGCGGCGGATTACGCCACGATCCTCAACGGTTGCGGTCCGTTGCGGAATGCGTTTGCGCTCGACCGCTGTCACGCTTATCGCGGCCGCGTTGATCTCATGCTCAACGGATACCGAGGCGGTGTGGTGCTCGGCAAGGCGATCGTCGATCTCGGTCATCGCCATCGCCTGCGCTGGTGGCGAGGCCGGCTCAAGCTGGAACCGCCGGTCATCTCGCCGAATCTCGAGGACGCCTGCGACGACGCGCTGATGAGCGAATACTACGTCGCGCTGAGCCACCAAGCGACGCCGGCCATCGCCGGGTGGCTGGTAGAACCGGAGCCTCCGCTCGCGACGATGCTGAGAGAGGCGTTATCGGGACCGTTGGCCGCGACGCCGCCGGAGTACCGGATCGAGCAGTGGACCGAGGAGTACGGCGGGGGACGCCACATGACCCTGGTGTCGATCTTCGCCGATCGACATTTCTTCAACGATGCCAGCGTGTTCTATGACTACGACGTCCGCGACCGTTGCTTTGCGCTGAGACCGGTCGACCGGCGGGGCAACAAGGCCTATGCCGCCGTGCTGACGCGTCTCTTGCCAAACCTCGCAACGCTTACTTACGCCAACACCGGCCTGCCCGCGAACTACACCGGACTGCGGCTGATGGCGCATCGCCTCTGGCGACAGTCGACGGGCCGGCGGATTGCGCGGTCGGGTGGATTCAACGCCACGGACTGGCTGCGGGCGCCCCGGATGGCCGAGTTCTGTCGCGATCTGATGCACGATCGATTGTTTTTGGCGCGCCCCTGGTGGCGCGGGGAGGCGATTGCCGCCGATTTCGACGACTGTATGCGAGGTGATCCGCGCCTGATCGCCGAACTCTGGAACGCAGTGACGATCGAGCTCTTCGCCCGTCGTTGGCTCGACAGGTCGACGGGAGGAACGGCATGATCCCGGTGAGTGTCCGCGTCAACTTGCCGCATATCGCCGAGAACGCTGCCAAGGCGACTGCGCTCTGCATGCAATACGGCATCGAGGTCTGGGGAGTCACCAAAGCCGTGGCTGCCCAGCCCGGGGTCGCACGCGCGATGCTCGACGGCGGCGTCACGGCGCTGGCGGAAACTCGTCTCTCCGCGGTGAGCCGCTTGTACGAAAGCGGGGTTCCGGGGCCCTATTGGCTTTTGCGGTCGCCGGCTTACTGCGAAATTCCCGAGTGCGTGGCCTTGACCGACGGCAGTCTGGTTTCGGATCGGGGCGCGCTGGAGTTGCTGCAAGCCGAAGCGCGCCGCACGCAGCGACGGCACGGCGTGCTCATCATGGTCGACATGGCGACAGGACGCGAGGGCTTCCTGCCGGAAGAGGTCGGATCCGTGTGTCGCATGGTGGCCGGAAGCAGCCATCTCGATCTCGCCGGTCTTGGCATCTACTTCGAATGGCAAGGCGAGGCCGACGTGCAGGCGAAGACACTGGTTCGGCTATGTGATCTGGCCGCCGACATCGGTCGCGAGCTTCAGATGCCGCTGTCCATCATCTCCGGCGGCTCGACCAGCATCATCCGAACACAGTTGCTGCATGACCGCAAGCCTGCCGATATAAACAACCTACGTCTCGGGACGGCGATCCTGTTGGGGATTGCCTCATCGGTGGGGCCCTTGAAGATTCCCGGCTTCCACCAGGACACGTTCGAGTTGAGCGTCGAGCTCAACGAGGTCAAAACGCGCGGCCGACGCCTTGGTCTGCTGGCGATGGGTCACACCGACGCCGATCCCGACTACCTCTTTCCGCTCGATCCCGGCGTGAAGGTCCTCAAAGCGTTCAGCGATCATACGCTCGTGGATCTCGAGGAAGCGGATCCGGCGTTCCGGGCAGGCGACACACTGCGATTCCAGCTCGGCTACTTCGCGTTGACGAAGCTGATGCACTCACCCTGGGTCCGGCACGAGTTCGTCCGCTGATATGCGGCCTAAGGGAGCGGGACCGACATGAAGATGTCTGACCGTGAAGCGAGGAGGAAGCTCATGTTGAGTCGGATTACTGTCGTCACCTTCGCAGCCGTGATGTCGGTAACGTTTGCTGCGGCAGAAACCAGCGGGTCCGAGACGGCGATCGGCTGGCAATCTCCGCCCGCGGACGTGCTGGATGTCCTGCACGCTCCCCAGCTCCCCTGGGTGTGGACCTCGCCCACGGGTGAGCACCTGTTCCTGGCCGACCCCGCGGCCTATCCACCGCTCGCCGAGTTGGCGGCGCCGATGCACAAACTGGCCGGTGTGCGCGTCAATCCCGCCGTCAACGATATCCACGGCCGGCGCGGGGGCGTCTCCCCGCGCCTGGTCCGGGTCGAAGGCGGCGCCGAATCATCGCTCGCGCTGCCTGCCGACGCCGAGGTCCTCGATGTGGCCTGGACGGCAGACGGCCGGCGCTTCGCGCTCGCCGTCCGGCATCGCGATCACATCGGCCTGTGGATCGGCTCGGTCAAGGGCGACCTCACCGAGGTCGTAGGTGTGGCGCTCAATCCCCTCCTGGGTGGCGCCGTGAGCTGGCTGCCCGACCAAAAACGACTGCTCATCCGCCGGATCCCGCAGCGCGGCCCGGCCCCCGAACCGCCGGCCATTCCAGTCGGACCGAAGATTCTCGAAGGTGCGAGCGCTGCGGCCCGCTCCACCTACGAGGCGCGGAATCTGCTACAGACCGCGCACGACGATGCGCTCTTCGAGTACTACGCCACTTCGGAGCTCGCGATCGTCGACGCGGCGACGGGCAAGGCTAAGGTCTTCGGCGACGCGGCTCTCTACACCACGGCCGAGTTCTCCCCGGACGGCGAATACATCCTCGTCGAGCGTCTGGTCGGTCCCTGGTCCCACGAGGTGGCCTGGTGGCGCTTTGCCAGCGTGCTTGAGGTGTGGAATGCAAAGGGCAAGCCGGTAGCGCGCATCGCGTCGCTGCCTTTGGCCGACGCGGTTCCCATCCATGGCGTGCCTGTCGGCCCGCGCGGCGTTGATTGGCGCGCCACGGCGGCGCACACGCTCTTCTGGGTCGAGGCTCTCGACGGCGGAAATCCTGTCGCCGAAGTGCCGCACCGTGACCGGCTCATGCGCCTGGACGCGCCGTTCACCGCCGAACCCGAAGAGGTTTTCCGGGCCGAGCACCGCATTCTCACCGGCACTTTCGCTTGGGGCGCCGAGGATGGCACACTCATGCTTACTCAGTGGGAGCGCATGCGCCGCTGGCGCTACGTCTGGCTGCTGGACGTGGACGCGGGCACCTCGCGCCTCTGGTTCGATCGCGACGAGGATGACCGTTACGGCGATCCGGGCTATCCCATGTTTCGCCAGCTGCCCAACGGCCGCTGGGTGCTGCGCCAGAGCGGCAGCGCGGTCTACTTCCGAGGCAGCGGCGCGACCGAGCGCGGGGACCGGCCGTTCCTGGATCTGCGCCGCCTGGGAACGAGCGAAGTCGAACGCTTGTTCCGCTGCGATGCGGACCGTTACGAGAACGTCGTGGCCTTCACCGCAGACGATCACCGCTTCGTGATTCGCTCGGAGTCCGCCGCCGATGTCCCCAACTACTACTTGATCACGCTAGGCGAGAAGATCGATGCGTCCGCAGGCGAGGCGACCCGGGCGTTCACTCGCGATCCGATCACCCGGTTCACCGATCCCACGCCGCAGTTGCGCGCGATCGAGAAACGCATCGTTCAGTACGAACGGGCCGACGGCGTGCCGCTCAGCTTCCATCTGCATCTGCCTGCCGGCTACGAGGCAGGCACGGCGCTGCCTACGGTGCTCTACGCCTACCCGCTCGAATACTCCGGCGCGGCCACCGCCGGACAGGTCGCCGGCTCCACGCAGCGCTTCAGTCGCTTCTACGGGGCTTCTCACCTGTTCTTTCTGTTGCGGGGCTACGCCGTGCTCGATCAGACGGCCATGCCGATGATCGGGGATCCCGAGACGGTCTACGATACGTTCGTACCCCAGCTCGTGGCCGATGCGGAGGCCGCCGTCGCCAAGGCTGTCGAACTTGGCGTGGCCGATCCTGAACGGATCGGCGTGATCGGCCACAGCCACGGCGGGCTGATGGTCGCCAACCTCCTGGCGCATACCGATCTGTTCCGGGCCGGCATCGCGCGCAGCGGTTCGTACAACAAGACCAACCAACCGTTCGGCTACCAGGCCGAGCGGCGTTCCCTCTTCGAAGCTCGCGACGTCTACATCCAGGTCTCACCCACCTTCTTCGCAGATCAGATCAACGAGCCGATTCTGATCATTCATGGCGACGACGACTCCAACCCTGGCACCCTCAAATACCAGTCCGAGGTCTTCTTCGAGGCCGTGCGCGGTGCAGGTGGCACCGCTCGCCTGGTGCTGTTACCGCACGAGGACCACGGTTACCGCGCGCGCGAGAGCGTGGAGCACGTTCTCTGGGAGCAGCTCCAATGGTTCGACCGCTACGTCAAGGGCGCCCCGGTGGAGGACGGTCCGTGACGGCGGCGGACTGCTGGCCATCGTTGGATGCGTTGAACATTAGAATAGTTACGATATCCGGTCCGCTAAGGATGGAGTACTGAGGCAGAATAGAACAAACGTTCACGCAAGCGCGTCAGCCCGGGTAATCAGGTCGCATAAGTGGCGAATGAAGCGCCCAATGGGCGCCCCGTCGGTTACCTCGTGATCGAATACGACGGAAAGTCCGAGGATCTCGGCTACTCCCTGGCCGGTATTCCGTTTCGCAATTCCACCAATGCCGATCGCCAACGGGTGGATCGATAGTGGAACACCCCAGGCGAGCATACCGGGAATCGTTGTGTTGACGGACGTTACGACGACGGTGCCCATCGTCTTCTTGATTCGGGCCGGGCTCCGTAGCAACGGGCGCCAGAATACTAGATCTCTGACGAAACAGGGCAGGCGAAAGAACGCCGACTGTAAGCGCGGCCGCGGCGCGGTTGCAATCGCCGCCTCTCCGGCTGCGATACTTGCAGTCTGAGCGTGCCGCAGCTCGTTGTGAATCTCCGCGGGTGTTTTCGCGTTCGCTTTCCTGATGACGTAGGGCATCGGTAGAGTCTCACGTTGGTTTCCGGCGCCTATCGCGCGTTCGATTGGCACCGCCACATCCACGTCGTGGAAGAGGATCAGCTTGCGCTTACCGCCGCGGACGGCGTGCACACGCGGGTGCTCGGCGGCGGCGCGCGCAACGCAAAAAATAATCCACGCTGTCAGGCTCAGCCCGGTTCCGGTTCTATTTCGATAGGTACGGATAGCCTCGCGAGCCTTGGTCACGTCGATCTCCAGTAGGCACGGTACAGCCAGTCGTTTCTTGGCCCAGCGGAGCGTGTCGACGGTACCATTTCGTTCAGGACGAAATGGCGCAACCTCATGCGAGCCCACTTGACGTTCATCTAGCATGTGTTACTCCCCGGTCGAGGGTATTCGCTGGCGAGCCGCTGATTCATCGGCAAGATTTCGCGCTCGTGTGGCGCGGTTGACACTGCAAGTTCACGACTGGTATAATGCAACTCTATCCCACATGCTTGGCCCCCGGCAATTAGTCTTGTCGTGCCGGGAGACTTTCGCCGTTGGTTCCGCCGGGATAACCCGAGATCGCGGTCAGCAATAAACGGCGTCGTTTGCGATCGAGCGGCCATCGGCCGTGGCGTTGTTTGATTGAATTGTTGCGAAAGGAGACTGTCATGATGCGGTCGTCCGACCAACCGTTGACCGCGGATGGGTCGATATCGTCTCCTTGCCGGCGGGTGGTTCAGCGAAACATGGTCTTGTTCATCGTCGGCGTGTTGGTCCTGCCGATTCTCAGTACCGCGCAGCCGCCGGACACCCTGTGGACACGAACGTTCGGCGGCAGCAACATCGATCTGGGAAACTGTGTTCAGCCGACTGATGACGGCGGCTACGTCATTACGGGCTATACCAGATCGTTCGGAACCATGAGCGGACGCAATGTCTGGCTGGTCAAGACCGACTCCGCGGGCAACGAGGAATGGAACAACGCCTTCGGCGGCAATGACGATGACGAGGGGCAATCTGTCCAACAGACCTTTGACGGCGGCTACGTCATTGCCGGCCATACGAAATCCTTCGGCGCCGGCGGGAAGGATGTCTTGCTCATCAAGACCGATGCGTTGGGAAACCTCGCCTGGATCGAGACATACGGTGGGATCTATGACGACGAAGGTTATTCGGTTCTTCAAACCGCAGATGGAGGATTCGTCATTGCCGGGGCGACCTCGTCCTTCGGCGCTGGCAGCCGAGATGTCTGGCTCATCAAGACGGATTCGTCGGGAGTCCAAGAATGGACAAAAACCCACGGCGGGATGAGTTCTGACGGCGCCTGGTCCATTCGGCAAACGGCTGACGGTGGATTCATCATCACCGGCTGGACGTTCTCGAACGGTCCGGGATACCTTGGGAACGCCTGGCTCTTGAAAACAGATTCTCTTGGCAACGGTGAATGGAACGTAGCGTTCGGCGGTTCAGGCGTAGACCGAGGACAGGCGGTGCAGCGGACGGCTGATGGCGGATATATCATTGCGGGATATACCGATTCCTCCGGCGCCGGTCTGTACGATATGCTGTTGATCAAAACCGATTCATCCGGGACGCAGGAATGGATGAAGACGCATGGAGGGTCGGGCAGAGATTACGGCCATTCAGTTCAGCAGACGGCGGATGGAGGCTATATCGTCGGCGGCTACACCCTTTCGTTCGGCGCCGGCAGCGAAGATGTCTGGCTGGTCAAGACCGACGCGAACGGCAACGAAGAATGGAGCCAGACCTACGGCGGGACCAGCGCGGACGTAGGCTATTGTGTTCAGCTCACCGCAGACGGAGGGTATATCGTTGCCGGATACACCCTCTCCTTTGGCGCGGGGATGCATGATGTTTGGCTGATCAAGACCGCCGGCGGATCGACCGGGATCGCCGAGATTGCGGAGAATCGTTTGGCTCAGAACTTCCCCAATCCCTTCAATCCCACGACAACCATTCGCTTTGCGTTGGCCGAAAGCGGCGACGTTGCGCTCTCGATCTATGACGTATCGGGTCAGCAGGTGCGCAGCCTGGTGGACGAATGGAGGTCGGCGGGCCGGCACAGCATTGTGTGGGACGGCCGCGATGACGCAAAGCGCCAGGTGGCCAGCGGCGTCTACGTCTGCCGGTTGCGCGCCGGTCAATTCAGTCGGTCTGCCAAGATGGTGATCACGAAATAGGGTAGTGACGTTGGCGTTGAACGCCATAGTATGAGAATCGGGATCGAAGCGACAACGCTGTTGAACCGCGTCCCGGGCGGGATAGCCCGGTATACGAGCAATCTCGCCGAAGCACTGATTCGGTTGCGCGCCGCCGATCACATCATCGAACTTGCCATGCTGTATCCGCTGTCACGATTCCCGCGTCGCGCGCGAATTCGTACGCAAGTCATCGCGCCGACGCGGTGGTATCTCGGGAATTTCTGGCCGGTGGGCAATCAGTACGACGTCATTCACTGCACGGATGTGAGGTTTGTCAGGCGGCGGTCCGCAAGATCGGTCTACACGGTCTATGATCTTGCCATCTTCCGCAAAGAGCATCAATTCGAACATTATACCGACCCGGTGTTTCGTGATAAGATATTTCGACGCACGCGGTACGCGGTCGAAGAAGCCGATGCGATCATCGCCATCAGTCACTGCACGAAGAAAGATTTGATGGAAATGTTCGGCGTACCGGAACACAAGATCTTCGTGACGCATCTGGCGCCGGATATGCGGGCTACCACACTCGACGCGGCTGGCGAGCGAGTATTGGATCGATACAAGCTGCGGGCGAAACAGTACTATCTCTTCGTCGGGGCGGTGTCAGTCCGCAAAAACGTGGTGAATCTGGTGCGGGCGTTTCAGCGCTGCAAGTCGGCCGGTGAGTTGCATCTGGTGCTGGCAGGACCGCTTAGTATGGGGATCGAGCAGATCCAGGAGGAGATCCAGAGACTCGGGTTAGCTGCAAGGATACTGATGCCTGGATTCGTGCCGGATCGAGATCTCCCGGCCCTGCTGGCGGGAGCAGCCGGCATGCTGTATCCGACCTACTACGAAGGTTTCGGCCTGCCTGTCCTGGAGGGGATGCAGGCCATGGTGCCGGTACTGGCCGGCAATCGGGGAGCCGTTCCGGAGATCGCCGCAGGATATGCCGTGCTGGTTGATCCCTTCGATGTCGACGAGATTGCCGCCGGCATCGATGCCCTGGCGTCCGTATCGCAAGCGCAACTTACGAGGGCCCGCGCGTACGCGTCTACTTTCACTTGGGATAAGGTCGCGGAGCAAACGCTAGCGGTCTACCAGGGTTAACCCGGATTACTCATGAAGGACCGGCTGCGAAAGGCCAAATGCTTGCCAGGACGCGCGTTCTCGGATCGGCTCGGTCAACGTACCCCCTTGGGTACGCCTCCCTCACCGATCCTTGCGAGCCCGCGTCCTGGCAAGCATTATCCACTTTATCGCGGCGGTCCGTCATGAATAATCCGGGTTAGTTTCTATTGCGGCCGATCGCTGCGGCCGATCGCTGCGGCCGGCGCGCACGGGAGCGGTGGTGGCTGCTTGCTCGCGCCGAATTGCTCGGACACGATGCGGACGGGCGGCTTCCCTGAGGAGTCCAGCGTGGCTATTCATAGGCTCGACCAGCTTTTCTCACCCCGTCGGATTGCCATCCTGGGCGTTTCGCCGAATCCGGAAAGCGTAGGCGGCAGGCTGCTGACCAACCTCATCGGCGGCTTCCGGGGCGTCGTCTATCCCGTCAATCCGACCAGCGAAGCCGTGCTGGGGATTCCCTGTTTCTCCGATCTCGCGGCACTGCCGAACCGTCCCGATCTGGGGGTGATCTGCGCCGCGGCCGAGCAGGTGCCGAACCTGGTCCGGCAGTGCGGCGAGGCCGGCGTTCTGGCACTCGTGATCGTGTCCGCGGGCTTTCGCGAGATCGGGCCTTCGGGACGCGCCCTCGAAGATCGCATCGAGGCGGAGCGGCGGCGCTTCTCCGGCATGCGCATCCTGGGACCCAATTGCCTGGGCTTCATCGTGCCGCATTTGAACTTGAACGTCAGCTTCGCCAACGGCCGGCCGAAAGCCGGCGACATTGCCTTCATCTCGCAGTCGGGCGCCCTGTGTTCTTCGGTGCTCGACTGGGCGCTGAGCGAGAACGTGGGGTTCTCGTACTTCATCTCGGTCGGCAACGCGCTCGATGTCGATTTCGGCGATCTGATCGACTTTCTGGGTGAAGACGAACGCACGCGATCCATTGTGCTCTATCTCGAGTCGGTCACCAATGCCCGCAAGTTCATGACCGCGGCGCGCGCCTTCGCGAGGACCAAACCTATCGTGGCGTACAAAGCCGGCCGGTTTCCCGAATCGGCGGCTGCGGCGGCTTCCCACACAGGGGCCATGGCGGCGGCCGACGATGTCTATGCGGCGGCCTTCCAGCGAGCGGGCATCGCGCGCGTCGACCGCATTGGCGATATCTTCGACGTCGTCGACCTGATCGGCCGCCAGCGCAAACCGCGCGGGCCGCGCCTGGCCGTGGTCACCAACGCGGGCGGGCCGGGGGTGATCGCCACCGACGCGCTGATCGGCGCCGGCGGCGTGCTCGCCGGCTTGCGCGAGGAGACGCGCGCGCAGCTCGATGAGATCCTGCCCCCGCAATGGTCGCACGGCAATCCGGTCGACGTGCTGGGCGATGCGCGTTCGAAGCGTTTCGCGCGCGCCATCGAGATCGTCGCACAGGACTCCGGTGTCGATGCGATTCTGGTGATCGTCACTCCGCAGGCCATGACCAACCCGACCAGCATCGCCAAGGCAGTGGGTCGCGTAGCCGGAGAAATCAAGCAGCCCATCCTGGCGGCCTGGCTGGGCGGCCGGAGCATGACGGAGGGCATCGAGGCGCTGAACGAAGCCGGCGTTGCGACCTTCCCCACGCCGGAGCAGGCCGTGCAAGCGTTCATGACACTGATGGACTACGCCCGCAATCTCGAAGTTCTCTACGAGACGCCGCGGGAGATCAACGTGTCACTGCCCGTGGCGCGCGTCGAACTGCGAGAACGCTACGCGGCGCTGCTCGGGGGCGCCCAAACGACGCTCGGTGAGGATACGGCCAAGCAATTGCTGGCTGCCTATGGGATTCCGGTCACTTCGCCGCAACCGTGCGCCACAGCGGACGAGGCGGTTGCAGCGGCGCAGACCATCGGGTACCCCGTGGTTTTGAAGGTGCACTCGCCTGATATCACGCACAAGACCGACGTCGGCGGCGTCATGCTCGACCTGGCCGATGCGGAGGCCGTCCGCGCCGCTTTTGCTCGGATCATCGGCGCTGCCCGCACGCTAGCGCCGAACGCGCGTTTAGCCGGTGTAACCGTTCAGCCGCAGGTCCGTCTGCGCCACGGTGTCGAATTGATTCTCGGCACGCGCAGAGATCCCGTCTTCGGCTCGGTTATCATGGTCGGTCTGGGCGGCACGGCCGCCGAGCTCTTCGATGATCGCGCAATCGGCTTCCCGCCGTTGAACGAGCGGTTGGCTCGGCGCATGCTCGAGTCGTTGAAGATCTGGCCGCTATTGTCCGGCTATCGCGGCCGACCCACCCTGGCGGTGGACCGCTTACTCGAGATTCTCTTTCGCTTGTCTTACCTCGTCGTCGATTTCCCTGAGATCGCCGAACTGGACGTCAATCCGCTGCTGATCGGCGAGACCGACGTCGTGGCCCTGGATGCCCGCGTCATTCTCGATTCCAGCGGCGCGGCGCCTGCCGCCGAACGCTACGCGCACCTGGCTTTGCGGCCTTATCCCGAGGAATACGTGCGCCGGATCGAGCTCGACTGCGGTCTGCCCGTGACGCTCAGGCCGATCAAACCCGAAGACGAGCCGTTGTGGTTCGATCTGCTGCGCCATTGTTCACGCGAGACGCTGTACCAGCGTTTTCGCTACCTGTTTCACTGGGAAACTCACGACATCGCGACTCGCTATTGCTTCATCGATTACGACCGGGAGATCGCGATCGTCGCCGAGGCTCAGGTCGAGGGAAAGAGGCAGTTGTTGGGCGTCGGACGTTTGACGGCGGATCCTGACGTGCAGACCGTGGAGTTCGCTGTTCTGGTGGCCGACCAATGGCAGGACCGCGGCCTGGGCGGATGCCTGACCGATTACTGCCTCGAGATCTCCAAACGCTGGGGGCTGGCGCGCGTGATCGCCCAGACCACGCGGGACAACGCGCGGATGCTAGCCATCTTCGAACGGCGGGGTTTTTCGGCGAAGTATGACGCGAGCGGCATGGAAGTGGAGTTGATCAAAGAATTGCCGCGCTGAGGCGGCGGGCAGCGGCGTGCGGTCTCGCGACCGGTATTCCGCGGCGCTGTCGACCTATTTCGCGCGTGTTCTCAGTTATTTCTGGCTAGGTTGACGTAAAACTAACAGAATTCACACCGTGACGTCGAAGGCCTCTAATCCGGGCTAACCTACGCCAGATTCGCGAGAGAGCCTTATGATAAAAGAGATGATATTCTGCACGATCGGTGGATTAGGACTCTTTCTTTTTGGCATGAAGCTGATGTCAGAAGGCCTGCGGGCTTCCGCCGGCCGCCGGCTCAAAGGTGTTCTGGAATCGATGACGAAGAGGGCGTTTGTCGCCTTCGCCATCGGCGCGGGTGTCACGGCGCTGATCCAGTCGAGTTCCGCCGCCACGGTCATGGTCATCGGTTTCGTCAATGCCGGCCTGTTAACTCTCAAGCAAGCTATTTGCGTGATCATCGGTACCAACGTCGGCACGACCGCCACTGCCTGGCTCGTTTCGATCTCGGGAATCGGAGCGTTCAAGATCACTGCCTATGCCCTGCCCGCGGTAGGACTGGGATTTTTCCTGCATTTGGGCGGGCGTACGCGACGAGCCAAGCACATCGGGCAGATCTTCCTCGGGTTCGGTATCCTGTTTATCGGCATCGACTTCATGAAGAACGCGTTCGAGCCCCTGGAGAACAGTGCCCGGGTTCAGGAGCTGTTCGTCGCGCTCGGCCAGCGGCCGCTCCTGGCGATTATCGCCGGTACGGTTGTCACCATGCTCATCCAGAGCAGCTCGGCCGCTATTGCAGTCGTCCAGTTGTTGGCGATCGGCGGGGCGTTCAGCCTCGATTGGCAGGCGGCCCTGGACATCGCCATTCCTTTCGTGCTCGGCAGCAACATCGGTACAACGATCACAGCGCAGCTGGCAGCGCTTCAGACCAACGTCAGCGCGCGGCGTACAGCCTGGGCGCACACGGTGTTCAACGTCGCCGGCGTCATCATCGTCTATCCTTGCGTCCATTGGCGTTGTTATGGGGATTTCGTCATCGCGATCAGCCCCTGGGCGCTGGGGCCGACCACCATCGCGATGTCCATCGCCGTAGCCCATACCATCTTCCAGTTCATAGGTGCGGTCATCTGGCTGCCTCTAGCCGGCGTGTTGGAGCGTCTGGTCGTGCGCATCGTCTCCGAACGGCCCGGCGATGCGGCCATGAGGCCTATTATGCTGGAGAAGCACCTTCTTGATACACCGGAGATCGCGCTGGAGCAGACCAAACGCGAGATCGTCCGCATGGCGAAAACCGCCAAGAATGCGCTCTGCACGGCAATCGCCGGCGTGACCGATAATGACGCGCGCAAGCTGGTCGCCGTCAGGGAGATCGAGGATTTCATCGATAGCTTCCAGCTGGAGATCACGTCCTATTTGTCGGCGCTGTCGAGCCTGCACCTCTCCGAGGAAGTGTCCGTCGAATTGCCCGTGCTTTTGCACACCGTCAACGATTTGGAACGTATCGGCGATCATGCGGTCAACATCAGCGAGATCGCCGAGCGGAAGATGGACTACAAGCTTTCCTTTTCCGAATCGGCGCTCAGTGAAGCCGACCGCATGAAGCGGGAAGCCGTTCAAATGTTCGACTGCATCATCGCCGCCCTGCGAGACGGCGATGTGGAGCAAGCCAAGGCGGCGCTGACGAATGAGAAGAATCTCAACCGGATGCAGATCGAGTTCCGCCGCAGCCACGTTGATCGCATGCGCGAAGGTGTCTGTACTCCGGAGGGCGGTCTCGTCTTCATCGACCTAGTGGACAATATAGAGAAAGTCGGAGATCACCTGACCAACATCGCGCAGGCGGTCATCGGGGGGCTCCAATGGGCTGGCGTCGAGCCAAAACTCGCTCAGGATCCGCGCTTCATCGATTGACAAAACGGTCTACAAGGTCAACGTTGCCGTCAGGGAGGCGGCCTACAGAGTCGTCGAAGGAGTGGTTCGCGGGCACGCCCTGCGGATCGATCAACCGCGGGAATTCGGCGCCGACGATAGCGCGCCTACGCCGCCGGAAACTCTCGCGTTCGCGCTGGGAAGCTGCGTCGTGTCCACCCAGCGTTTGATCGCGTTGCAGAAGAACATGAACGTGCGCTCCCTCGCCGCGGACGTTGAGTGCGAACTGGATTTCGCGAACGCGCTGGGCATCCGCCAGCAGAGGCGCGCGGGCTTTTCGGGTTTCAAGATCGTCTTGACCGTCGACGCTGATTGGACCGCTGCGGAAAAGGAAGTATTCCTGCAGGAGATCGCGTCCAGATGCCCAATGTGCGATAATCTCGCCAATCCCACGCCGATCGCGTACGAGATTGGGGAGTAGAACCGCAGTTGGCGTCGATCCGCGCCGCATCGGTTGCGCCGCAGTCGGCGATTACCGCATCTGACTCTCCAAGGTCCTGTATTTTAAGCTTTTATGGCGGCGGTGATTCGTCCCGCCGCCGTGCTATGCCTGTGTGCACTGGCCGATTAACCCGGAATCTTCGCGAAGGACCTTTCGCAGCCGGTCCTTCACGAGCAATCCGGGTTAACGCTTCTTGCATCTCAACGGTCTTTAGGAGAGAATCGCGATAACACCCAATCAAACAGAGATCCTTGCGAAAGGAGGTCTACACGGTCTGATCCGGTGATAGCGACCGGCGGCGGACCGATCTCGCTTGCAATGCAAATATGGAAGCGCAGGACCCCTCCGTAAGTGCAGACCGAGAGGAGACTGAGATGCGTAACAGTTTTCGCTGGTTGCTCGTCGCTGGGTTGGTTGCGGCTGTGTTCGCCGGTGGCTGCTCGGAACAACCGCTAACCCCCAGTCAGGATGTCAATAAAGCGCTGCTGGTCAATGCGACTCCCGGAGCGGAGTATATCGACGGGCAGTACATCGTCGTCTTCAAGGACGACGTCACGGATGTGGACACAGCCATTGAAAGCCTCGCCAACAAATCGGCCCTGGCGCCGACTTATCGCTACACCGCCGCGATCAAAGGTTTCGCCGGCAAGATGAGCGCGGAGCAACTCGACATGATGAGATTGGATCCGCGCGTCGAGTATGTCGAACAGGATCAGATTATTCGGCTCGACGCGATACAAACCGGAGCCACCTGGGGTATCGACCGCGTCGATCAGACCAGCCTGCCGCTGAGCACGACCTACGAGTACTACTACACCGGCTCAGATGTGGACGTCTATATCATCGATACCGGCATCCGGCTAACCCACAGCGAGTTTGGCGGCCGGGCGCTCACTGGCTACGACGCGATCACCAGCGGTGGGACGGCGAATGACCAGAACGGCCATGGCACGCACGTCGCCGGCACGGTCGGCGGCGCGACGTACGGTATCGCGAAGAACGCGACACTCTACGCAGTCCGCGTATTGGACGCCAACGGCTCGGGAACGACCGCCGGCGTCGTTTCGGGTATCGACTGGGTGACCGCCAATCACTCTGCCAGCCGCCCCTCGGTCGCGAATATGTCTCTGGGCGGCTCGGCTTCGACGACCCTCGACAATGCCGTGATCAACTCGATCAACAGTGGCGTCACCTACTGCGTCGCGGCCGGAAACAGCCGCGCGAATGCCGGCAACTATTCGCCCGCGCGCGTGGCTGCGGCGATTACGGTCGCCGCAACCGCCAGTAACGACGCCTTTGCGACGTCCTACTCCAACTATGGTAGTGTCGTCGATATTCTCGCTCCCGGCTCCAGTATTAAATCCGCTTACTACACTTCGAATACAGCGACAGCGACGTTGACCGGCACGTCGATGGCTTCCCCCCACGTGGCCGGCGCCTGCGCGCTGTACCTCGAGGCGAACCCGGGCGCAACCCCGGCCCAGGTTGCCACAGCCATCGTGGCCGCGGCCACGCCGAACAAGATCACCAGCGTGCCGAGCGGGACCGTCAACAAGCTGCTCTATACGCTGTTCAGCGGCGGCTCGACGCCCACGGTGCCTGAGGCACCGGTGTTGAGTTCGCCGGCAAACGGTGCGACGTCCGTTTTGATACCGCCAACGTTGACGTGGGCAGCGTCCACAGGCGCGACGTCGTATCAGTTGCAGGTCTCGACGAGTTCGACGTTCGGTTCGACCGTGTACAACACGTCCGGCCTGACGGCGACTTCGGTGAGCGTGACCGGATTGTCGGCCAGCACCACCTACTACTGGCGGGTCAATGCGTCGAACGCTGCCGGCACGAGCGACTGGTCTAGCGTCTACAGCTTTACGACGGCGGCGAGCTCCGGCTCGGCGCCGGCCGCGCCGACGCTGGTTTCGCCGGCCAACGGCGCGACCAATCAGAGCACGACCCTCACGCTCAGGTGGAACGCCTCAACCGGCGCGACGTCGTACACGGTCGTACTGGCCAGAGACTCCGCATTCACGAACATCGTCGCATCGGGGACGACTGCGAATACTTCGGCGACTGTCAGCGGCTTGTCGCGCAGAACGACATACTACTGGCGCGTCAATGCATCGAATGGCTATGGAACCAGCCCGTGGTCCTCGTACCGGTACTTCCGGACGCGTCGCTGATTACTGGGACTTTGGTTGTCGGAATTCGTATGGAGGGCGCCCCGCTCGCGGGGCGCCTATTTGTTCACGAAGAAGTCGAAGATATTGCCGAGCATGCTACTGTCGGCTTTGAAGATCTCGGTATACCTGCAGCGAGTGCAAGTGACCGTCGTGAATCGCTTGGATTGGATATCGAAAACTTTCGTGAGGAACCCGCCCGTAGCCCGAAACTCGCCGGTCTCGAACGCGGTGTTCCTGCATTTAGGGCAGATGTAGTTCAGCGCCATCGTCGAGCCTTTCTGGATGCAAACGTCCAAAGGTCTATTCTCGGCCGCGCGGCCGATTATTCGGTTTGCGCCGCCGGCGGCGCAAGAGCGGCGGGAACCGTGGCGACAGCCCATGGTTTCAGCAACCCGTCACAGAATCGAGCGAACGAATCGACGGGGCCGACCTGCCGGTTCACCCTAAATCTATTGCGGAGGATGCCATGTTCTGGCTACCGGCGCTCTCGTTGATCCTGTGCTTGGCTGGTCCCTCTTTCGGCGCGCCGCCGGTTGACGCCGATCCGGTGATCGCCCCGGCGGGTCCGCTGCCATGTGAGGAAATTCTCATCCCCGCCGGCGCCTTTCTGATGGGCCAACCCGGGTCTGAAGGAGACTGCCCAGCCCACGAAGTCAGCCTCGACGCATTTTATCTCGACAAGTACGAAGTTACCAACGGCCAGTACCTGGAGTTCTGCCGGCAGACCGATCGCGCCTTACCCGAATTCTGGGGTCAGGACCGCTATCGGGCCACCGAGGACTATCTCGACCACCCGGTGATCGGCGTGAGTTGGCGCGACGCTCAGGCCTACGCCGCGTGGGCCGGCAAGCGCCTGCCTACCGAGGCCGAATTCGAGTACGCCGCCCGGGCCGGATCCACCGGTTCATTCGCTTGGGGCGACGAACTCTTCCCCGCCAATTGCAACTACGCCAAATCCGGATACGGCGCTCCCGTGGCTGTGGGCAGCTATCCGCCCAACGCGTTCGGTCTGCACGATATGGCCGGCAACGTCGCGGAATGGGTCGGCGACCGGTACGACTACGACTATTACCGCCACGCTCCTGCACTCAATCCGCAGGGGCCGGACCGCGGTCGTTTCAGGGTGATCAGAGGGGGCGGTTGGCACACCGGACCCGGTTGTATGCGCATCTACTGGCGCAACGCTCTACCGAACAATTGGGTCGACTTCTCTGTGGGTTTCCGCTGCGCGCGTTCGGTCGATCCGGCCGCGAGCAGCCAGGACTAACCGGGAATCATTCATGTTGGCAGGGCCAGGGATCACGCTCTTAACTGCAGGGATCGCCGGAACGCGCGAAGCCGCTGCTGCAAAAGTGCGTCGGAATAGCGCGCAAGGCGTACCCCGCGGGCGATTGGCGGGCTGCCTCGGCAATACGTTCCCTGGGGCGATGTTATCTGGCGCTCGTGAGGTTCGCGGAGGCCGAGCCTCTTCTTCTGGATAGCTACGAAGTGATGTCAGAATCTCGACACCGATTCATAGGGCTGGCCATCAGGCCAGCCCTTTTTGCCGTGATTGTGGATCCACCACGCCCGCCGGGAGAAGCTCTGCTAGACCGGTCTCCTGTCCTGTCGCTACCGACGGCAGACGAGGGCCTCGACGAGATGTACGCGGTCGATGATGCCGTTGCCACGGTCATCATACAGTCGTGCGATCGCCGCACCCCGTACCGTCACCTCGAGCACCGCCGCGCGCCGGTCAATACGGAACCAGCGGCCCTGCATGGCGCCCTTGAGTCCAAGGGTTCTTGCGTGCCGCTCGAGCATCTTCACCATGTCATGACCCAGCAGATGGTTGAGTTCGTTCTTGCGCAGGAATTCTTGTCTCCAGTCGCGTCGCCCCGTTTGCATCCCTGCCGGGACCGGACGCCAGCCGGCGTCGACCCAACGGACAGGCCGGGGCTGAAGCTGCATCAGGCTGGCCGCAACGTTTCCGAAAGAGACGGCGACGCCGATGTTGCCGTTCCTGTACTCCACCCGAGCCGCAGTCTGGCCGTAGGCGGACTCGAAGCCGGTCAGAAGGAGCACGCTAGCCGCGATCAACACGTGCCGTTTCATCATTCACTCCTTTCTGCCATCGGGTTGCCTCGCCGGTTCTGCCGGCGGTGTCCCGGTGCCGCTTTTCTACCGGGTCTGCCCATCGATCAAGCACTGGCTGTGCCGGGGAAGGGTAAGCGGCCATAATTAGTTAATACGCTATCACTTATCTAGTTCGCGATCAGGACTTCAGGAGCTTCGATGAGTCCCATTGAGCGGAGCATGTGTCCTCAAGGCAAGACAGAAACGCGTGCTCGGGAGTGGCTCCAATTCCGCTCTCAAGGTATCCTCACGATTTGGGTTTCGTGTCCTCTTGGCCTGCGCTAGGATGATGTCGGACACCGGACCGCCAGATAGTCCGCAAGTGTGCGATGTCGAGGTGGTTTCGTCTCGCGTCTGCCGACTGTTTGTTAGCAGGAGAGAGGAAAACGAATGATACACAATACCATTTCGTCGCGTCCGAGCCGCACCACCGGTCTGGCAGTCGCTGCGATCTTTCTTCTCTTTGTCGGGCTCGGCGTATTCGCCTACTTCAGCGAGAAAAGCCAGTCCGCCGCTACGGCCGAGACCGGCGTGACTTTGCTCAACGTTTCCTACGACGCGACGCGCGAGCTGTATTGCGAAATCAATCACGCTTTCAGCCGCGATTGGCAGGAAAAAACAGGCGAACGGATTGTCGTCAGGATGTCCAATGGCGGTTCCGGCAGCCAGGCACAAGCCGTTATCGGCGGCCTGCCGGCCGACGTCGTCACCTTGGCCTTATCTCTCGATATCGACGATATCGCGGAACACACCGACTTGCTGCCGCGAAACTGGAAAACCCGACTGCCGAACAACAGCGCGCCCTACACGTCGACACTCGCTTTCCTCGTGCGCAAAGGAAACCCCAAGCAAATCCGCGATTGGCATGATCTCGTGCGCCCGGACGTTCGGGTGATGACCCCCGATCCGAAGACGAGCGGCGTGGCCCGCTGGACCTACCTGGCGCTGTGGGGTTACGCTTTGCGACGCGAATTGGGTTCGGACTTTGCGTCACTGCTGAGCGACCCGCGGCAAGCCGACAACGTTCAAGCCGCCCAGACCAAAGCGCGCGAATTCGTGGCGGCCGTGTATCGCAACGTGCCTGTGCTCGACGAATCAGCGCGCGAAGCGACTAATCACTTCATCCGGCAGCGTATCGGCGATGTGCTGATCAACTGGGAGAACGAGATCCTGCTCGGCGGGCGCGAATTTG
>Ga0334884_1002590_pt1 | contig 22538 bp, 19 predicted proteins | sample GraSluR1_MG_7_FD_207215 | JGI IMG/M metagenome (GOLD analysis project Ga0334884, IMG submission 207215) | Sludge microbial communities from methane-producing bioreactor in Wageningen University, Netherlands - Granular Sludge_12_05 R1 | ecosystem: Engineered > Bioreactor > Anaerobic >...
TTCAAGGCTTGACCGGTTTCGTTCAGCAGTTCAGTACTTTTGAGTGGTGTGGCAATATCATGCGCGATAACTGGTTTTGCGCATTCGCGTGCTGCGTCCAGGTGGGGTGAAAAAATACACAATGGCGTATTGCGAAAAAGTACTGCCATTAATCTAGCATGCCAGTCCGACAATGATGCTGCGTCATTCAACGTATCCAGCAACAAATCACGAATCTCTTCACCGACATCTGAAAATCGCACGACGCGACTGATTTGATCTACAACCTCTTTTAAAGAAGATTCCAAAGGCATCCGAAACATCGGCAAGCCAGAAAATGCTCCGAATCCATCTTCAGCAATTTCGTAACGGTGCGTAAAAACAGTATGGTTGCGTGTCAGAAAATGGGAACTACGTACTTCTTCAAAATCATGATCATCACTTGCAACCCAATAGACAGGAAGATGGGGTATGCCTGTTCGTAATTCGCATTCCTGTGCCAAACGTATAGCCGAAATGGCTTTATAGATAGTGTACAGCGGGCCTGTGAACATACCTGGTTGCTGACCGGTAACAATGACCCACTCATTGCCTGTAATTTTGCGATCCAGACCGAGATACCCCTGATAGGATCGCAACGCTTCCAGCAATGCAGGATTCCATACCGGCCTTGCTGAATCATTATTAAACAACGCCTCAGGTGATTTCGCGTAAAAAGCCATCAACTGTGCATCTCTGGCCATATATGATTGCAAGAACGTAGACATAACTACCTCAGGATTCTGCAACTATTATCATGCGTGGTGATTCTTCGGTCAAGGGAGCACCTGTGTAATCGCCAAAAAACAAGCGCACTTTCAAACCTGCATCGGACATATAAGCGCTGATTTCATTGGCTGTAAATAATCGTACCGATTCTTTTATCTCCTGAACCACACCTTCTGAATTTACAATCCGGGTATGCTTGTTCACCCGATGCGTTTCTTCGTCAATCCAACGGTTTTCTTCAATGGAAAAACCGGCCATAATTCTTTGTGAGTCCGGCACCAATGTCTTACGGATAGAATTTACGTTGATATGGTCCATGAACAACAGACCACCTGGCTTTAATGCAAATTGAATTCCGCGTAAAACAGAAATGTTTTCCGTCATATCCAGAAAGTACCCAAAACTGGTAAAGAAATTTACAATGACATCAAAACATTTATGAAAAGGTATATTGCGCATATCTGCACGAAGCAACCGGGCATTCTCACCTAGCGATTTACAGGCTTTTTTAAGCAGTTCGTTTGAATAATCCAAACCATATAGTTGCGCAGTACAGTTGCTTAAATGAGCAAGATGACGACCGGTTCCGCAACAGAGATCAAGTAAACGTGTTTGTGAATGTATAGACAAAACTTCAGCGGCAAATTCAGCTTCTGGTTTCGCTGCTTCAAGACTTCGATGTCCATATAATACCGGGTACAGATCGTCGAATGCATTCGCGAACCAATTGACATCAATAGTCTTATCATTTAATGGCAAACCAGCAACCTCTTCCTCTTATAAACGTTATACTGTTATCGGTTATTAATTGGTAACAGATACACCAATTATACACATTAGCAAACCACTACAACATTTCTCCAATGGTATGCAGTTCCATAAGGTTGGTTCGTCCACCAACCGTCATTGGAGACCCGGCTACAATAATAACTGTTTCACCTTGCAACACTAAATTATGCTCCAATAAAAGTTTTTCAACCCGTATCGATAACTCATCAACACGATCAAAGTCATCTGTCTTCAACGCATTAATACCCCACATCAGGGCACATTTCCTTAACGTACTTTCCGAATTGGTTATTGCGGTAATTCGAGAAGCTGGACGATGCCGGGCCATTGCCAATGCAGTATAGCCTGTCTTGGTGAAACAAATGATGCGCTTGATATCAAGCATTTCTGCCAGGCGGCACACTGCCAGTCCCATCGCATCGGCAAATGAATCAATACGTACCTGGCTCCGGCGTTCACGTCGTACACGCAATTTTTCTTCTACTATCTGCCGTTGTGCCCGACGTTCTTCCTGCGGAATTGTGGCAAGGGAATTGTCTGTCTTGAACGCAATTCTGGCCATAACGGCACAAGTTTCTACCGGGTAACGTCCTGCGGCAGTCTCACCTGACAACATTACCGCATCGGTACCATCCAATATTGCACTACTGACATCAGCAACTTCAGCCCGGGTTGGCCGTGGATGATTTATCATAGACTCCAGCATCTGCGTTGCGGTAATAACGGGTACGCCCATTTCATTGCATTGATGGATAAGTCGCTTCTGAATTACTGGAACTTCTTCAAAATCCACTTCAACACCGAGGTCGCCACGCGCTACCATTACCGCATCACTGAGTGTAACGATCTCTTCAAAACATTCTAAAGCTTCGGGACGCTCTATTTTTGCGATGATACCTGTTTCGGCTCCGGATTCATCAATAATCTTCCGTAAACATCGGATATCATCCGGTCTGCGCACAAAGGACAGTGCGATGTAGTCCACACCAAGCTTCAACCCAAAATCAATGTCTGATAAATCTTTTTCGGTCAATGAAGCCTCAGTTATGTCTACACCGGGTAAATTTATTCCCTTATGCGCTCCCAATGTACCACCGCGAATGACAACACAATGAATATCGGGTGGTTCTATGGTACGAACTTGAACTTCCAGACTACCATCAGATATCAGGATTCTATCACCGGGATGAACATCATTGGCCAGGTTCTTATAGGTCGTTGAAACTCGGAAGGCGTCACCAGGACAATTCTCAGTAGATATAACGAAATCATCTCCTTCGACCAATTCTACAAAAGTTGTACCTTCCAAATGACCAGTACGGATTTTGGGCCCTTGCAAGTCCATCATGATGGCTAAATTCTTATCGAGAGATAAAGCAGCAGTGCGAATTTTATTGTATCGGGCAAGGTGTTCTTCATGAGAACCATGAGAGAAGTTCAATCGGGCTACATTCATACCGGCCCGGATCAGGTTCTCCAGACATTCGGGAGAATCTGAAGCCGGACCGATGGTACAAACAATTTTGGTGCGGCGATCCATCCGCTATTAATTCCAATCCAGGAATGCGTTATAGATCGCTTCTAAGGCATTGGCAAGGTCTTTTTCAGCAACCCCAATTATGATATTCATCTCGGATGAGCCCTGATCAATGACTTGGATATTCACCTTGGCTTCCGCTAGCGCGGTACACAGACGCCCTGCCACACCTATGTGATGGTTCATTCCCTGGCCCACTGTTGCTATCATCGCCAGCCCGCTCTCAATATTAATTTCATCCGGTTCACATCGAGACTTGATGAATTCTACCAGGTCTTCCCCTTTACCATTTAATTCATCATCTTTTATGATGACAGATATGGTATCAATGCCAGTCGGCATATGCTCCCAGCTTATACCATTTTCTTCAAGAACCTGGAGTACCTTGAAACCAAAACCACGTTCCTTGTTCATCAAGGTCTTTTCAATATTGATCATGGAAAACCCAGGTTGACCAGCAATACCACAGACAGGATGTTCACTTGTCCGTTCCGATACAATCATTGTTCCTGGATTATTTGGTTCCCACGTATTACGAATTTGAATGGGAATTCCTACATCACGGACAGGATAGATGGCTTCATCATGTAATACCGTCGCTCCCATATAGGACAACTCTCGTAATTCCTTGTAGGTGACTTCCTCAATACGTTTTGCATTTTGCACAACACGTGGGTCCGCCATTCGAAAACCAGAAACATCCGTCCAGTTTTCATACAGAGAAGAGCCAGAAGCTCTTGCCACAATCGAACCAGTAACATCACTTCCGCCACGCGAAAACGTTTTAATACGACCATCCGGCAATGAACCATAAAAACCTGGCACTATAAACATGCCCTCACTTTTCAATTGTGTTCCTAATAATTGAAAACTGATTGGGTCCAGTCGTCCATTTTTTGTAAATTTGATATAGTCAGCCGGATCAATAAATGTTGCATTCAAAAAGCTAGCCAGCAATCGACCATTTATATATTCACCACGCGAAGCCATATAATCGGGTTTTGCATGTGGATGGGTTTCCGGTGAATCAGCCAGTCCCGAAAGCTGATCGTCAATATCGTCCAGTATGGCGTGAATATCAAATGTGACGTTAAGATCATCAGCCAACTGTTTAAATCGTTCTGCGATAATCTGTTTGGGTTCGGCCGGGTCCAGTCCCTGCAAGGTGACACTATGCCAAGCGTACAACAAATCGGTGATTTTACGGTCTTTCGGATCACGTTTCCCGGGAGCCGATGGCACAATAAATCGTCTATCGGGATTAGCCCTTATAATCCGTTCCACTTGTATCACGCACGCCGCATCAGCAAGTGAAGTACCACCAAATTTACAGGTAATTCCGCTCATTAAACAAAGTCTCCTATTCTACCGGCAATAAGTTATGAATTGGGGAATACTACAATGTTGTCTGGTATCCATCCGAATTATAGTACAAGCATTTTAGCTTGCATCTCTCTGTATCAAGAAATATGCAAAAAGTATTGTGAGGCATTTCCATCTGCATGCGTCCATGAATCAAGTTTTCTCATACCAAGAAATTGTAGGCAAACTGAGCATGCAACCAACAACATGTGTAGATAGACAATAGCACTTACCAGAAGTATACGAAGCCTGATTCAACTCATATCTAGGGCATACTGTTGCTGATCAACCGAACAATATCCTGCCAGGTAACAAACAACATCAGACTGACTATCAGCAGCAACCCAAAAGCCTGGTATCGTTCTTGAATTTTTGGATTCAACGGCTTGCGTCGTATACCTTCCAGTGTATTCAATACAAGCAATCCACCATCCAATACCGGAATGGGTAACATGTTAAAAATTGCCAGGTTGATGCTGATAAATGCCGTTATACGCGTCAGCCACAACCAACCTGCTTCAGCAGCTTGTGTTGTTACCGTATAGATCATCACAGGACCTCCCAGGTCCTTGATACTTACATCACGTAAAATAAGTGCCTTTAATGTCAGCAATGTACGACTGCCAGCAAGATAACTTTGTCTGAACGCTTCTGGAATTATCCGGGATGCCGGAGAACGATGGTACACTGTTTTAGTTATCATACCAATACCCACAGCACGTACAGCATCAACCGGTAATACCAATTCGAGTTCATCACGACTTTGTAATATACCCATCATGATAGCAGGCCGCTGCACCTTAACCTCAAGACTTTCACCCGGGTGAGTCCGCTCCATATCTCGGAAAGTTTCTATTGTAGCCGGAAGGCCATTGACCTCTACGATAACATCACGTCGTTGTAATCCAGTCAGCTCTTGATAGTCTGCGCCAATCATTACAACCTCGACCGACGATGCATCCACGTTAGATTTCGTCGGGATAACATTCATACCTTGAATACGTCCAATTGTATCCGGGATTAAGGCAACTTCAATTCGTTCACCATTGCGCAGAATCTCCAACAACATCTCATCGCCTTCGGGTATCTGCTCTGTCATTTCTCTGAATGTGGTAGCATCTACTGTCTCGCCATTTGCGCGTTGGATGATATCTCCTTCTTGAAGTGCCAAGGCTGCTGCCGGCATGCCTTCCATCACATCGCCGATCAAAGCGGTAGAAAATGGCGCAACACCAAAACGTGGGTATTCACCCTCTTCCAACAACCGTGGTGAAACACGCGACAGATAATAATCGATATTGCCATCAGGTTGTACACGTTCCAACAATACATCATGCATACGGTCTTCACCACCAAGAACAGCTTCAATAGCCAAGTCCGAAATATTGTCAACTGTACGCCCACCCAACGATACAATCAGGTCACCGGTCTTCCAACCATAAGTATCCGGTTCTCGCTGGAAATCAACCAGGTTATGATTTTGTATTTCTTCACCTTCTAATCTCCACATAGGCGCGGAGGCTGCTGGTGCCTCCGATTCCACTTTACCAATGCGGGCATTGACTTCCCATTCCGGGACATTTGCGCCAACCGCAGCAATAACTCCATACAAAACGACCGCCACTACTACATTCATAAATGGCCCGGCAACAATAACGATGATTCGCTGCCACACCGGTTTGTTGTTGAACCAGCGTTCCGGCGGAACATCTCCATATTCCTTGGAGCGCTCCTCCTCACTCATAGGCGCATCTTCCTGACCAGCCATTTTCACAAAGCCACCAATCGGCAGTGCTCCGATACAATAGTCGGTTTCACCCCATTTTATACCAAATGCCCTTGGCGGCATACCGATGCTGAACCTGTCAACATATATATTGCATGCTTTGGCTGCCAGAAAATGCCCAAGTTCATGGAAAAAAATCAAAAAACTCAAGACCAAAAGGAAAATAATAAAACTCATCATGATAATAAAGGTTCCATGGTTTCAACTCTATGCTTTGCGGCCTCTCGAGCAGAGCGGTCCGCATTCAGTATTTCATCAAGGTTCATGTCTTGTACAACAGTACAATGCCGTCGCACATCTGCCACCACCTCACAAATTTGCAAAAAGGATATCTTTCGCCCACAAAACGCCTCTACAGCAATTTCGTTGGCAGCATTCAGTATGGCCGGCGCTGTACCACCTTCTAAAGCGGCAACTCGGGCCATCTCCAGGCAGGGAAACTCTGCAAAGTCGGGCTTTGCGAAAGTTAAGGGAGTCAAAGAACACAAGTCCAGGCGACTCAATGCCCGGGATGAGCGCTCTGGATACTCCAGTGCATACAAAATGGGCGACTTCATATCAGTCACTCCCATTTGGGCTAAAAAACTGCCGTCCGTAAATTCTACCAGACCATGGACTATACTTTGTGGATGTATCACTACATCAATTTTTTCGACTGGAAGCTTGAACAACCACATAGCCTCGATAATTTCTAGGCCTTTGTTCATCAAAGTAGCGCTGTCAACACTAATCTTCGGCCCCATGTCCCATGTTGGGTGTTTGACTGCCTGTTCTGGTTTGATGTTTCGGAGATTTTCCCGACGCCAGCCGTAGAACGGCCCACCAGAAGCCGTTAGATGAATTCGGTGAAGTCCTTTTTTTGAATGTCCTTGAAGACACTGAAAAATAGCATTATGTTCACTATCTACCGGCAACACAGGAACACCATGACGTGATGCGGATTCCATCACAAGAGCACCTGCCATGACAAATGGCTCTTTATTTGCCACTGCTACAGTGTTTCCACTTTCAATAGCGACAAGCAAAGGCTGTAGACCAGCAGCACCTACTATGGCACACATCGCAATATCTACAGGTATACGCGCCAGCTCACATAACCCTTCAGCTCCTTCGAGAATAGTAACACCTGTTACATCTATCCGCAATCGTGATGCTGCCTCGGGATTACTCACCGCGACATAACGCGGTTGAAAACGACGTATTTGTTGAATGAGCAAATCCGTATTCGAATGTGCAGCCAATCCAACAACCTCAAAGCGCTCCGGAAATTCAGCAACTACTTCAAGTGTATTCCGACCAACAGACCCTGTCGAGCCGAACAAAACGATTTTTTTTCGTTTTATTTCACTCGATTTCATTAGTATGCAAGCTTTCTGAATGATTTTCCACCGTATGCATTTTATCTGTACTGCTGTAAAATTTCATGGTGCCTTTTTGATCTTGCCGTAAGCGTAACCTATTTTTTATTTCGTCAATTGTTGAACTTTCAAGGGCAGCATCTGCCAAATTCTTGGCTTGCTCAATATTTGTATGAACAACCTCGGCACGAACACGAGGCAAGGCCACCGATGACATACTCAATACACGTATTCCCAACCCAAGCAACAATTCTGTATACAAGGGGTCGCTAGCCATTTCACCACAGATACGGCAAGAAATTCCGGCATTGTCCGCTGCCTGCGCTGTATGATGAATCATTCGAATTACTGAAGGATGCGCAGGTTCATAGAGATATGCAATTTTCTCATTTGAGCGGTCTACTGCCAGTGAATACTGGATTAAATCATTGGTGCCAATACTGAAAAAATCACATTCACGAGCCAAATCATCAACCAACAATACAGCCGATGGTACTTCAATCATGGAACCAAGCTTTATATCTGGGCTATATTCAATTCCATCTGCTTTCAGCTCTTCCAATACTTCATTATATATATCTTTGACCTGACGAAGCTCATCAACACTGCTAATCATGGGAAACATGATTTCCATGTTGCCATGTTTGGATGCTCTGCACATGGCCCTGAGTTGTACCTTGAAAATATCCGGTCTGGCCAGGCAAAAACGCACTGCGCGTAATCCCAATTGCGGATTATCTTCCTTCGATATCTGGAGGTGAGACACAAATTTATCACCCCCAATATCAATGGTACGAAGGGTTACTGGTTGAGGTGCAAATGCTTTAACGACATTGGCATATGCCTGATATTGCTCCTCTTCAGACGGCAAAGTATTGCGATTCAGAAACAAGTATTCTGTTCTATACAAGCCAATACCTTCTGAAAACATGTCTTTACAATGCTGAATTTCTATAGGCAGCTCAATGTTTGCTTGTGTGATGATACGCTCGCCATCAAGTGTTTCCCAAGGTCCGCCATGCAATACTTCTTCAAGTAAATTCTTGCGTTCAATGTCAAGTACCTGTTTTGCGTTTTCGTATCTAGATTGTGTCTCCGGAGTTGGCTCAACAATCACCAAACCAGCAGCTCCATCTATAATCATGTTGTGTCCGGAGGCTATATGGTTACAGAAATCTCCCAGACCCATTACAGCGGGAACCTCAAGAGCCCGTGCCAGAATGGAAGTGTGTGAGGTCATGCTTCCTGAGTCAAGTGCGATGCCACAGACATGTCGTAAATCAATTACCGCAGTATCAGAGGGCGAAAGATCATGCATTACAATGATACATCGCTCGTGCAAGTTTCCCAGGTTGGGACGCTCACAATTCAGCAAAATGCGAATAATTCTATCCACCACATCATGTAAATCTGCTGTGCGCTCACGTAAGGTAAAATCATCCAGGTTACTCAGCATACGCTCGTATTTACGACACATCAACAGGAGCACATGCTCAACGTTTTTACGCTCTGTTTCCAGCAACTCTGCTACACCATCCAGCATTGCAACATCTTGTAATAACATCAGGTGTGCTTGAAAAATATTGGCGTGCGATTCTCCCAACTCTTTTTTTGTAGTCTCAAAAAGCTGAATTAAATCTTCGCGTGCAGTTTCAATGGCCGTATCTAAGCGTTGCATTTCTGCGTCTGGATCAGAAATGGCATAATCCGGCACATCACATGGTTCTACACCAATTACCAATGACGGTGCTAAAGCAATCCCCGGAGACACCCCAATACCATTGAATGTTTTTTCCAAAGTTTCCTATTCCTCTCCGAATCCAGAGGCAAAAAGTTCTTTTACGGCATCCAAGGCTTCTTGCGCATCCTTGCCCTTGCAATGTACCATCAGACGACTACTACGGGTTGCCGCAAGCGTTAACAATCCCATAATGCTTTTGGCATTAACACGATTTCCGTTAAAATTAAAATGAACATCGGACTCAAATGATAATACACGCTGAACTATTGCTGCGGCCGGACGCGCATGTATTCCCAATCGGTTGGTTACCGTAACTTCTTCTGTAACTTCATGTACGCCATCATCCATGCTTGGCTGTCTCCTTCAGTAAATATGGGTCCGCATTCATTAAGCTCCGACGGACACAATAACAATGGTTACACATTATTAGAATGGGTTGTAACAGCGCTATGACGTAGCACGGTGTTTCAACCGATGCAGAGTGCATGAGAAGCAACTAAAGATGTCATGGTTTATATTCCAAGTGTGAATCATACGTTAACCGAGTATAGGTCGGCAAGATGTAACTCCAGACTTCGAAATATTCTCGTCTTACTTTACAAGATCGGATAAATAACTTTAGTTGACATGTGAAATGTATGCGTCTGCCCAGGACTCGATTCAAAAACCCGAGTCGGAATCACAACACTACCCTGGTATACTCTTTCTTGACCTCCCTCAGACTGGCTGATGGTCTCAATCGGGTATACAAAAAAATCTGCCACATCGGACAAGTGTATATGAAATGCCATGTTCATCCAGGAATCGCAAAGCGCGATGTGAGAGATGCGATTAAAACAATCACGCACACCCAGCATAGCATTCTCCAGGTTCTTTTCTTCAGAGTAGTAATATCGATCATGTGCTGTGCCGGTGAGAAAATTAACCACCCATTCTACACCAAATCGAAAATTACATGCGCTACCTTGTATATGCTCCAGTGTATAACCCACTTCAGTTATAGCCGTATCTGGGGACAGGCTCAACTGTTTAGTAATACAGAAATGTTGCGTTTCTGGTGTATTTATATGTCCATCACGCGACATAGTTAATTTATTCGTGTCTTTTGTAAGCGAGTACTCACCCGTCGCGAAATCACCCAGTTCGTTATAAGAATTAGACCACAATGCATCGGGTGAAATGTCCAGCTCAAAAAAGTGGTCCCGCAATGAAACCCGCCGATATGAATCATACAATAAATACCCATCGAGTCCAGCTTCCTTCACACGGGTGATCTCATGGATACTCTGATTACCATCTGATACTTCACCAACCTGAACATTTCCACCACGGAGATTGTCGTGATATGGTTCTTCCCGACGGGTCAACGTATTTAATAAATTAAAGGGCTTGGGTTTATAATCCAATTCAAAAAGTGTACCACCGTCCAGAGGACATACATATGCTGAAAGTTTGCTGTTGCTTAATAATCCCTCGGGATTCCCATCTCCATCGAAATCGCTTACCGCACACGCTACCCACCCAGTATCTTTACCATGCTCCAGTGAATCTAAGATAACGTCTGCTGCAATCATTTTTTCATACAGCGCGGTACGAAGATGATTGAGGTAGAGTCCACCAAAGACACCATGCCAGTACGCACAATTACATTGTGCCTCGTGCAATAATTTTTCAACTTCGGCAAAGCTGCCTTTGGAATCCAATGGGTCTCGCATTGCCTCCAGGCGATTACTAACTTGGAGCATACGTTTTTGAAGATTATTCGATTCGTCATATTTTGCGAGAAAACTCCGCCAAAACCCACCTCGAATAAAGGGTTCAATCCTTTTGAAATAATGCGGGTCTTCTTTAAGTCCATGAACCAGGCTGTGTAATTCACGTTGTGCCGGGGTAGGCAAAGCCCATTCCATCATTTCAACATACGATGCGCAGGTAATGTACGCTCTACCCAAAGCTCTTGCTTTGTCAAGATGTTGGTTGTATGTCACTGAGTGCAGCCATTCTTTATTGTCGGTAATAGCTTGAAAAAAGGCTTCCAGCCACTTCTCTTTATATACACTGTTGAAAGTACCGGGCCATATACCAAATTTCTCACTGTCATCATGAATCACCGCACAACGCAAACCATCTTCAGTAGCATGTTCGTGTAGAAATGCAATGGACTGGTCTACCGGGTGAAATGGAATCAGATATCGCAAGCGCTCCAATATCGGGAACACTTTCAAGGTTAATCCTTCATGCTCGGTCATGTAATACCCGAATAAGTCTTCACGCGTATAACCAGAACATAAAAAATGGGTATCATCCAGCGCGGTATATTCCACTCCGGCCTTTGCCAATGTGCCTGCCATTTGAGGCTCCCAAACACGCTCTGTCAACCACATACCTTTGGGGCGTGCACCAAAATGCTCTTCGCAGAAGGTATGCATGCGATTGATCTGTGCTATTGCATCACGTTCCGGGATAGCACAAATGAGTGGTTCATAAAACCCACCCCCCATCATCTCTACTTGACCTCGTTGCACGAGTAGTGACAGACGTTTCAGAAAATCAGGTTCGTTAGCAGCAAACCAGTCAAGTAAGGGGCCTGTATAATGCAGCGTTACATGAACTTCAGGGAAATTTTGAAGCACATCAATAAATGGCTTATATGATTTTTCATATGCTTCTCTGAAGACAAAGTCGAAATTACCTACCGGTTGATGACCATGGCATCCAAATATAAGATTAATATGCTTCATTATAAAGAAAACTTTCTAGAGTATTTTTTTTTGAACGTATCGTTATTCCCTTATTCATGTCTTCACGTACACCAGAATCGTGTCGTAGACCAGGCAATCAAAAAAATAACGATTCATTGATCGTAAAAATATTTATCATAAACAACTCATCTATTTCGTTCATTCATGATTCGCAATAAACGCTCATTGAATTGTTTTGCTGGATTCATCCCCATTTCTTTGAGCCGGTGGTTTAATGAAGCAACCTCAATTATAATGGCCATGTTGCGACCTGGACGTACGGGTATTCGCAGATATGGAATGCGCACGCCCAGAATTTCTACAAATTCTTCCAGAAGCCCGGTACGATCGTAATTGGCATCTTCGTTCCATTCTTCAAGCTCTACAATCAGGCCGATGGTCTTGCGATTACGCACCCGACCAACACCAAAAACAGCCTTTACATCAATAATCCCGACACCTCGGATTTCCATATGATGCTCAACCATCTCATTGGTTTCTGCATACAGATGGTCTTCACGATGTCGTTTAAGTGCGACAACATCATCTGCTACCAAGCGGTGACCACGTTCAATCAATTCCAACGCTGTTTCACTTTTACCTACACCGGGAGAGCCTACAATCAGGCATCCGACACCATAACAATCTACAGCTGTTGCATGAATTACAGTTTCTGGTGAGAACTCCTCCGCAAGGAAGAGGATGATACGACTGATAACTTCATCGGTGCTGCTTGATGATTGAAGTACCGGGACACCTCGCTGATTGCACATATCCAGAAAAATGTTTTGTGGAGTCAGATGCCTGGATAAAACAAAGGCGGGAATCTCGAACGAAAACATGCTGTCCAATCGAGACGACAATAAAGCAGTATTCAGCTTCTCCATATAATGGATTTCTGTATTGCCTAAAATCTGTACCCGATCATTTGCAAAATATTCCAGATACCCACCAAGTGCCAGGCCAGGTCGATTAATGTCCGAAGAAAGTACTGGACGCCCAACCCCCTGGAACCCTGCCATAACTTCCAGTTCAAGCTCTTGCGTCATATAATCCAACAGACGCGCCACAGCGATGTGCGTTTTGCGGTTGACCGGTAGATCCTGGGTATCCATTACACCTCAATCTGTTGTAAAGCAGAAACAACCTTAACAAGGAACTTGTACAGCGCACTCAGGCACCACGATGCAGGAATCGTTGTTACCTCAGACACCTGAGTTTCGCTTTGTGTTTACAGATTAAAACTGGGGCTCAATTAAACCATATGTGCCGTCTCCACGCGCATACAACACATTGACTTTCGCAGTGTCCGCATTTGAAAACACCAGAAAATTGTGATCTCCAAGCAACTGTAACTGCATCAATGCTTCATCTATATTCAATGGTGTCATTGGCAATTGTTCGCGTTTGATCACTTCATGACTGCTCTCTTCTTTGTCATAATCGTCAGAACCATTCCCCATAGGCAAAGCCAGGATTGCATGATTATAATCTTGTAACTGCTCTACAACACGAGGCTTGTGTCTTTTGATGCGACCTTTGAACTTGCGAATCTGCTTTTCGAGTTTGTCAATAGCCGCATCTACCGAGGCATACATGTCACCCGATGATTCTTTACTATGGATTCGAACGCCATTGATGTTCAGGTTCACTTCTGTAATCTGTTGCAGCTTCTGCACCTCGAGTACGACATCCGCTTGCAGGACTTTCTCAAAGTGCGAATCAAGCTTCGTTAAAGCATTCTCAACATAAGAACGCAAGGCATCGGTCAATTCCATATGCCGGCCAGCAATTTTAATATTCATGGCGTTTACAACCTCCGTTAATAAGTACAGGTATGATGGCGCATCATAGCACCGAATTTCCAGACTTGTCAATTATTCTTGTTTTTTCGCCTTGTAGTTAACCTCCTAAATCGTTTAGTCGGAATAGCTTAGGTATTTAAAAAACCATAGATATCGTCCTATTCCATACCCTAAAGAAAGAACACCAACCGCATCCAGAATTACAAACTTGCACACGGGTGGTGTTGTTACGATAGCTATAAAATATGTGAGGAAGATATACTATTCTTTCAAGGAATACTGCGGTAATACCCTTTCTTACCATAACGCCTCTCTTTGAAGCGCATCAAGCAAAAAGACTACAATTATTCGAAACTATAATAAATTTGACAATTGGTCAACAATTAACTAAAATCTTTACCAGGATCACTTTAATTGTAGCACATATTATGCTACTTGCAAAGTGACAATTTAAAATAATACAGCTTCGTATCGAAATGCGTGTGCTGTATTCAGCAATATCAGATGGCTACAACCCTTTTGTATATTGTTGACAACTTGTCATTCGTTTTATCGGCTACCTGTAAATGAATCAGGTGGTGTGGTTCGACGGATGACAGAATAGACTGTTCAATTGACAACCGAGGGAGGCCGTTGAGCAGAATGAATCAAGTTGCTCAGGAATTATGTGAGAAAGAAGCGCTGGCACCTATACATCCTGTTACCAAGCATGATGATTTCATGGTACTTGGGGGACCAGCAGCTATTCGAAGACACTTGTGGCGGTATGGTGCAGAAAATTCAGAGAACCTCGACCCTGATCTGGAAACCATCCGGGTTTCCATGCGCATCCCGATGGATGTATTTGAAGCAATTGGATTGGCTGCTTGTGGGGAAGGAATGACTCGTCAGGAACTGGTTATACGGCTGTTGACGATGGGATTGTCACAAATGCCACGTTCCATCTATCCTGGTGAATTTTCCGATTCCTGAAAATCAGTTGATTTGAACCAGTAACGTAACTACATTATCCATACAACAAAGAATGCTATGTTACTGAAAAATCAGTGACGCCATAACAAAAGAAAGCGCGTCCATAAAGTGGCATTGTGACGCAAATCTTTTTTCTGCTTTTTAGTTTTATAAGCAGTTGATGTAGCATTATTGTATCCATTCCCCTGGATGCCTTTATCCCATTCAGAATCGAAGGCAGAAGGATCTGGATAGTAGGGCTCCTCTTCAATAAAGTCATAGTTACTGTCAAAATCTTCGGCTTCAGGGGCTCCGTCATCATGAAATACATATGGCATAACGCTATACTCCTCCTTTCATTCGGAAGATCGTTTCTTGCGTTCAAACTATTATACCTGATTCTACGATTTATTGATTGCAATACGATGCAAAACTAATTAGAATTTCATTAGCTGATCAACAAATGATTCGGCTTGACATTATCGCAATTACAGTATCGATTACGCATTTAAAGCTGTCAATCAACGAGATAAACGCACAGAAATTAGTCGTGTTGGCATGTAGTCCCCAATCATTTAACGCTTCATAAGTCATAGCAGAAAAGGCATAATTGAAATAAATTACAATGCCACTATCAGCCCATAAAACTACGGCATAAGAATCTGGCTGAATATCGCAGACAACAACTCAACTATGTTTTGTGAAAATTTCAGGAGTTCATATATAAATGTACGCAAGTCTTACAGAGCAAGTCAGAATCAGCACACTACCAGAAGACGGCACTGCCAGGCAGATTAAGTCGGAAAATTAAACTGCTCTATGTCGCATGGCGAATGTGCTTTGTCAAGAAGTTCCTGTGCCTTCGCAACAATATCCGGGTGCTCTCCAGCCAAATCATGTTGTTCCCCAATGTCTTCAGCTAGATTATAAAGTTCTATAGAGTTGAATGGTCGCTCACTCATACTGAGTTGAACTGCTTTCCAGTCGCCACATCGTATTGCCCGCTTCCCACCTTGCTCATGAAATTCCCAATACAGATGATCATGTAGTTTCTGGGAGTCAGGGTGACCCAGGAGTGTCGGCAGGAATGAAATGCCATCTGTGTCGTGCGGAATTGCGGCACCGGCCAATTCGCAAGCGGTAGGCAGAAAATCCCAGAACGCGGATACATGGTCGGTCGTCGTAGCTTCTTGTATTTTTCCCGGCCACCAGGCAATGAATGGTACGCGAATACCTCCTTCATACAAATCACGCTTACCCCCTCTATGTACACCACTGGAATTAAAAAAGAAACGATCATGACCCCCTTCATGCATGGCGCCATTATCACTGGTAAATATGACCAGTGTATTTTCGGCAATTCCAAGTTCTTTGAGTTTATCCAGCAATTGGCCTACTTCCCAATCCATCCGCGACACCATCGCAGCAAAAGCTGTACGTGGTTCTTCTTCACTTCGATAATGCCCCTGAATAACAGGTTCCTCATCAAATTGACTACGATACATCTTCATCCAGTCTTCGGGTGCATATAGACTTGCGTGCGGAATCTGCATAGACCAGTGCAAAAAGAATGGTCCATCTTTGTGCGATTCCAGGTAACGTGTGATGTCGTCCATAAATAAATCATGACTGTAATGGGTTCCCTCATGCAACGCATTTCCGGGATAATGAATAACCTCACCATTATGGTATAGCTTTTCTGGAAAATAATGGTGGGCATCTACATGGGTCAGGTATCCGAAGAAGTGGTCAAAACCTTTGGCATTGGGCTGTTCCGGTGTGGTAATACAACCCGTGCTCGCCTTGCCAATCATAGCGGTGTGATATCCGACTGTTTGTAAAAGTTCCGCCACCGTAGTATCTTCGGGAGATGTTCGCAATTGGTAATCTCCATTGCCCCGCACATACGTATTGCCTGAATGTTTCCCTGTGAGAAAACACGCACGAGAAGGCGCGCAAACCGTGCTGCCGGCATAATGCTGTGTAAACATCAACCCCTCAGAGGCCATTCGATCGATGCATGGAGTTTTGATAACTTCCTGGCCGTAACACCCGAGATCGGCATATCCAAGATCATCGGCAAGTATGAATATGATATTGGGACGATCTTCCGGGGTCCCTGCAACTGCTAGAGGGTTAAACATAGCTGCTAAGCCCAAAGTCCCTGTCAGTTTCATAAATGATCTTCGTTCCATAGTACCTCCTTCGAAAAATTGGTATTTAAAGTGGACTCTATTTCCAAGTTGACGTTTTCATGTAATATCGTACAAGTATCAACATGTAAATTGGCAGGTTGTACCTAATGGTCTGAATATGTTTTCATGGTAGCAGGTTGATAGTCACAATTAATACAAAGGGGAACGTCATGAACAATGATGAAAAGAACAACGAGTTAAGTCGGCGTGGTTTTATGGGCAGTTCGATTGCACTGGCTGCAATACCGTTGGGTTTGCATGCCATCAATCAGCAAGCTGCGGCACAACAACAGCCACCAGATGGCGCAGAACAGCTCACACATTACCAGGAAGCGGAGCAGGGAGGCGAACAACATGGACCGCATATCTGGTTACGCTGGAATAATGCGCCACTGGCAAGTTACCGGGCACATCACGGCCAGAAGTATCCCTATTTTTATCCACTCATGGGCCTTGTCTCAGGTCAATCAATGACATCCGAAACCGCACTCCCCTGGCCCCATCACCGTTCCATGTATTTTTCCTGTGACAAAGTAAATGGAAAAAATTACTGGCAACAAGGCCTGGAGCATGGACAGGTATTATCGACCGGCCCCAAGGTGACAGAGGCAACGAGCACTTCAGCTATTATTGAAGATGCCTGTGAATGGCGTGCTCCTGACATGCCGCTTCAGATGACAGACAAACGGAAATATTCCATTGCCATCGACTATCCAAACAAATGGATCATCGATACAGAGATTGAATGGAAGGCCGAGGTCGATATAACGATTGAACGTACCAATCACGCGCTGTTCTCCATACGTTCCGCGATCGATATCTCCACTTGGGGCGGTGGCACCCTGGTTTCAAGTGAAGGGGATGTCGGTGAAGAAGCTACATTCGGCAAGCCCGCACGCTGGTGTGCTTTCTATGGCAAACGTCGACAAGCCAAAGGAGAACCTGTGGAAGGTATTGCCCTGATTGATCATCCCGACAACCCTTGGGAGCCTTGCCCCTGGTTTACCCGGGACTACGGCATGATCTCCCCCATGCCTTTCCAATGGTTAGAAGAACCCTGGCAACTTCCTGCCGGTGAATCTGTCAAACTTAAATATCTCACGGTTATATTTAATGGCGACCCAGAAGAGGCAGGAATTGATCAAATCAGTAATAGCTGGATTGGTACCTGATTTTTAGTACACAGTAACCTGCTGGTACAAGATAATCAATTCACCAGGGCTGGTAGCATTATCAGCCCTGACACAATTAAAAAGCAGAATGACATGCACTAAAAGCTTAACAAGGCAACATCAACGTACTCATGACAAATGACAAAGACCACCACACCTTAAACCGTCGCCTATTTATGGGCAGTTCACTGGCTCTTGCCACGGCATCATTGGGGTTCCAAGCCATGAATCAACAAGCTACAGCACAACAACACCCACCTGAAGGAGCAGAACAACTTACGCATTACCAGGAATCAGAGATAGGAGGCCAACAACATGGCCCGCATATCTGGTTGCGTTGGAATAACGCTTCATTGGCCAGTTACAGAGCACACACAGGCCAGAAGTATCCCTATTTTTATCCGCTTATGGGTTTGGCTTCCGGAATGTCATTAACATCAGAAACTGCGTTACCCTGGCCACACCACCGCTCGATGTTCTTTTCTTGCGACAAGGTAAATGCGGTGAATTATTGGCACCTGGGCCTGGAGCATGGACAGGTATTATCGACCGGCCCCAAAGTGACAGATGCAACGAGCACTTCAGCTATTATTGAAGATGCCTGCGAATGGCATGCACCTGACATGCCGCTTCAGATGACTGACAAAAGGAAATACACCATTACCATCGACTACCCAAATAATTGGATCATCGACTCAGAGATTGAATGGAAGGCTGAGGTTGATATCACCATTGAACAAACCAACCACGCACTGTTTTCGATACGATCTGCTATTGATATCTCTCCCTGGGGTGGTGGCACCTTGGTGTCGAGTGAAGGGGACATCGGTGAAGCGGCCACCTTCGGCAAGCCCGCACGTTGGTGTGCTTTCTATGGCAAGCGACGACAGACCAAAGGAGAACCTGTAGAGGGTATTGCCCTGATTGATCATCCCGACAACCCTTGGGAACCATGCCCCTGGTTTACCCGGGACTACGGCATGATCTCCCCCATGCCATTCCAATGGATTGAAGAACCCTGGCACCTTCAAGCCGGAGAATCCGTTCATCTTAAGTACCGTACAGTCATGTTCAATGGAGATCCAGAAGAAGCCGAGATAGACAAGATCAGTAAAAACTGGACAGCATAGTTAATATATTATAAAAATAATAAGTATACGTCACTTAAGAATTACTATATCACTTGCTATAAGTAGCTTGTAAATCAGGTATAATATTAATGGTACGCTTCCGTGACTACCATGAATCCATGGGAGTTCACATGATGAAACTGTTAAGTTTGTTGTTTGCCATGCTGACTGCATTGTTCGGTTTATCGGGAAATGCCTTTCAGCCATCAATGTATAGCGGAGATTCTGATATGGTTGTGACCATTAGAATTGCTCCGTCTGTGTTAATACTTGACAAGGATCAAGGTGGTGATATTACTGTTCACGTTGAAATTCCTTATACACAAGTAATAAGAGACAGTGTTTTCTTGAGTGGGACACCAGCAAGGGTTATTTTTCCTGACAATCGAGGAAATCTGGTCGCAAAGTTTGATGAAATATGTGTTAAAGAAAAAATTGACTCCGGTTATGTCACCCTGGAACTAAGGGGAGAAGCCACAGATGGTAATACATTTTGTGGCAGCGAAAAGGTGCTTGCAATCTATTGGCGGAATCCGCGTTAATTACCTGCCAAAATGTTTGTCAGCGAAATCCATATAGTGGTTCCAGTCTTCGAGCAGTAGATTATGCCCGCCCTCTCTGATGTGGTAACCGATAGTACCATGGGCTGCTTCACCGGGAGCGGGCATGGTATCAACAGGCATCCCTTCCAGGCCCAGCAATGCATACACCGGTGTGGCATGATAAGCGCCCAGGAATTCTCCCTTGGGGTCTGCCCATCTGTCTTCTACCGCACTAGCCGCGTATACCGGACGTGGAGCCATCAGCGCAAATAACATGTGCTGGTCGATGGGCAGGGCATCTTCATTTTCAGCGAATTCCTGGAAATTGCGGCAGAACCAATAATGGAATCGGTCTTCAGCAGTGATATGGCTGATACGCTCACCAAAACGTCGCCGCGACAATGCGGCACCACCACAACCAGACTCATTGCTGATGGCAATGGCAAAACGTTCGTCTTCTGCACCACCCCATAAAGCAGCCTTTCCACCACGAGAGTGGCCAAGCAACACGACACGGGATTCGTCTATGTTTGCATCCTGTTCGAAGTAATCCAGGGCACGGCTGGCCCCCCAGCCCCAGGCAGCCAAGCCACCCCACGCATCGGCTGGTCGTTCTGCTTCGATATCTTCAAAAAGACTGATTACACCTGTACGATAAGATTCAGCATTATCTGGTGCGATTTCATTCACCTGTACAGCGGCAATGGCATATCCCCGGGCAATAACTTCCTCTACTGGCCAGAATTCAGATTTGGTTTCCCGGGTAGGATCTGTATTTTCACGACCTCTGTTGTTCATTAACAAAAATAAGGGTACGGCCGATTCAGCAGCATTCGGGGCAAACACGATTAACTCGAATGCATGTGTTTTATCTCCCTGACTCACTTGTATATTCACACGACGCATTGTAGCTGCGCCATCCAACGCTTCCACATCTTCTTCAAGCTTCTCAAAAGCGATGTGCTCAGGCGGCCCGGGACGCCGACCGTAAACATGTTCACGGAATAGTTCCAGTATTTCGGTTCGACGTTGCTTGAACCACGCCTCTGCATCATTTACCGGTTCACCATTTTCCAGAACCAATGGGTCAGGCAAGGTATACTCAGGTACATTTTCTTCCTCGTACATTGCCGGATCAGGCGCAGATGAATGTAATAAGGCAATGGACAACAGCATGGCACTGAAACACATTTTGATGACTCCTCATGTTTTGCATACAAAAAATCTGAAACTGTTAGTTGCAAATTGCTTCTCCATCATATCGCACAAGGCATTTTTATGCAACGCCAGCATAAAATCAATTCCAGCAATTTGTTCTGTATTTTCGAAACTGAGGACATACAGGTAGCATCTGGTGACGCTGCTGTGGATAATCAATACATATTCGAATTTGAGGTTATGATATATGGTCGAAATTATTCCAGAAATTGGTCTGTGCAGTATATGTAAATTTGCCCGGGCAATACGGCATCCACGGGGCGGTGCATCCTATTGGCAATGTAGTCTGGCAGAACAAGATTCCAATTTCCCGCGTTATCCTGGTCTTCCAGTTATTCAATGCATGGGATTCATAAAGTCAGAAAACAAATCTCAAAACAATGCCAATTCTAGTGGGGAGTTCAAATAAAAAAATGAATAATGCCAGTCCATCAACAAACACACTAGAAACACCCCAAGTTTTACCGGACAACTTGCATCAACTCTGTGTAGTAATACCAAGCTACAACGCGGGTACCCGATTGGCTCCGGTCGTCAAAGGTGTACAGCAAGTCGGGGTGCCATTTATTGTAGTCGATGATGGCAGTTCCGATGGGTCAGTATCCGCGTTATCACTACCAGATGAGAACGTCCTCCATCTGCCTGAGAACCGCGGTAAAGGGCACGCGCTTTTGGCCGGATTCCGTAAAGCTTTGGAAAACAACGAAATCGCTGCAGCATGTGTGGTTGATGCCGATGGCCAGCATAACCCACAAGATATCCCCCGCTTCTGGGCAACATATAAGAGCAGTGAAGCAGATTTCATTACAGGAGTGCGGAGCCGTGCTGGAACTTATGTACCGCTACGTAGTCGCTTCGGAAACTGGCTTACCGTTCATGTAACTAGCTGGTTATTAGGGCGGCGCTTGCCCGATACCCAATGTGGCTTTCGATTGATGTCGCGTCATTTTACAGAAACCGTGTTGCAGGAAGTGGATGGCGGGCGTTATGAAACCGAGATGGAAATCCTGGTTTTGGCTATTCGCCGGGGATTCAGTCTTGAGCAAGTTTCCATAGCCACTGTGTATGAATCTGGTAATCCTTCATCGCACTTTAATAAATTCTTGGACTCCTATCTGATATACCGTCGTCTTTGGGCAGCGATAAGAAAATATCGTCGGAAAACTTGATGAGAAAAACAACGCAGATCAATATTACCCTTAAACACTTTTGACAGTTGTATCATCGGCACTCTATCATGGATTCAAAATATGACTAACGTAGTATTTTTATCACAATCAACCTTGGAGTTCCAGCATGCGAATTTCAGCAATACCACCTACCATTCTAAGCATCTTTCTGTCCTTTATGATTTCGCACAATACCATAGGAGAGGAAACCACCATGCGTCTGGGGCTAATTGGGCTTGACACATCTCATGTTATCTCATTTATCAGCCTGTTGAATGACCCAGTACATGCAAAC
>Ga0334884_1002592_pt1 | contig 22501 bp, 18 predicted proteins | sample GraSluR1_MG_7_FD_207215 | JGI IMG/M metagenome (GOLD analysis project Ga0334884, IMG submission 207215) | Sludge microbial communities from methane-producing bioreactor in Wageningen University, Netherlands - Granular Sludge_12_05 R1 | ecosystem: Engineered > Bioreactor > Anaerobic >...
GGTACACAATGAGTTGATGTCGATTTTCAAACAACTCCAACAGGCTTTTTGGCCCTTCCTCTCCTTGAAACACATAAGGTTTTGATATTTTCACCATGGGCATTCTGCGCCGTTCTGCACTCAACGCATCTCGCATGCGCGTCAGCTCTTTTTCCTTGATCAGCAATTTCGCAAGTGCTTCTTCCCATTCCTGTTGTGAAACAACATTCGGTAAAGCAGCATTGTCGCAATGTTCCATGTTTATAACCCCTGAATCATGCTAATTAGTGCCTTTTTCCTCAATTACATACGATGTTAATTTTTTTATTCGGGCATCTTTCAGCCCGTCAAAATCATAGATGTCGCAAAAAGCATATGTTTTGTTTTGGCCAGGGTTATGAACTGTCCCGTTCAAAACGGCTTCTTTTCCATGGGTAATATTGTGGTCAATGGTGATAGTTATTTCATCTCCTGTAAGCATTGCTTTCAAGGCTTCCTCAAAAGCTTCTTTACCTTCCACTTTCTGTTGGCCAATAATGACCCAACAGATGTCATCGGTTACTTGCTCTAAAATAAACTCGAAGTCACAAGTGGCAAATGCTTTATTAAATTTTTGCAATAAGTCACTTCGCTCAGACATTGTCATATCCCTTGTTCTTTATGTAAACACAGATTGCTAAGTAGATTTTCCAAGAGTATGATGCTCTATTTACACATTTAAATGCGATGCATGATATTGCTCAGCCACATCCTTAAGCTTTTGCAATGCTTTTGGCCACATGGTCTCGAATAATTCCGTGTACTCATCAGCGACATCAATATCTACCTGTACTTTTGTTTTATCGCCCAAGTCCGTGAGTGTGTAACTTTCAATTGCTCCTTTCCACTGGAGGACCGCGTCGCTTGTAGTGTCTTCTACACCATCGTTGACAATGCCGAGGTGTTCAATTGATATGACATCGCAGCTTCGGTTTTCTTTGATCTTGCTCACCATGCCACCCATTTTGCCCGATTCATCTGGGCCCAGAAACAGCATTTTGCTCCCTTCACTCCAGTCACCGACAAAATGTGAGCCAGAACAAAAGGCTTCTGTCCAGATGCGGTATGTTTTATCTGATAACATGACTTGCCAGACTACTTCTTTCGGAGCTTCAATTTCTACAGTATAGTTTTGCGTTTTCATGTGTAATATCCTCTCTGGTGTTGTCTCTGAATTGTGACTTAATTTGCCGTTTCATCAACCTGATAAATGCCAAATGTATTGCCTTCAGTATCGAGAAAATACCCTTGCCAACGCGATCCTGGTAGCGCAAACTTGGGTAGTGCAATCAACCCTCCTAATTTTTCAACAATGTCCGCCGTCGTATCAAAATCATCTACTTCAAATGAGCACACAAACGCGTTAGTGCCACATTCCGGAGGAGGTGTGGCTGCGGGCCGCTTGAGCAAGCCTCCGTACAAGTTTTTTGCCCTGATATGTCGGTATTCAATGGGGAATCCTTCCAGTTTCTCAAACTGCCATCCAAAGACCGTAGTATAAAAGTGTGCAGCGCGATCCAAATCATCCGCCTGAATTTCAAAATATAATGCATTACCCATATGTTGCTCCCATATCGGTTTTCAATTCTGAAAATGTATCAACAAATTAATAATTGCATAAACAATAAGCTGCCAATATCAGTCTATCACTCCCTCGTGTTAAGTGACTCAAGCCTGTGGGGCATCTTCTCCATATCTATATACAGGATGTTCCAACGGTGTCCATCAATATCTGTATACCCGGCACCATACATCCAGCCCTGAATATCTTTTATGATGTCGAATATTATGAGCTATTAAAAAACAGCACGATGTGTATCATGAAATTATTATAGCAGAAAATTTTTATAAATCAAGCTTATGATTATAAAAATTATTATATAACTAACGTATGATAGTGACTGGATGAATAGAATATCTTCATCAGCAATACAGTCTTTCCAGGAGATTCTTGAGCTATAGTATTACTCCTTGATCTAAGTGCCTGGAATTCCTGGGTGCAAATTCTGGAGCATTTTGCTACGTTTTTATCAAAATGTGTACTATCTCGTAAGAAATAGTCTTTACAAGAAAGAGAATTCATGCCCTATCAGGATGAAACACGCTGGGAGCAGCACCTCGATAATTTTCGGAAAGCAATGCGACAGTTAGACGCTGCTTGCCGCAAGACAGCGTATACAGATTTGGAGCGGGCAGGTTTGGTACAGATCTTTGAGTTAACTTTCGAATTGTGCTGGAAGACACTCAAGGATCGACTGAACCATGAGGGGCTGACCGTCATGACACCCAGAGAAACACTTCGTAAAGCATTCGAAGTGGAGTATCTCAGCCAGCCAGAAGGGGAGATATTGTTGGACGCGCTGGAAAAACGCGAACTCCTCAGCCATACATACGAGGAAAGCATTGCAAAAGAAGCAGAACAACTTATCAAAAATAATTATGCACCTGCGCTTAATACGGTATGTATACGACTTGAACAAAAACGGGCCTGATGATGGATGGATTAAAACCAGGCTATCGCGATGCTATACTTAATTGCCTGAACCTGAACAGAAAAAGTGATTGGACATGACAGAGAAATATTCAATATTATCCCTCATGCGATCTTATAAAATGTTGTTTGTTATGTTATTGATTCATTCATATGCCGTTGCTTCATCTTCCGCCATGCATGATGACCTGACACCGGAGCTGGAAGCGCTGCTGGAGTCTACGGAGCTTCCTTCTTTGGCTGTTGCTGTGATCTTGGATGGGGAATTACGGGCAGCAGGTGCAAGCGGCGTCAGAAAACGTGGGGCGGAAGATCGTGTCACGATAGATGATAAATATCATATTGGTTCCTGCACCAAATCCATAACCGCCGTCCTGGCTGCGACATTGGTGGAAGCAGGAAAAATAACCTGGGAAACTACCCTTGGTCAAGTTTTCCATGACGTAAATATCCATCCTGCTTTTGCGCAAGTCACGCTGAAACAATTACTTTCCAACAAATCCGGTTGTCCGACCGATATCAACCATGAATTGTGGTCACGCCTGTGGGAGAGAGAAGGAACAGCATCTCAGCAACGCATGCAATTGGTAGAGGGCATATTGTCCAAACCCCCGGAGTACACGCCCGGAACAGAAACACGTTATTCAAATGCTGGCTTTGCCATTGCCGGAGCAATGCTGGAACGGGTGACAGAAACTTCGTTTGAACGTCTGCTGCGTGAGAAGGTTTTTCTAAAGCTGGGGATGGAATCAGCGGGATTTGGCGCCCCGGCAACTCTTGGCAAAATTGACCAGCCCTACGGGCATAACCCCAATCCAGTAGAACCAGACGAAAGAGGCGACAACCCACCGGCCATCGCACCCGCCGGAACAGTGCATTGTTCCGTACTGGATTTTGCGCGCTATGCCGCGTTCCATCTTGGACAACAAACCGCGCTTGCATTGAAACCAGAGACATTGGCGTTTCTTCATGAACCGGAAATGGGATATGAAGCGTACTGGATGGGGTGGACTATGGTAGAAAGAGATTGGGCCGGTGGCACTGCACTGACACATGCCGGCTCCAACACCATGTTTTATGCCATCATATGGATTGCCCCTGAACGTAACTTTGCCGTTGTGGCCCTTTGCAACAGCGGAGGCAACGAAGCGTTTCTTCTGTGTGACGCAGCAGCTTCGCAGATTATCAAAAAGTATTTACCACTTGAATAAATACAATTATATGAACAGTAGTGCCTGTCCAAAGTAAAACAGGTGGCGTATCATTAAATGACAGCCACCTGTAAAATCACATCATCAGACCTATTAAAAACTGTAGGGTGCGCGCATTTCACGAGCTAGTAAACCGTTGGCTTCCTCATCATTCACAAAAACTTCGTTTTCCGGGTCCCATTCGAGCTTGCGACCTGTCCAGCGGGTGATATTAATCAGGTGACATAATATGGTGGTGCTGTGGCCAACTTTCACATTCGTTATAGTCTGCTGTCGCGAACGAATGCAGTCGAGCCAGTTCTGCATATGGTCTGTACTGACCTCCAGCTTTATCTCATCATCGGTGGTAGGTGTTTCAATAATGCTCGTTGGACGGGCATCATAGCGGCCCCGATCGATAACAATTTCACCCTCGTCCCCTACAAAACGTCCGCCTCCCATCGGCCCGGAGCCATCCAGGTGAACAGTGATACCATTGGCGTAGCGGAAAGATACGGGACCCCACAAGCCTTCTTCTTCTGGCCAGATTTCAACCGGTCCATTCTCATCTGTCCCGAGTGCCCATTGAATCAAATCCAGTCCATGTGTGCCCCAGCCTGTCACTTCTCCCCCAGAATAGGGCCGGTACGATATCCATCCCAGCGGACCGCGTTCATCACGTTGCCCATCACCCCGTGGCAAGTAAAGTAACCTGTTATACGGGCGCGGCTCAGTCTGGCCACACCAGAAATCCCAGTCGAGACCATCCGGTACAGGCTCTTCAGGCAATTCACATTCCCAGGGGCTGGGATAATTGTTGGTATGAACCGCACTGATTTTGCCTGCACGTCCATTACGCACCATTTCACAACCTTTTCGGCAGGCTTCCATGGAGCGTTGCATGCTGCCCGTGGTAACAATACAACCATGTTGCTCGGCTGCCGCTACCATGAGTTGGCCTTCACGAATGGTCAGGCACATCGGTTTCTCAACGTAGACATCCTTACCAGCTTCACATGCGTGAACCGTATTCAGTGCGTGCCAATGGTCAGGAGTCGCAATCATCACCGCATCGACATTCGGGTCATCCAGCAGATCCCGGTAGTGGTGATAGGTTTCTGCCTTGGGGAACTTGTCTTTGGCCTGACTAAGGCGCTCCTGGTTGCAATCGGCGAATGCCACGATTTCTGTGCCTTCGCGGGGGTATTGCCCCATTAGCGAACTTCCCATTCGGCCAGGCCCGATTACTGCTACCCCGATACGATCATTGGGTCCTGGTCGTCCCGGTGCTGCCAACAATCCTGAAGGCAAAATCATCGGTGCCGCTATCATTGCTGCTCCTGCACCGATTGAATTCCGTATAAATGTTCTGCGCGTACAATCTGATTTTTTGCTCATTACTTGTTAATCTCCCGGAACCAGTAAGAATTTTGTTCAATTATATACATTATTGCGCTCGCACTATTGTAATGCAACTTTTCCGAGTATTTACTGTCTAACTGAATATAAAAGTAGCAAGTTCTTGAATGTCACTGCATTGAAGCGTATTAACAAAATGTGGGCACATGACTTGATTTTTGTAAATCCATACACACAGAATAGACTAGGATTGTCTTTGATTATATATGATCGTTGATGCCGTATGGTTGTAACGATCATTTGAAAAGTTTTTTAGCAATGGATATACAGCAGTAACGAAAGGTAAAGATATGAGCGACGATCAGAAAAATGACGGAGATGATCCCATTCAAGATGAATCCATAATAACCAGTGAGCAAATTGGAAAGAAGCGCGGTTGGAGCTTCTATGTACCAATATTGATACTGATTTTTCTGGTTTATATGATGTTTACAAGCGCTCCTCCGCATCCTTTATTAGAGCAGGCAGCTCCAGACTTTTCGCTGGAACGCCTTGGTGATAATACAAGCTCGGTGACCCTTTCCGAACATTTGGGCAGTGAAGTCGTGGTGCTGGATTTCTGGGCTACCTGGTGTTATCAATGCCGTGAAGGCCTGCCCATCCTGGATGGCATCGCGCAAGAGTATGCGGACAAGGATGTCGTGTTCTATGCAGTCAATGTTAGAGAACCGAAGGATTTGGTTCAAGATTATGTAAAATCTCTTAACCTGAAGCTGGATGTCCTCATGGACACCTATGTCGAGGCTTCGACAGATTATGCTGCAAGTAACTTGCCGCAGACTGTAATCATCGACAAAGAAGGGATTATCCAGGATATTCACATCGGTGTTTCTTCAAGTTATCGAAACGAAATAACACAGAAGTTGGATGAATTACTCAATTGATTAAATAGTATTATAATAATTACCAGCATCATACCGGGGAGTTGTAGTGGGATGGGGAAAAAATATGTGTTGGCTCTGGACCAGGGCACAACCAGTTCCAGAAGTATCTTGTTCGATCATGGTGCGCAGATAATTGCCAGCGCGCAAGAAGAATTCCAGCAATACTATCCACGTCCGGGATGGGTTGAACATGACCCACTAGCTATTTGGGATAGCCAAAAACGTACCGCGATGGCGGTGGTGGAAAAATCGGGAATTGATCCCAAATCCATTGCTGCTATCGGCATCACGAACCAGCGCGAAACGACGTTGTTATGGGAACGCGCTACCGGAAAGCCAGTACACAATGCAATAGTCTGGCAATGCCGACGTACCGTTTCCCAATGTGAAAGGCTTCGCTTAAATGGGTATGAAGCTTTGTTTCAAAGAAAAACAGGCCTGGTACTTGATGCTTATTTTTCAGGCACTAAAATATGTTGGCTATTGCGGCAGCACCCGTCACTTCGAAAACGTGCAGAAAATGGGGAGCTGTGTTTCGGTACGGTTGATAGTTGGTTGTTGTACAATCTGACGGGTAACCATGCAACTGATCTGACCAATGCATCCCGTACATTGATGTTCAATATCAACACGCTGGAATGGGATGAAGAACTTCTGTCCATACTTGATATTCCAGCGTCTCTGTTGCCCGAGGTCTATCCTACCAGTCACCATTTTGGTAATACCAATATTTTCGGACCAGATATCCCGGTAACAGCCCTGGTTGGCGACCAACAAAGCGCCCTGTTCGGGCAGACCGCATTTAATGCAGGCGATTGTAAAAACACCTATGGCACAGGGTGCTTCATGCTGATGAATACGGGCGAAAGACCAGTCACCTCCAGCCACGGATTGTTGACAACGATTGCCTGGGGAATGCACAACCAGGTTGAGTATGCCCTTGAAGGTAGCGTATTTGTCGCGGGTGCTGTCATTCAATGGTTACGGGATGAATTACAACTCATTAAAACAGCAGAAGAAAGTGAAACCATCGCATCACTTGTATCCGACACTGGGGGAGTCTATGTGGTTCCTGCTTTTGTTGGTCTCGGTGCCCCGCACTGGGACATGCGTGCGCAAGGTACCATTTGTGGATTAAGTCGTGGAACCAATCGTTCCCATCTGGTGCGTGCTGCCCTGGAATCCATCTCGTTTCAATCTGCTGATGTACTCCATGCCATGGAAATGGATAGTGGAATTACCATTCCAGAGCTACGGGCGGACGGTGGCGCATCGGCCAACAATCTGCTCATGCAACACCAGGCAGATGTGTTGGGTATCCCGGTACTGCGTAGTGCCAGCATTGAAGCTACTGCACTCGGAGCCGCATTTTTGGCCGGGTTGGCTGTGGGTTTCTGGGAAGATGAATCTGACTTTAAACGTATTGGTGCGACAGAAGACCGGTTTGAACCTCAATGGGACAGTGTTACGCGTGGGGAGGTTTTAAAGGGATGGAAAGCGGCAGTAAAGCGTACTCGCTCAATGAGAGATGAATAAATATTATTATTGGTTGTGAATAGACAAACATAGAACTGCTACATAAGGTTTTCAATTAATATCAATATGTGATTTGATCATGGGCTGTCAAGAATGTACTATCTATACCGGCTGGATTTACATCCGACAGGTTTATTTCCAGCGGTTTGTTTTCGGGAATGAATAATATAGTGGTTACAAATCGAATGGGAGGGCACAAATATATCAATTTAAGGTTCGTAAATTACTATCCTGTCAAGATAACAGGTTATGCGTGAAGTAATTAAAAGCTTTCAGTGTAGACTAAAGTGTAGATGATGAACCGATGAACCAAATTTAGTGCCGATGGAATTAGAATTCAATGCTGAAAGCTTTTGTGCGAGAACCAAGACATTCAATCATCTAATGCCATCGGGGCGATGGCAGGGAGGAAGGGTACACGTTTATGAGTGATCCAACAACACGAGACAATGCTATCGATCAGCCAGATATGAAATTGTTCTGGGGATGCTTTCTGGCCCTCATTGCAACATCTGCCGCATTCATCATTCGCGCACTGATAATTGATGACTGGGCAACCGATTTTAACCTTACAGAAACTCAGAAAGGCGAGCTTTTTGGGGTTGGTTTGTGGCCGTTTGCAATCAGTATTGTACTGTTCAGCCTGATAATCGACAAAATCGGTTATGGAAAGGCTATGGTTTTTGCATTTGCATGCCATGTCTTGTCGGCAATCATTACCATTTTTGCATCAGGATACTGGGGTTTGTACATCGGAACCTTCATCGTCGCACTGGGTAATGGTACCGTCGAAGCGGTAATCAATCCCGTGGTTGCAACCATGTTTAAACGTAATAAAACTAAGTGGCTCAACATACTGCACGCCGGTTGGCCAGCCGGTCTGGTGCTGGGTGGCTTGCTGGTAATTTTCCTGGGTGAAGCTGATTGGCGTATTAAAGTTGGCTTGTTGCTGATTCCCACCGCAATTTACGGGTTGATGCTGGCGCGTGCGCACTTCCCGGTCAATGAGCGTGTCGCGGCAGGTGTGTCGTATATGGATATGCTGAAAGAAGCCGGTGCCATTGGTTGCCTGATTGTAGTCAGTATGATTACCTTTGAGATAGGTCGTGTCTTCAGCATTCCATTTTATCTTGAAGTCTTAATTATTCTGGTTGTTACCGGAATTTACGCTTATTATGTTAAAAGCTTTGGGAAACCATTGTTCTTGTTCCTGCTCATCATCATGATGCCTCTGGCAATTACAGAATTGGGTACAGATAGCTGGATCAGCGAACTGATGCGCCCTGCAATGGCCGAATTGGGCATTAGTGCCGGCTGGGTCCTGGTCTATACCTCTTTTATCATGATGTTACTTCGATTCTTCGCTTCGGGGCCCTTGGTACAACGATTCACACCGTTGGGTTTGTTGGCCATCTGCTGTGTTATTGCTATAGCTGGCCTCTATTGGCTGTCAATGGCCGCTGGTGTTGCTATTCTGATAGCCGCCACATTTTATGGGTTCGGTAAGTCCTTCTTCTGGCCAACCATGTTGGGCATTGTAGCCGAACGTTTCCCAAAAGGTGGTGCACTTACGCTGAATGCGATAGCCGGTGTGGGTATGTTGAGTGTGGGGGTGGTTGGAAGCCCATTCCTGGGGAATTTCCAGGACAGGCAGATCGTGAATGAAATTCAGATTCACGATGAAGAAGCAGGTACGCAACTTTTCAGCACCTATGTGACTGAAGAAGCGGGCATCTTTGGCGAATATTTTGCCGTAAACAGGGAACTATTGGAGACAGCCCTCGAAGATGAAAGTGCAACCATTGTTGCTATTACGCAAGATGCCAAAAAGAGTGCTTTGGCTACAGTAGCATTATTTCCGCTTTTCATGCTGATTTGCTACGTTATCTTGATCCTTTACTTTAAAAGTCGAGGTGGTTATTCTGTTGTGAATTTGGGTCATGGTGACAATGTGGAGAGTGATTACGAAAACGATAGTCCATGAAAAGGTTGTAGATTAGTAGCCTTTTGAAATGAGAAGATTTTTGATTGAGGCGTTGATTCGAGAAATTCGATATCAGCGCCTCGCTTTTTTTTATATTTATCCTTTCTGCGAAATATTTAATTTTGAAAAAAAGAGATCAAAGTACTATAGTGATGTAAAGTGTCTTACTAACAAGAAAATCGGGAGTTATGTCATGGGTGGATTATCAAGGCGTAATTTTATGAAAGGTGCTTCTCTGGCACTGGCAACCTCAACAATGTACACAGCAAACAGCAAGGCTGTGTCTGCAAATGACAAAATCGTGGTAGGTGCGATTGGCTGTGGTGGTATCGGTAGAGTCAATATGGAAACTTTTCTTCATAATCCAGATGTCGATTTTGCCGTTGTGTGCGACATTGATAAACGGCACTTGGAAATAGGCGCGCAAATTGTCGATGGACATCGTAACCATCGCCCGGATATGGTTCATGATTTCAGACAGGTGCTGGACAGAAATGATCTGGATGCGGTCCTTGTATGCACACCCGATCACTGGCATGCACTACCCACGATTTATGCCTGCCAGGCAGGGCTGGATGTCTATTGTGAAAAACCGCTTGGTAAATCAATCGACGAAGGCCGCGCAATGCTGGAAGCAGCCAAAGCAAACAATTCAGTGGCTCAAATGGGCACCCATTGGCGCAGTGGGGTCAATATCGCTGACGCCGTAGCGTTTATACAATCCGGCAAAGCAGGGAAAATACGCTTGGTTCGGGCCTGGTCCTACCTGGATTGGGTTGGCGGCATCGGGAATCCACCAGATGGTACACCTCCAGAAGAAGCAGACTACGATTTCTGGTTGGGACCTGCTCCAGAACGTCCCTTCAACCCCAACCGGTTCCATTTTAATTTTCGGTGGTATTGGGATTATGCCGGAGGTCTCATGACCGACTGGGGGGTGCATTTACTTAATATATGTCAGTGGGCAATGGGGCCGGAAATGCCGCGAAGGGTCAGTTCTACCGGGGGCAGGTATGTCGTAGATGACAACAGCGAAACACCTGACACCCAAATTGCGCTTTATGAGTTTGCTGATTACTCCCTGGTGTTTGAACAACAAATGCTGGGCGGCATCGGGCCTGGTGGCAAACCTCATGGAATGCTGTTTTGCGGTTCTGAAGGCACGGTAATTATAACAGAATCATCCTGGGAGTTTATCCCGGAACCAAAGAAGCGTGACCTCGAACCTATTACAGAAGTTTTTTCATCAGACCCCCGCCTTGCCCATGTGCGCAATTTCCTGGACTGTGTCAAAACCCGTGAGCAACCAGTACAAAATTTTGAAATTAGTCATTTTGTATCGACCATTGCGCATCTTGGGAATCTGGCATTTCGGACTGGTGCAGAAGTACATTGGGATGAAGAAACAGAACGCGTAACCAACAATCCGGAAGCAGACGCCCTCGTTGCATGCGCGTACCGAAGCCCTTGGACTCTACCGTATAGCAGACGACTGACATAATCGACTTTTGTGTAAGCAAATTTTCGTTTGATTGGTAAAAGCAACAAGATGGGGGATTACATCATGTGTGAGTCTTGTTCATCGTGTGGGATCAACCGCCGAGAGTTTATGGCTACCGCTGGTGCCATCAGTGCTGCCGGTATAATAACTTCGTCGCTTGCCGGGACACTACCTGCAATGGCAACCGCGCCAAATGCATCCAAAGCTCCAGCACGGGTCTTGGTTGCATTCTTGTATCCGCCAGCACATGTAGTTGAAGCAGGTGAAATGGAAGATGGTTGGGCACGGCATAATTGGTTTACCTGGCCTGGCAATCAATTCATGCCGGAAGAGCAAGAGAAAAAGTTTACACACGAAATTCATCGTATTGCTGAAAAACTGGACATTGATGTGGAATTCATGCCAACAGCAATTTATCAGTCTGAGAAAGTGGATGCTTTTATCAGCAAAGCCCAGGCTGAAAAACCAGATGCGGTCCTGATTGTTAATTTCTGGAATTCATTGTCGCCCTGGTCATACCGCATGGTGAAGGAAGCAGCTCCAACAGGCATCGTATACCAACCTGTTGGTTCAAACCACCAGTTGCCTCCTGAATATCTGCGTAAGTCCGATGGATTCTATTACATCCACTCCATCGAAAATTGGGAAGAAATAGAACGGGGCCTTCGTGCAGTGCGGACGAAGAAAATGCTCTCCCAAAGTCGCTTGCTCCGGGTTTCTGGCGCCGAGCCGGTCCATGAGCAGGAAGCAAAGCTGGGTGTAGACCTTGTCGGTGCGCCTGCTGATGAATTCAATGCCATTTTTGATGCGGTACAACCGGATGAGGCGCTGATTAGAGAGGCCATGCGCTATAAAGAGGAAGCATTTCATGTCACAGGTGTCAACGACGAATACATCATCGACGCTTTTCGAGCCCATCAGGCTGTGGGGCAAATCATAGAACGTTATGAAGCCGACGCGATTACTATCGAATGTCTGATGCTGAAACATCGTAAGCCATGTATCAGTTTTGCCATCAATAATGGAAACCTTATACCCAATGGATGTGAGAATGATTTGAATGGCACATTGACCCAGATGCTGGGGCGTTGGTTATTTGATCGTCCCGGATTCATGCACAATCCAGAGTTTGACACCAGCAACAATCACTACTTCGCTTCTCACTGCACCTGTGCCACTAAATTGCATGGACCAGAAGGCCCGGAACAAGAATACATGGTGCGGCCATTCTTCCATCAGTTGCCCAACACAGCAGCCTTGGATGTTCAGTGGACGCCTGATGAACCGGTAGTACTCGCGAAATATCATAGTGGACAAGATGCTGTGAGCTGCTGGACAGGTAAAGTAATCGAATCTCCTGCCTCCCCTCCGACAGGCGGTTGTGCTACACGTGTCCTGGTAGCAGTCGATAAAGTGGATGATGTATGTGATATCTATCCAGGGCCACACCCCATACTCTTTTGTGCGAAGCCCGGGCTGGCCAGGAGCATGAATGCTTTTGCAAGGATGTACAATATGGAGCTTATCGGCAATGTCTGATTTTTGGGACAGATAATTTACTGGACACAGGATGACTTTATCCTATAATCTTATTACAAAGAAACCGGGGGCAATTTTAACAGGTTGCCGCCGGTTTTGATTTTTTGTGTTAAAGTGCCTATGATTTAATGTCCCACTGATTGTTGTAAATAACTTACCTGGATTGTAATAGAGATTCATATGTCAAAACGACCCTTTATTCTTGTAACCAATGATGATGGTATACGTGCTCCCGGTTTGAGATTTCTGGCCGAAGCCATGAAATCTTTGGGTGAAATCTGTGTGTACGCGCCAGACTCCCAGCAGAGTGCCGTTGGGCATGGCGTATCACTACATCGCCCATTACGTGTCGTCGAATACGACGACAACTGGTTTTCCGTTGATGGAACGCCCACCGATTGTGTGATGCTAGCTGTACGTGCTTTGCTGGGCCGTCGTCCCGACCTGGTGGTTTCTGGTATAAATCCAGGCGCAAATCTGGGAGATGATGTGACCTACTCCGGCACAGTTGCAGGCGCTTATGAAGGTATGCTGCTTGGTATCCCTTCCTTTGCTATTTCGAATGTGAGTTATGCACCTGCCCATATGGATACTGCTGCTGAATACGCCATACACGTGGCACAATACCTCCTCAAAGAGGGATTACCGCAGGATACCACTTTAAATGTGAATGTTCCGGATTTGACCTGTGATGCCGTGTCTGGAATTGCCATTACCCGTATGGGTCAGCGTAATTATGAAGATGAAATTCTGGAACGTAAAGACCCGCGCGGCGGTACTTATTACTGGATTGGAGGTAATGAACCAGCCCACATAGTAGAATCCGGTACAGATTTCGATGCCATAGAATCTGGCAAGGTCAGTATTACTCCTTTGCACCGAGATGTCACAAATCATGGTGTCATAACCAGATTGGCCCTTTCCTCTTTGGTGAAGTAATCTTTAATCAGATAATCGTTTAATTCAAATTCACACGGCAAGGTCATAATACATGCAACTTTCCAAAAGCGTTCAAGAAATATTTGCGGCCCAGGATACAGGTGACATTACTGTAGGTGATATCTTGGACCGGATTACTCATCAGAGTTTTGGCATTTTCTTGATTGTTCTTGCGCTTCCATCGGCTTTGCCATTACCAGCACCAGGTTACTCTGTACCTTTCGGCCTGGTTTTGGTATTGCTTGGTTTGCAGATGGTAGCTAATCGTGATACTCCCTGGTTCCCCGAGCGACTACGACAGCGCCGATTAAAGTCAGGTCCGAATTCACGACTCGTACGCGGTATGGTGAAAGCGCTGGCGATTGTAGAAAAGGCGGTTCGTCCACGATTACGTTTTATTTATCATACCCCTTTGTCATACAGGATCATGGGTGCCATTGTTACCTGCTGCGGTGTTTCGATGTGTATTCCAATTCCGCTGACCAATACACTGCCTGCAATGGGGATTTTTTTTATCGGTGTCGGACTCTTGGAAGAAGACGGCCTGGTCACGCTCTTAGGTCTGGTTATTGCATTTATCGGTATTTTGGTGACATTGGCAATATTGAGCCTGGTCATTTATTACGGTATTGAAATTATTGATTTTATTAAAGAATATATAAAGGGAATGTTCGGGCTTGATAGCAGTGAGATAAATTCTGCAACTCTAGTTTTGTCCAGTATTTTACCAAATTCATGGTAAGCTTTGCTTTTTGCCAAGAAATAGGTCATAATTTTCTGGTGTGAGTTTATTAATTTTAATTTCTTGGCAAGGAGTCCATAGTATATGTGTGGAATTGTTGGTTATATTGGTGATCAAGAGGCTCAAGCAGTCATACTCGGTGGTCTTACACGATTGGAATACCGTGGATATGACTCAGCGGGTGTTGCCTTGGTTCATGATAACACGCTTCTGACCAGAAAATGTGTAGGAAAATTGTCTGTATTAACCAAAGAGCTGGAAGTTTCTCCGTTATCAGGAACACTGGGTATCGGTCACACGCGTTGGGCCACACATGGTGCGCCTGTTGAAGAAAACGCCCATCCACATTTAGATGCAGACCAGGAAATCGCGGTTGTTCATAATGGCATAATAGAAAATTTCCAGGAACTTCGCAACAGCTTAAAGCAAGATGGTGTGCAGTTTCGTAGCGCCACCGATACCGAAGTTTTACCACACCTGATTCGTAAATATTATGCAGGCAGTCTCTTCGAAGCAGTAAAACGCGCACTGAAAGATGTCCGGGGAGCCTATGCCATCGGTGTGGTGCATCGCAATGAACCGGATGTATTGGTAGCTGCACGTAAAGGCAGTCCTTTGATTCTTGGTCTGGGTAAGGGCGAATTTTTCATAGGTTCTGACCCTTCAGCAGTGATCAAACATACACGCGAAGTAATCTATCTTGCTGATGGAGAAGTGTGTCTCCTGCAGCGTGATGGGTATGCGATAGAAGATGTGCATGGCGTATCGGTTGCGCACACACCTTCTACCATTGAGTGGGACGCGGTAGAGGCGGAAAAAGAGGGTTACCCGCATTTTATGCTGAAAGAAATTTTTCAGCAACCCGACGTAATGCGCCACGCACTGCTCGCATATGTAGATGATTCTTTAGATATACATTTGCCAGAAATAGGGCTGAGCGAAGAACGACTGCGTGGTTTAAGCCGCATAGTGATTGTCGCCTGTGGTACAGCTTGGCATGCGGGTCTGGTAGGAAAATATCTTATCGAGCACTTTGCCCGAATTCCCGTGGAGGTTGACCTGGCGTCTGAGTTTCGATATGGCAGCCGGGTGCTTGATCAGAACACCCTGGTAATACCTGTGACACAATCTGGGGAAACCGCAGACACGCTGGAAGCAGTTCGTATTGCACATATAGAACATGCTCCTGTATTGGGAATAGTTAATGTGGTCGGTTCCAGCATCGCACGTGCATCAGATGGTGTAATTTACACCTATGCCGGACCGGAAATTGGCGTTGCTTCCACCAAGGCTTACACTTCTCAATTAACGGCACTGGCACTGTTCAGTATCTACATGGGTCGCGTCCGAGAGAAGCTAAATAAAAAGAATGCTGACACACTGATGTCTAGCTTGTTGGAGATTCCGGATAAAATAGCGGAATGCCTGATGAACGCAGAGAGCATCAGGGCATGCGCGCAGCAAAAGCAGTATATGCATTCAAAAAATGCCATGTTTATTGGTCGTGGTGTTAATTATCCCAGTTCATTGGAAGGCGCGCTGAAACTGAAAGAAATCAGCTACATCCATGTGGAAGGTTATGCCGCAGGTGAAATGAAACATGGCCCCATCGCATTGGTGACCTCCGAACTTCCTGTGGTATGTCTTGCGCCGCAAGGCAGTGTATATGAAAAGGTGTGTTCCAACCTCGAAGAAATCAGGGCCCGTGGTGGTGTGATTCTTTCTATAGCATCAACAGGCGATAATACAATTTGTGAAGTCAGCACTGATGTGCTCTATATTCCTGAGTGCAATGAATTATTCAGTCCCTTTGTTGTGGCCGTACCACTGCAATTATTTGCGTACTACATTGCCTGTGGCTTGGGCCGTGATGTGGACCAGCCACGTAATCTGGCTAAAAGCGTCACGGTAGAATAGTTTCTGTTCATTACAGCAACCGCATCCAAGAAATGATTTCTTAGGCGGTATATAGTAATAGTATCAGCCAACGGGCTGAATGTGTTTTTGGGTTGCAGCGCGCCGGTATTGCCACAACGCAATTCCACCACACAGCAATAAGCCGACAATGCGCCAGGTCCATCGGTTATCCAGGGGTATTGCAATCATGGCATCAAGCTGGACAAGGGGCAGGTTGCGATAAAAAAACAATGGCTGTAACAGCAATAGCGTCACCAACAGCAACGTTATGGATTCATACCAACGGTTTTTCACAAACATAAAGTTTTGTAGCAGTGCCGCAAAAGCCAGCATACCAACCAGTCCGGTAAAAAATATGGCGATGATGTTATGCCAACCTGAAACTCCCCACAACAACAGGTCTGTGTTGAAAAAAAACATGAAGGGCAATATGGCAGTTCGCATGTCATACGTGAAGCCTTGAATGCCTGTTCGTATTGGTTCTGATCGTGCAATTGCCGCTGCCGCGTACGCGGCCAATCCCACCGGGGGCGTATCGTCAGCCAGAATTCCAAAGTAAAAACAAAACAAGTGGGCGGCTATGATGGGTACTACAAAACCGGCATCTGCGGCCAAAGTGACAATAACTTGTGCTGTAAGAGATGCCATCACAATGTAATTGGCTGTAGTCGGCAAGCCCATGCCCAGAATAAGCGACGCGATGGCGGTCAGTACGAGAATGATATAGATATTGCCGCGAGCAACGGTATCCACGACTTCCGTGATCTGGCTGCCGAGACCCATGCTGACAATACCTACAATAATACCTGCCGCGGCTACAGCTACACCGATCGACATCATATTTTTGCCACCGGTGACAAGTCCCTCACAACATTGTTGTAACGACAGTTTCAAGCCTTCAGTTACAGATACACCCATGCTCAGTGATTGATAAATATTGTAGACCGCAACGGTTAATAGCAACAATAAAATAGACCAGAATGCGGATAGTTCTGGTGAGTATCGTTTGATGATCAGCAGGTATAGCAGCAACAGCAGGGGTATCATGAAGTGAATACCAGTTCTGAAAGTTTTCCAAAACGGTGGTAATTCATTGCGCGGAATACCCTGAAGACCTAGCTTGGATGCTTCCAAGTGGGTAATATAGAGCAAACCGAGGTAAGCGATAATGGCGGGAATGAAAGCCGCACGCACCACCTCATAATATGCCATGCCACAATATTCGGCAATGATAAATGCGGCTGCGCCCATGATTGGTGGCATCAGTTGTGCATTGGTACTGGCGGCAACTTCAATGGCGGCAGCCTTTTCAGCCGGGTATCCACAGCGTTTCATCAGTGGAATGGTGAAGGTCCCGGTGGTCACTACATTCGCGATACTTGATCCTGAGACCGCTCCTGTCATGCCGCTTGCCAGAACAGAAGCTTTGGCAGGCCCTCCTTTGAACCCACCTAACAATGAAAAAGCCAGCTTGACAAAATATTCCCCACCACCAGTTCGCTCCAGCATCGCTCCAAAGAGTACAAATAGAAATACTGTTGAAGCGGAAACATAAAGTGGTACCCCGTAAATGCCTTGCATGGACAGGGTCAACTGGCCAACAAGTCGTTCTAAAGAAACACTGCGTGTCGCGATAAAGCTTGGCGCATATTCCGCGAAAAATGCATAGAAAATGAATAGACATACAACACAAGGCAATGCAGGGCCAAGTGCCCGGCGAGCAGCTTCAATCAGTGCTAATATCAGCAATATTCCAAATACAACATCACGTGGAATGGGGGCTCCTGAGCGGCCACTGATTGCCACATAATCCCAAGCGTAATACGCAGCGGCACACACTGCCAGCACTGCAAGAATAAAATCATAGACAGGTATTCGCTGTTTTTCTGAAAGAAATGGTAGCCATTTTATTTGCCGTTTTTTAAGTGTAGGATAGCTGAGATAAACCAGGCATATGGCAAATACAAGGTGCACTGAACGGATATAGATTGAATCAATATTGACAAAATAGGGCAATGAAAGCTGAAACAAGGACCAGGATGCTGCAACAATGGGTATGAGCCAGGACGCAACCCCATAATGGCGGCTGCCATGCTCGAATTCTTCGATCAGTTGTTGCGCCGTCTCGTCATGATGCTGTGCCTCAATGGCATCTTCAATACTCTCGCAATCCCTGGATGTGCTCATGTGTCAATCGCAAATTTGTTAGTTAGGGGTGTTATTTTGGAAGATCGTAAAACTTGAAGACCATTTATGAAGACCATTTATATATGCAGATTGAATGGGCCTTGGTGGCATACCAGGCTTCGCTTCAGAGCAATCCAATCTCATTAAAATAGCGTTCTGCACCTGGATGCAGAGGAGCTGTCAGCCCTTCCACCAGTGATTCCAGTGTCATTTCATTGAGTGCTTCATGTCGAAGCTTCAATGTTTCCAGGTTCTCGGCTATAACGCGTGTCACCTCATAAACAATCGCTTCCGGTACGTCCACAGAGGTAACAATGGTTGTTTTCACGCCGATGGTATCAACATCCTGCTCATTTTCCATATTTGGATAATACCGTGTCGGGATTACACCTTGTGTATAATAAGGTGCTTCTTCTATGAGGTTTTCCATGCCGGTAATGGGAATCAACCGAATTTGGCGACGCCCCGACATGGCCTCCATGAGTGAGCCAGCTGGATGACCTACAGTAAAAAAATAGGCATCGATTCGTCCATCCTGTAATAGTTTGGCCGATTCAGATGACTTGATTCCCTGCGCGTTGATGTCGGATTGATAATTTATCCCTGCCGCGGAAAGTACCTGAATTGCGTTTCCCCTTTCACCAGAGCCCGGGTTCCCTATGTTTACAGTTTTACCCCGCATGTCTGCTATGGTCTCGATGCCTGAATCAACGGCAGCAGCCAGTGTTACCATTTCCGTGTATAATCCACAAACAGATCGCAGTTTTTCTCTGGGGCCTGTTGATTCCCATTCATTTTGCCCAGTATATGCCTGATATTGGCGGTCTGCCTGGGCTATTCCGAATTCCATGCTGTTCGCCAGTACCGCGTTAATATTGAATACAGAACCATCTGTTGATTCAACCGAAGCATCTATGCCATGTTCGGCGTGACCATCGTTGATTAATGACGCAATGTAGCCCCCTACAGGATAGTACACGCCGGTGAACCCACCAGTTCCAATGGTTATGAAAGTGGTGTCACCTTTGCTGCAGCCTGACCACGACAGCATACCAACCAGTGATACCAACAATATGCTGGCAAAAGCAGGCCGTAATCGGATACACCGATCAAGTTGGTAAATCACCTGTTGTATTTTATTTACACAAAAAAAACTGGATGAACAATCTGTTTTAGGATGCATATTTGCCAAACTCATATTGTTTTGTTAAGCCTCCTGTAAGGTTGTTATAAAATGGAATAACAACCATCACTTTATAAAATGACCATGCTAGGTGTTGCTTGATATCCAAGCAGCTTAAATTGAATCCAATGTAGAATCCAAAGTAGCATCCAAAGTTGATCCTTGTGACCTATTCCGATAAACTATACATTAATTGAGCATTTAATTTCTCATTTTGTAATTATCACACACCACATGAGTTTTCATACCTGAAAATTGTACGTATCAATAGTTTTAATAAACAGGTACCAATGGATAGATTGTGGGTTGTCTTGTCGAGATATGCATCCGGGAATGTTGAACTTTGTCCGGGTGAAGTATATAATTGCGGCGCATTGGACAGCAGGTTCATTGAAGGCCTGACTGTCCATATTTTTACCAGCTAAAGAAGGGAGGTGCATGGAATGGCCGAAAATGGAAATGTTGATGCAAAAATCAAGGACATTATCGCAGAACGCCTGGAGCGGAAGCCTGAAGAGTTAACTGATGAAGCAAGTTTTATTGATGATCTTGGTGCGGATTCGTTGGATATAACCGAGTTGCTGATGGCGTTGGAGGAGGAATTCAACATTGAAATCGATGATGATGCAAACCAGATAGAAACAGTAGGCGAAGCGATTAAGTACATTCAATCGAAACTTTAAGAGCACAGTTCAAGGCACTCAGCCATCGGTTTTTGCTTTTTTCTATAGATTGAACGCCAGTATTATGCCTGATTCAAATTCGTAATTGATTTGGATTGGGCTTTTTTATGTATAAAACAACATCTGTAATAAATTATTTCCTGGCGTATAAGAAGATTACTAATCAGGCATTTCTGTAGAACTACACGTTTGCACTGTTTGGCATGCTTACTCTATAATGCCTCGTCATGACAGCAGGCCGATTTGACCGGCTGTTTTTTTGTGTCGGTTACACAAACAGGTATTTTGCTGACTTGACTGAATTTTTTATCCTGGCGCGTATGATATTACGTAAAACTTCACATTAATGGTTAAATCAACCCTGTTTCCAATGTGAATTTGCATTGGTACATGACTATGATAAGGGCAGGTATGGGTAGCAAAATTGTAATAACAGGTATGGGAGTGGTCTCTCCACTTGGTAATGAAATAGAGACTTTTTGGAAACGTTTGTGTGCCGGTGAAAGTGGCATTCGCTATATTGATATTTTCGACGAGGCTGTTTTAGAAGCACTACCCTCGAAAATTGCAGGTATCGCGCCTGAAGTTGTGCCGGAAGATATGAATCAAAAGGATGTACGCAGACATAGTCGCTATTCTTTATTTGCTGTAGAAGTTTCAGACCAGGCTATTAAGCAGTCAGGATTCGACATCAGCAAAGAAAACCCCTACCGTTGTGGGGTTGTCTTCGGCTCTGGAATCGGTGGTCTCCAGGAAATAAATGAAGATTCTGTGCGTATGCATGAAAGTGGTGCGCGGCGTGTTTCACCCCTGATGATTCCCAAGGGTCTCACCAATATGGCCTCCGGGATCGTCGGAATTCGGCATGGGTTCAACGGGCCAAACAAAGCAATTGTTACCGCATGCGCCACTGCAACCCAATGTATAGGGGCAGCTGCTGACATGATTCGTGCCGGAAAAGCAGATGTAATGCTGGCAGGTGGCTCCGAGTCAACTATAATTCCATTTGCCATAGCCGGTTTTTGTGCCATGAAAGCATTGTGCAGCAATCGGAATGATACCCCGGAAATTGGCAGTCGCCCATTTGATGCCGACAGAAGTGGATTTGTAATGGGTGAAGGTGCAGGGGCATTTGTTTTGGAAACGGAAGAACATGCCAAAAAACGCGGAGCACCAATCTTTGCAGAAGTAGCAGGCATGGGAGAAACCTGTGATGCATACCACATCACTGCACCACGGCCAGATGGTTCTGGCCCAGCTGAAGCCATGCTGGAAGCATTACGTGACGCGAAAGTAAACAAAGAAGAAGTCGATTACTTTAATCCACATGGAACAAGTACGAAATTAAATGATGCCAGTGAGGCCAAAGCATTACGCAAAGTTTTTGGTGATAATATGCCTCCTTCAAGCTCAACCAAGTCCATGGTCGGTCACTTATTGGGAGCTGCCGGGGCCGTTGAAGCACTGGCCTGTGTAATGTCAATCCGCGATGGTATAATCCATCCCAATATAAATTATGAAACCCCCGATCCTGAATGTGATATCGATATTGTAGCAAATGAAGCACGAGAAGCACGTGTTAATATTGCCATGTCCAATTCATTGGGATTCGGTGGGCATAACGCTTCGCTAATATTACGAAAATATGAATGAGTATTCTGAACGTGCATTAGAATTGAATCAACTGGCTGAGCGTCTGGGGGTATCGATTGCTAATTGGCATTTATATGATCAGGCATTAACACATGCCTCTACTGTAGGCGATATTGACACTGAGCAAGTTGCCCATTATGAGTCATTGGAATTCTTGGGTGATGCGGTATTGGGGCTGGTTGTGTCACATTACCTCTTTGATTTTTTGCCAAATCGTACTCCGGGAGAGTATAGTCGTATGCGTGCTGGCATTATTAATCGGCGCTGTGTAGGGCGAGTTGCGCAGAGTCTGGACTTGGCACCGGCAATACGACTGGGAAAAGGTGAGGAGCAGTCAGGTGGCAGAAACCGACTGGCATTATTGTCGGATTGCCTGGAAGCACTGATTGGTGCAATATATTTAGATAAGGGGTGGCAAATAGCCCATGACTTTGTTGTCAGGGCCTTTGGCGAAGAGTTGTCTCGTTGTACTGAATCTGACCTGACATGGGACTATAAGTCCAGGTTACAAAACTTGTGTCAGGCCCGCAAGATTAACTTACCGATATTTAATGTGGTTCGATCAGAAGGCCCGGACCATGAGAAAGAATTTGAGATCGAAGTTCTGATACAAAAAAAGTCATTGGGGCGGGGGA